>WBZX01000082.1_pt2 | contig 37838 bp, 32 predicted proteins | sample 5204211 | NCBI WGS metagenome assembly WBZX01 (sample SAMN12344362, study PRJNA552823) | activated sludge metagenome | biome: Activated sludge suspended growth; feature: Nitrification reactor; material: Wastewater; isolation source: activated sludge from nitrification reactor of wastewater...
GACCAGTGCTTCTGATACTCAGCCCCCTGATTGATCCAGCGTTTCAGCAAATCAGTCTGTTCCTTCGTCAGCTTGCTTCCGGTCTCAGGAGGTGGCATGCGTTCAGCATCGTCATCGCTTTCAATGCGTTCGATCAGTGAACTCTTCTCAGCCTTCCCTGGGACGATGGCAGCGGGGTGCTTCTTGCGTGGACTGATCGCTGCATCCCGCTCATCGAGCCGCAGGCCTGCACTACGTTTCTTGTCATCTGCACCATGGCAGGCGTAACAGTTCTTGGCCAGGATGGGCTTGATGTCGCGATTGAAATCGACCTTGGCTGCAGGTTTCTCTTCTCCGGCCAGCATGGTTGACAGGCATACTGCAAGAGAGCAGCAGGCAGCGATCAGCAGACTGGTCTGCTTCCACGGAATGAAGGTGCGAAAGTGATTCAAGGAACGTCTGCCGATTGTCTGTAGGTGGGAGAACCAACACTACTATCATAACAGGATGGATACCCCTTTTGCCAGTGTAATACAGCAGCAAGGTTATGTGATGCTGCCCGGCGTGTTCACCGCAGCCGAAGCGCAGCGGCTGGCCAGCGAGATCGATGCAGCCATCCATCGTGATGAGCATCATGAATCAGCGGTGGCTCGGGGTGAGATCATCGTCGCTGCCCGCAACATTCTCGAAATCTACCCACCATCCTGTGAGGTGTGGCAACGATCTGCCCTCATGCAGCCACTGCAGAACATTCTCGGCAATGACTACGGCCTGATGCGTGGCCTGTATTTCGATAAGCCACCAGGAAAGTCGTGGGCGTTGCCCTGGCATCAGGATCGGGCGATTGCCGTCAAGCAGAACAAGCTGCCTAGCCAGCACTTTGGCAAACCAACGACCAAGTCGGGGGTTCCTCATGTGGAATCACCACTCTGGCTATCACAACAGATCGTGCTGGCTCGCATCCATCTTGATGCGATGGTGGATGACAACGGTCCACTTCAAGTGATGCCCGGCTCGCATCAGGAAGGCGAAGGGCATACCGAAGGCGTGACGCTTCATGCACAACCTGGTGATGTGCTGTTGATGAGCCCGCTCCTGTTTCATCGTAGCAGCGAATCGAAGCCCGGTTGTCAGTTACATCGCCGCATCCTGCATCTGGAGTTTACAGGAGTGCCCACGCTGCCTGATGGGTATGAGTGGCATACTTTTGTTGCGGGTTTCCTATCCTAACCCCATGAAGAAGATCATCATCATCGGCTCGGGTGTGATTGGTTGCACCTGTGCGTATTACCTCTCGAAGGCTGGTTGCCAGGTCACCATCGTGGATCAGGGCAACTTCGCAAGCGGGGCTTCGCATGGTAACTGTGGCTACATCTGCCCGAGTCATGTGTTGCCACTGGCGGGGCCAGGGGTGCTTGGCAACACGATGAAAGCGATGCTGTCCCCCGATTCGCCTTTCAGCGTTCGGCCGGGACTCAACTTCGCTCTTTGGGGCTGGCTGCTGCAGTTCGCTCGGCGTTGTAATGCCAAATACATGATGCAGGCTGCACCCGCTATTCATGCGATTCTGCAATCGTCTCGTCAGTTGTACGCTGAGGTGATCGAACAGGAACGCTTTGATGTGAATTGGGAGACGAAGGGTATCCTCTTCGCATTTCAGACCAAGCACGCCCATGAACATTATGCCGAGACGGATAAGCTACTTCGGGAACGGTTCAATACTGGTGCAGATCGTTACGATGGCGATGCAGTTCAGAAGCTTGAACCTGCACTGAAGTCTGGATTAGCAGGTGGCTGGCACTACACCAGCGATGCTCACTTGCGGCCTGATCGGTTGATGCGTTGCTGGCGTGAATGGCTAACAACACATGGCGTAACCATTCGCGAGAAGTGCAAAGTGACAGGCCTGCTCAAAGATGGCAGCAAAATACGTGGTGTCAGCACCGATCAAGGTGATATCGAAGGAACCGAAGTTATCGTGGCGACCGGAGCCTGGACACCGTTCCTGAATAAGGAACTGCAGTGCAACGTGCCGATCCAGCCGGGTAAGGGCTATTCGCTGACGATGACCAGGCCCAACCCTTGCCCAAACATTTCGCTTATTTTTGAAGAACATCGGGTAGCTGTCACGCCGTTCAAAGATGGTTACCGTCTGGGTTCTATCATGGAACTGGCAGGCTATGATGCTACTATGAACCCGAAGCGACTGGAGTTGCTTCGTAGCGGAGCAAGCCATTACCTCCAGCAACCTCTCGGCGAAATGGTTACCGAAGAATGGTGGGGCTGGCGGCCGATGACCTACGACAGCGTGCCCATCATTGGGCCGACACCTGCGTTCGCGAATGTGTATCTTGCGACAGGCCACAGTATGCTTGGCCTCAGCCTGGCGACCGGAACTGGTAGGCTTATCAGTGAAATGGTACTGAGTAAGAAGCCTCATATTCCGGCGGAGCCCTATTCGGTGATGCGTTTTAATTGACCGCTTTCTGGACGGTGGATTTATATGGACAATCAGCGAGAAAATCTTTCTGAGCCACCGACCTGGACATGGTATCTTATCGTACTGGTCTTTTTCGCAGTCATTACGTATGGGTTCTACTACTTGTTTATGGCGTCGCACTGGGATAGTTAGAATTCGAGAACCATACATTTTTGGCAATTGTCACTCCTGCACCGCATTAGTCTGACATAAGAGGGGATAATGCACCTCGGCATCGTTGCTGGTTCTCTGGGTTGGCATGTTCATGACTTGGAACGTGCTGCCAAACTGCTTGATGTTCAGACGACTTTCGTTGATATCACCAGGCTGAGTTCTGTGGACGAACTCCAGCAATTCGATGCTGTCTTAATTCGCACCTTTCCATCGGGTTCACTCGAACAAACTATCTTTCGCCTGGCACTGCTCTACCAGGCAGTACGCGCAGGGCAGTTGATCATCAACAGTCCGGCTGCGTTTGAAGCTTGCGTTGATAAGTACACCACCACTGCACGATTGCAACTCGCGGGCTTGCCGGTGCCACGCACGATTTGCTGTCAAACGCTCGATGCGGCGATGCAGGCGTACCATGAGCTGGGTCGCGATGTTGTTATTAAACCCATCTTTGGTTCCGAAGGCAAAGGGTTGATCCGTGCCAGCGATGAAGCAACTGCCTGGAGAAGCATCTCGATGCTATGTCAACTGGATGCGGTGGTCTATCTGCAGGAGTTTATCCCTCATGCAGGCTACGATCATCGGGCCTTCGTGTTGAATGGTAAAGTGATAGCAGGCATGAAGCGGAGCCATGCCAGCGATTGGCGGACGAATCTGGCCCGGGGGGCAAGCGCTGAGCCGATTGAACTATCGGAACATGAATGTCAATTGGCAATCCAGGCTGCTTCCACGCTCAAGGTTGATACCGCTGGGGTTGACCTGCTACATCGTCCTGATGGGCAAGCTGTGATACTGGAAGTGAATGGAGTACCTGGCTGGCAGGGGATTAGCCGGGCAACGGGCATCGATATTGCCTCGAAGGTGGTACAATATGCGGTAGAGCGGTCTTGCCAAAGCTTGCGAATCTTGCGATAGCAGGCTGAATCCGAAGAAGGGCTTGTGATGACTAAGCAACCGACACGTGGCTGGCTGATCTGTTTCTTCACCATCGCGATCCTTGGTGCTGCTGCTGATATCCTCACCAAGGATTTCATTTCCGGCAAGTTGAGCGATGAAGAACGGGCCAAGGCTCCAATCATTCGTACAGACATCATTCCCAACTTTTTCAGCCTCCTTACCAACTCTCCCCTTAATAAGGGAGCATTGTTTAGCCTGGGTAATGACTTCAAAGAGACTTCCAACTACATTCTTATCGGCGTGAGCAGTATTGCAATTTTAGGTATCATTGGCTGGGCAGTTTGGCCCCATACTCATCGCTCGTTTATCTACCTTTTGACTTTAAGCCTGATTCTAGGCGGTGCCTATGGAAACTGCTTTGACCGACTCCTCTACGGTGGTGTTCGCGATTGGATATGGGTCTACTGGCAGCGTGGCCCGAACGATTATCCCTTCAATTGGCCTGTCTTCAACCTTGCTGATTGTTACCTGGTTGGCGGGGCGATTCTCCTGGTAGTACATGGGATATTCTTTGCACCGAAGCCAGTTACGCCTGCCGTTCAAGCTGTACCAGCGGCTCAATAATTTCTTCACGTCAGTCAATGAACAAGCAACTGTCAGTGACAGGTGCTGTTCATTTGCGGTTTGGGAATCTCATCCAGTTCATGCACGTACAACGGGCCTACTTGCCAGCTTCTGGCGAGATGATGATCTGAGCTCGTTGACGCAGTTGAGGGACCATCACCAGTTTCAGACGTTCGCCATAGACTTCGCGAACTTGTTCCTTGATGTCAGCGAATTTAACTTCGACACCAGGCTTCTTCTCAACCGAGAGAATAATGTGGTAGCCAAACTGGGTTTCGACGACGTCGGTCATGGTGCCTGGTTCGATGGCGAAAGCTGCAGCGGAGAAAGGTTCAACCATCTTGCCGATGCGTGGGAAGAAATCGACATCACCACCGTTCTTCTTCGATGGGCAATCGGAAACCTTGGCTGCTACTTCAGCGAAGGCTGTTTCGAGATTGTCGAGTTTGGCTTTGGCCTTGGCTGCTGGATCAGCATTCGGATCATTCTTGGTAGCTCGCTCGGCTGCTTTCTGAAGGATCTCGGTCTTCAGGCCTTGTAACTTGGTGATGGCAGCCTGCTTCTCTGCAGCAGGAGCATCAGCTTTTACTGCAATCAGCACATGGCGGCCATGCACTTCGGTGCCATCGAACATGACCTTGTTGCCGGTGAAAAACTGTTCCAGCTTGGCATCATCAGCCTGGCTCTTGACAAAGTTCTCCCAGCGAAGATCAGCGACGAGCATTGTCCGCAGTTCTTCTTCGGTGACACCCAGCTTCTCCAGCAGTTGCTTAAGATCCATGTTGCCCTGGGTCTTGGCTTCTTCCTGCATCTTCTTGAAGCGGGATTCGATCTCGGCAGGAGCAGCTTCGATTTTGGCTGCTCGCAGGTATTGATCAATCAGCATGAGATCGACCAGGTTATTGACGATGGCAGGTCGCAGCTTAGCAACATCCTGTGGCGGGGCGAACTTCAATTCACGAGCTACTGCTGCTTCCGTGATAACTTCGCCATTCACCTTGGCAGCAACACCTGATGTGGATGCTTGAATTACTGGTGGCGGTGCTTGTTCTGGTGGCTGAGCGTACAGCCAGGTAGTTGGCACAAGACCTAACGCTATCACGAACAGTCCATGTTGACACATTATGTCGTCTCCTTACGAACGGAGGGTCGGTATAGCAGAATTTTCAATTGGGGGAAAGCCGAGCTGGCGAATTGGACATTTACGTGCAGTTTATCTGTCAGAGGGCCATGCCTGGTATTCAGTGAAAAATCTCGTTAGATGAAGATGAAGTATGGATGTCTCAGCATTATCAGATAAATTATTAAGACTTCCTGAGGGTATAGTCATGCGAAATCTTGTAGTTGGACTGGGCGTGTTCCTTTGCGTAATCTTGCTAGGTTGTGGGCAAGATGATGCTCGGAGAGCATCGAAGGACAAAGACGTTGTTACTGGAAAGGTGTATTTGGATGATAAGGTCGTCAATTACGGAGTTGTTGCCTTTTATGCACCCAATGTTGATAGGCCGTTAAAGTCCCCGATCTATCCAGATGGGACTTACAATATTCGAAATCCGCCTCCGGGTGAGTACCTCTTGGTCATTACTACTGGTCAACCTCCTGTCCCGGCTGCAGGGGGATCTTCAAAATCCCCGCCCCCTTCATTCAAAAAGATCGAGCTTCCCGAAAAATACTCCAGCAAGGACACCACTGACCTGAAGTATCAGGTGAAGGAAGGGAAACACACGCATGACATTAAGATAGTATCTGTCAAGTAATGTAATGGCTCTGGTATTCAAGCAGCAAAAATCCGGGGCTGCCATAGCAGCCCCGGATTTGTTTGATTTACGGCGATGGTGAAGCCGCCTTCGGTGTAACGGCTGGTGGCGGAGCTGCATTTCCACCACCGCCAGTACGTGACCCAGCTGGTTTTCCTTGATCTGAGCAGCCTGTGACGCTAAATAGAATCAGCATCAGGAATGCCATTCTTTTCAACATTGAATCTCCTTCGTTGCTTTTTTCAAAGATGGTCTGGTTATTCAATGTAGACGTTGCTGGGATCTTCATTGAACCCATCACGATATCCAGCCAATTGTGCAAGAACCCACCAATCGCGGCTCGTAGCACTGAAAGCTTCGTAGGTACCAAAGCGAATAGTACCAACATGTGCGTCACCATAGGCAAATTGAGCACCGGCAGCATGCATCGAACCTAAAGTGAACCAGTCGGCAGCATCTTTCCGTTGCACACCCCAGTAAACAGGCATGGAACCCCAGCCCATCCAGGACCAAGCACGTAGACGTTCGCCTTTGTTGTATGCGCCAAGGCCTTCGCCAAACATCAGCGTATTACTGGTACCATCAGAAACGGTGACTTGGCCCAGAGTCAGCCGGGAACGATATCCCATAATGCCGTTGTACTGTGCGTAAAACGCATCAACAGGAATGGTCTGATGGATAAGTCCCTGGATGCCTGTATAGTTCGTGCGACCCAGTGGAATGGAAGCACCTGCAGTGGTGGCTTCATTGTTGTAACGAACACCATAGAACGTGTAAGTGTTGGTCGTATTCGAGAGATAAACATTGAACGCAGGGGTATCGGTACCCATGCTATCTGAAGGACAAAGGAATTGCTTAAGAACCGTTTTGGCGTTCAGGAAATTCCGCCCGGGCGTCGAATTTTCGCCGGTCGAGTACCATGCGATGTCGGCCTCTTGAACACCGGCATTCTTGAGCTTGCCGGGGTCAGTGCTCAGGTTGAACAATTTAAAAAGGTTGTCCGCTTCCATGTAAGGTAAAAGGATGAATAAAGCGCCACACATCGGATTGCTCTGCTGATTTGAGCCATTGGGAAGCGTAAAATCCCTTGGTAGATCAGATCCTACGATGCCTGGTGGTAACCTGTTGTAATCGTTGTGATAGTTGTGACTGGCAATAGCAATCTGCCTTAGATTACTTGCACACAGCATTTTGTTCGCTGCTTCACGCACCTTTTGAATGGCAGGCAAGAGCAATGCCATCAACAGTGCAATGATCGCAATCACGACAAGTAGTTCGATAAGGGTAAAACCCTTACGCCTACTTGCATTCAAACAAGACTTCGTCATGGCAGCCTCCTAAAGAAACAGAGAAAAGTGAATCGAAGCCATGGATCAGGGGATAAGGGCATTCTGGATAAAATGAGACGACTTTGGCATTAATTAATGAACACTAATGAAACCTGCATGTAACTGTCAAGATAATTTCTTTAGATTGCAATCATTAATTAAGAAAACCGGTACTTTTGACCGTTAAATGCAGACTAAACTCATTAATGATGAATGCCGGTGGCAGTTAGTGAGAAGTGAAGACTGAAAGCTCGATTATCGTTTCACATAGTACGCATGTTGGCACTCCAATGGCCTGCGAAGGACATTGTGAACAAGACGCCTCTCGCGAGATTTTCCCAGAAACTCCCATGCCCCGGTGTTCTGGAAGTTACCCGCTACTTCTTTGAACTGTAACTCGTCATCAGGTTGCGATACGCAGGTAGGTGATTGGCAAAGAGCTTTGCCAGACCTTCAACATCATTGCGCCAATCACGATGGAGTTCGCAGGCCACGCCGAACCAGCTCATCAGTTGGGCGCCGGCTGCTTCCATTCTCGACCAGGCAGCCAGGCGGGTGGTCTGGTTGAAGGTACCTGAGGCATCAGTGACAACGAAGACTTCGTAGCCTTCTTCGAGAGCTGAGAGAGCGGGGAAGGCCACACAAACTTCCGTAACCACACCAGCGATGATGAGTTGCTTCTTGCCCGTCGCCTTCACCGCTTTGACGAAGTCTTCGTTATCCCAGGCATTAATATTGCCAGGCCGAGCGATGTACGGAGCTTCGGGGAAGAGTTCCTTCAGTTCGGGCATGAGTGGCCCATTGGGGCCATTCTCGAAGCTGGTCGTCAGGATGGTAGGGAGTTTGAAGTACTTGGCAGCATCTGCCAGTGCCAGCACGTTATTCTTGAACTCATCGGGAGTAAAATCTCCCACGATGTTACAGAGGCCCGACTGGTGATCAACCAGCAGGACAGCAGCCTGGGATTTATCGAGACGGTTGTATTTGAAGGCGGGCATGGTGTGTTCTCCGGTTGAGTGGTGTGAAGTGTGTCTAGATGTGAGGTTCTGATTACTTTACTGGTTGCGGTTCGGGCAACTTCCATGAACCATCCAGGACGGATGCCCGGGGGCGATATAGACGAACAAGATAGTTCCAGCCTGGCATGATGGGGAGGTAGTTCTCTGCATTCGGATCGCCTCCGAAACGGATCGTCACCGATCCATCGGCATTGGCTTTAGCAGTGACATTGTTCAAGGTGTAAGCGTTCTTGTCGTTCTTAACGAAGTAACCTTCCTTGTTGTAAATGCTGATTGACCAGAAGCCATCGACGGGAACATCCTTGAGAGTCATCTGGTAGGCAGTTTTCCCATCGTTGTGAGTGGGAGTTCCACCCATGTAGATCGCGGTAGTTCGTGGGTTGCCACCCCAGCCCGCTGCGGTGCCAAGCAGGTGCTGAATGGGATCAACCTGATCTTTACGGCCGAACATCCGGGCGGAATCGAGCGGCCCATTGGCTGCAGCCAGTGCCAGGAGGGCTTCACGAATACGATTGAGTGATGGCTGATCCCACGAAGTGACTGTAAAGTTACCTGTTGATTGCTGTTCTACCTTGATGGCATCTTGTAGCTGGTGAACGGTCTTCACGTCTTCAGGGTCATTGGGATTCACAAAGGTACGAACCGCAAGACAAACATAGCGAGTGCCTACCTGGTCTTTGGTAATTGTCTGAGTAGCAGGGGCATAGAACACATCAGGAGTGTAATGATCTTGTGAGATAATTTGCAATGCCATGAACCGCTTGCCTGCATCTGGGAGGGTTACCTTCAGAGGGGATGCATCCAGATCAAAGACACCAAAGGAATAGAGGGTATCGCGATTCAAGCGAATGACTGTCTGGTGATCGATATCGGCCAGCTTTCGTTCATGGCTCAATTTGCCATAGCCGCCATCTTTGACAAAGCGTGCGAAGTAGTTGTCTGATTCAGCACGAGTGAAGTTATCGACAGTGACCGTCTTTGGTTCCTCACAGTATGACGTGTGAAGTAAGCTAAGAGTCAGAAAAGATGCAATGAAAAAACGAAACATGGTAGGCTCCGTGAAGTGAGCTGCATTCGCAAGTGAAAGCTATTCTAAGTTCCGTGAGGGGATAGACAAGAAACGCTGGGGGGCACCGAATTTATCGTAAAGCACTAACCACAGCGGGCTAACCTTCACTCCCGGCTTCCACTCCCCAACGCTTCCCTAACGTATGCTCGATATCCAACTGATCGGCAATGCGGGCAACGACGAAATCGACCATGTCCTGTATCGTCTGTGGCTGGGTGTAGAAAGCGGGCATGGCGGGAAGGACAACGGCACCGGCTTCAGCACAGGTTGTGAGGTTGCGCAGTTGCACGATGCCTAGCGGTGTTTCGCGAGGTACCAGGATGAGCTTACGACGTTCTTTCAGGTGGACATCGGCTGCACGGTGGATGAGATTCTGCGAGGTGCCATGAGCGATGGCGGAGACAGTTCCCATGCTGCATGGGCAGATCACCATGCCTGCGGTTCGGAAGGAGCCACTGGCGATGCCTGCACTGAAGTTCATGAAGTGGTGATAGTGGAGTTGTTTGCTGGCTGCTTCCTGCAATCGTTCAGGTAGTAGCGAAACGAGCGAGGCGGATTTCAGATCAATGCTGACACCCAGTTCAGCTTGAAAGACTTGGGTTGCAGCGGGGCTCATGGTGATGTGTATGGTGCGACCAGATTCGACGAGCACTTCGAGCAGGCGTACGGCGTAAGGTGCGCCGCTGGCTCCCGTGATGCCCAGTACCAAGTCGCCTCGTGCCATGCGTGCTCCTGTGTCGTTAACGCTCATTCAACGCCAGTGCACAGGGGGAATCGGCTGTTCTTCATTTCGCTGACAGCATCTTTCCTATGCGGCCGATTACCCCTGCCACGGTTTCCTGTCTACTTCCTCATGCACTTAAAGTACCTTTCGTCGAAGGTACACATCCAGTTGCACGGGGGTCGGGTTCCACTGCTTGCCTGATAGCTTTGGCTGCTGCTTTGAAGATGGCTTCAATCAGGTGATGCACGTTGCGACCGTAGTTCAGGTTTACGTGCAGGTTGCATTGGGCCTGGCTGACGAAGCCTTGCCAGAAGTCTTCGGTTAGTTCCGTGTCGTAGTCGCCTAGCTTGGTTCGGGGGATGTCAGCATTCCAGACGAGGTACGCCCGTCCGCCGAAATCGAGGGCGACCGTGGCCAGCGTTTCGTCCATAGGCAGGATGCAGTGGCCGAAGCGACGAATGCCTGCTTTATCACCCAACGCTTGCAGCACCGCTTTACCTAGCGTGATGCCTGTGTCTTCCACGGTGTGATGCGGATCGATGTGGAGATCGCCCTTGGCATGCACTTTAATGTCAACGAGCGAATGCTTGGCGAGAGCGGTCAGCATATGATCGAAGAAACCGATGCCGGTCTGGATATCAGCCTGGCCGGTGCCATCGAGATTGATGGCCACACTGATGGTGGTTTCGCTGGTCTTGCGGTCGATGATGGCGGTGCGGGGCATGGGGTGAACCAGGGTGCTACTATCAGCTTATGTGCAAAAAGAGGGCTGTGTCGACAGCAGTTGGCTGATATCCCACTTAGCCGCAACCGCACTACCCGAATAACCCGATTTCCCGTTGTACCGGGGTGAAATCGAGGCGACGAACCAGTTGTACCGCTTCCGCTGCTCCATAATCGCGATCGACATCAGCATCGGCGAAAGCCACTGTCAGTGGGCCAAGGTATCCGGCCTGGTGCAAGCCACGAACCATTGCAGGCCAATCGACATTGCCCATGCCTGGCGAACGGGTGTTCCAGCCCCGCTGAGGATGGCCCATTGGTAGAAATGAACCGAGAAGTCCGGCTCTGCCATTGAGGGTGACTGCTGCGTCTTGCACATAGACGTGGGCAATGCTATCAGCGTGTGAGCGAACGAACTCAACGGGATCGATCCCCTGCCAGTGCAGCACTGCTGGGTTGAGTGCCAGGCCCCAGGCTGAATGACCTTCGAGTGCCTGTTGGGTGGACGTAGCAGTGTGGATGTCGAAGACAGTCTGGGCGGGTCCAATCTCACAGGCGAAACGACAATTCAGTTGTGTGTACGCATCGAGAATGGACTTCCATCGACTGGCGAATTGTTTCCAAGCATCTTCAATGATGGCTGCACTCGCTGGTGGCACGCCGAAGTGCATGGCAGTGAACGGCGAGCCGGTGGATCCCACGACCAGGTTGATGCCCAACTGCTGGGCAGCTTTGGCGGTGTCGATCATTTCCTGAGAGGCACGGGCGACCACGCCGTCGGGGCTACCATCGCCCCAGACCCATTCGGGAAGTGTTTCCTGATGGCGAGCATCGAGACGATCTGCAACCGCTTGCCCGACGACGTGGTTACTGAGCGAGACCAGGGTCAATTCGTGTTGTTCAAGCAGTTGCAGGATAGAACGACAGTATGAGGGTTCGGAGACGGCCCGCTGGACAGCGAAGTGCTCGCCCCAACAAGCGAGGTCGATACCGTTATAGCCCCATTCATTGGCCTTGGCACAAAGGGCTTCGAGAGGAAGGTCTGTCCATGGCCCGGTAAAGAGCGCCAGCGTCCGTGACATGGCTGAACTCCAGTGGAAATGGCACAGACATTCATGTCTGTGCCACGTTATGATCTACCACACTATCTACTTCGGATCAACCGGTGTGGTTGGTGGTGGCAACTCCGCTAGGGTTGGAGTGGTGCTGACGGGCAGTGGTGGTGGCGGAGCCAATGGACCACTTGGGGCAACAGGTGCCACGTTAACCGTCAACGGAGGTGGCATGAAATCCCGTTCGTCTTCGATATAGACATCGTCGTAGTCGGTCTCATCGATCTGCTTGCGAAGCAGGAAGTAGATGATCGTGCCACTGCACCAGAATAGACAGTATGCGAAGCCGACGAGGAGCAGGAACAAGCCGTGCGTCCAGAAGGCGGTGATATAGGCTGCCAGTTTCTGGCCAAAGTCCATGTTCGCCCAGAGGAAGTCAAACTTGGTCTGTGGGTCGCGGAGTTGATCCACGGTGATGGTCTTGTAGAAGTTGATCGCATCGGCCAACTCAGCACCCTGCGGAGGATTCACATCAAAACCCGTTCGGACCTTGGTATCCTCATCAAGCAGTTCGACGAACTTGCCTTCAGCCAAGCCCTTCTGGAAGGCTTCGAACTTGCCAGGCTTCAGCAATTGAGCAGCGATGGCTTCGTGTACCACAATGGTAGGGTGTTCCTTGCCAACCAGAAGATCACGCCAGTGGTATGACTTTGGAGCGAGGGCGAAGCTGGCCCCGACGGGATCGTGCGTGTGCTGCCAGCTGAGGCCAGGTGCCAGTCCCATGCTCCAGCGAACGATGTACATGCTGCCGGAAGCGAGCAGTACCACGACGAAGACGATGACCACACTGAAGATGAAGGCGAGTACGGTGTACTTCACATAGCTCCAGGCACCTTGAGTGATATAGGCCAGGGTACGGCTGAGAGCATCGAAGCTGTCGCTGCCTTCCACGCTGATGGTGGCATAGAACAGTGGCCAGCCGACGAAGGCAATCAGCATCACGGTCATGACGAGGGCTGAAAGGATAGGCAATGGCAGCAAAAGGGCTGCAATCACAGAACCCAGGTATGGAATGAAAGTAATCATCGTGCCGACGGCATTCAGTAGTGCCAGCAGTGCAAAAACAATGAGGGGAATGGCTGGTCCGATGATGTAATCGAAGAGTTTGCGGCGAGCGTAACCCAGAGCATCGCCCAAGCCCAGTCGTTCATTTCGTGCTAGTTGCAGTGCAGCGATACGGGTGATCGCGCCAGCAGCCATACCCCAGACGATGAGAGTTAAGACGACTCCCAGCATCGAGTACCACCAGTTTCGCCAGCCGGCTCCAATCGGACTGTAGTGAACCAGATCAACAACCGGCTGATAGAACTGGCGAAATGGTTCAACCTGCAAAGGTGGGTCCTGGTTGGCATTACCGAACCAGAGAGACCAGCTGAACAGATTAGTTGTTTGATTGGGTGAGGTAGCGACGATAAAGGGGTTCGGGCCACGATCAGCGTTGGCAGGCCAGCCACCATGTCGGTGATGGGCGGGCTGGAAAATCGCACCCAGGATCCACCAGCCAATGGACAGTGCAATCACTGCCCCGATGGCAATAATTATTTTGTAAGGATCCCGTGCCAGTTCAAAGACACGGAAGAGCATGGTCCAGGTACGCGACGGCTGAGTAGTGGTCATAGGGGAAACGCCGGTCTCAGCCATCCGAAACTCCTTGAAATACCTTGAAAATGGCGATGCATGAAGCAAGACGCAACATGCACCGACAATCGGCGTATTATAGATGACGCTGTATCTGATTCAATTACCTGATCAGGCAGTCTGTACGCTTCCTAGGAAATATACAACGTTGGCTTGACAAGCATCATGACTTTACTAACCATGTGACTGGCACACAGCAGGAACATGAGGCACCCTAGTCCCATGTCGTCCTGCGAAGGATTTCGGATAGCATTGCTCAAGAGGGGTTTCTTCCATGCTCATGGCGTTGGCTCTGGATCAGATACGTCGCTCATTCGGCGTCTCCACCGCTTCGACGGAATGGCTTGATCCAAGCGAAGGGGTAATCGGCATTAAGGCCGGCCGTCGCAAAAAAGATGAAGACGAAGATGAAGAGGAGGAGGAAGAAGAAGAGGACGAAGAAGAAGAGGATGAAGACGACGAAGATGATGAAGACTTCGACGATCTCGACGATGAAGATCTCGATGATCTTGATGAAGACTTTGATGATGAAGACCTCGACGACGAAGAATTCGACGATGAAGAATTCGACGACGAGGAAGACGACGACGATGACGAAGACGATGATGAAGATGATGACGATGACGATGACGACTTCGATGATGAAGACGATTAACTGCTAGTCAATTGAAATGGATGCACCAAGCCAGCGAGATCTTCGCTGGCTTGTTATTTTTCGTTTTTCCCTTTCGTCCTCGAAACCCTTAGGGTACTGTCGTTGATAGGCAACGAACGGAGGATTCTCCCCATGAATGATCCTGAGAAACAACAGCTACGAGTTCGAGAATTCATGCAACTTTTGCCGCTTACCAGTGAACTGGCCGGCCTGCCACATTCGGAACATGGCAAGTACTTTACTCCTGAGCAGATTGAAGCACGTGTCATCACGCTTCGTGCTGCCTTTAAAGTAGCCAAGCAGATGATGATCGAGATTTCCAACCAGTAAGTTCAGCGTGGTTGGTGAGTATGACTCTGTCCGATCTCTCCATCCGAAACCCCGTCTTTGCCGTGATGCTCTCTGCGGCGCTGGTCGTGTTCGGTTGGCTTGGCTACCAGGGTCTCGGGATCAGTCAGTTCCCCGAAATCGATTTTCCTGTTGTCAACGTCACCACCTACTGGGAAGCAGCCAGCCCGGAATCGATGGATCTCGATGTCACCGAGATCATTGAGGATGCCGTCTTTGGTGTGGAAGCAGTAGACTTCGTGCAATCGTCTTCCTCTGAAGGCGTGAGCATGGTGACGGTGAACTTCCGCCTGGGTCGTGATGTCGACGTAGCACTGAAAGATGTGCAGAATGCTGTGCAGGCTGCGATGCATCGTCTGCCGAGCGATATCGATCCGCCTGTCATTTCGAAGATCAACTTCAATCGTTTTCCTGTTATCTGGCTCACCGTCCACGGTCCTCGTTCCACTGCTGAGATCAATCGGCTGGTGCAAGACGATCTCAAGCAGCACATCGAGAGCATTAAAGGATGTGGCGGTGTGTTCTTCGGTGGCATGCGTCGACGCAGCATGCGGGTCTGGCTCGATTCTTCCAAGCTGCATGCCTACAACCTGGATGCAGTGGATGTTGTGCAGGCGATGCGTCGTGAGCATGTGGAGAAACCTGCAGGGACTGTGGAAAGCACCTCTCGTGAGATGCAGGTGCGTGTGTTGGGTGAAGCTCGAGAAGCGAAAGACTTCGCTAAGCTTCCGATAGCTGGCAAGCCTGATGGGCAGGTGGTCAAGCTGAGCGATGTAGCAGTCATAGAGGATGGTCTGGAAGATCGGCGGAGCCTGGCTCGTTTCAACCGTGAGCCTTGTGTGGGCATTGGAGTGCTCCGGGCCACGGGGGCTAACGTTGTCGAAGTCTGCGACGAGGTGAAGAGCAGAATACCAGAGCTCAAGCGCAGACTACCTGCTGACCTCAGCCTGAGTGTCTCGACCGACTTCTCGCTCTTCATCAAGGACGACATTGCTGAAGTAAAGAACACGCTGCTGATCGGTGTCGTGCTGACAGCAGTGGTGACGTATTGCTTTCTGGGTTCGGTGGGAACGACGATCAATGTTTGCCTGTCGATACCGATCTCGCTCATTGGCACCTTCATGGTGATTCGGTATCTCGGGTTCACAGTCAATTTCATGACGTTGCTTGGTTTGTCTCTTTCGGTCGGTGTTGTCGTCGATGATGCCATCCTGGTATTGGAAAACATCTACCGACTCAGAGAAATGCAGAAGAAGGGTGCCACCAAGGCTATCGAGAAAAGCAATCGCTATCAGGCTGCATGGATTGGGGCGAGGGAAATTGCCTTTGCAGCGACAGCAGCCACGTTCTCCATTGCAGCCATCTTTATTCCGGTTGCGTTTCTGGAAGGTGCCATCGGGGCGTTCTTCTACCAGTTCGCCATCACCGTAACGGTTGCTGTGCTGTTGTCCCTGATCACATCGCTCACCATCACACCCATGCTCTGCTCACGGTTCCTGGATGTCAGGCATCATCGACGAGCACGACCAATTCTATCACCAGCCAGCAAACGCAGCATCGGTGAGATGCTACTCTATCCCTTTACACTGGCATACTGGGTGCTTGATCGCGTGATCATGGAGCCTCTGATCCTGCGTCCCATTGATTTCGTGATGAACTTGCTTACCAGCATCTACGCCTGGCTGATCAAGTGGTCGCTGCGGTTTAAGTGGCTGGTCACTATTATCAGCCTGATGATCGCAGGCTCGGCGGCCCTCTTCCTGTTCGGCATGGATGTTCCAGTACCAGCCCCCCTTAGTTCATGGCTGGGCACTGAACGGTTCACCATGAAGCCCATTGGCATGGAACTGGTGCCGAGCGAGGATCAATCACGGTTTGTGTGTACGGTGATTTGTCCGGTGGGGAGCAGCATCGACTATGTGGATGAGATGCTGCAGAAGGCGGAAGCCGCTATCATTGCCATTCGTGATGATCACGATCGTGAAATCATGGCGACATTGTTCGCCGCGATCTCGATTCGCCCCGGTCAACTCATCAGCGAAGGAACACTCTTCGTTCGGTTGATGCCCAAGCCGATGCGAAGCATGACGCAAACGCAAGCCATTACCGAGGTACGCAAGCGGCTGGGTGCCATCCCTGGGATGAAGGCTGTCGTGCTGGATCTCTCGGTGCAGGGCTTCGCTGCCAGCCGAGGGTATCCGGTGAACTTTGCCGTGCAGGGGCCTGACTGGGAGAAGGTCATCAAGTTTTCTGAACGTATTCGAGAGCGGATGTTGAACACGACCATCATCAACGATGTGAATACCGATTACCGTCCGGGCATGCCTGAGATTCACATCGTTCCTCAGCGAGCGAAGGCGGAAGAGTTGGGCATCCCGATGCAGCGGCTCGGGTTCACCATCAATGCAGCCATCGGTGGACTGCGAGTAGGTCGATTTACCGATGCGGATCATCGGTATGACGTGCGCATGCGATTCCTGGAAACCCAGCGAGCTTCACCCGATCAACTGGACAGTGTTCATGTGAAGACCGATACGGGAAGATTGATTCCACTTCACGATTTGGTGACAACGAAGACCGTATCGACACTGCCTGTGATCAACCGCTACAACCGCCGACGCAAGATCGAACTGAGCGCCAACATGGCACCCGGTGTTTCCCAGGGTGAAGCTCTGGCAGCATGCAGGCAGATAGCCGAAGAGGTGCGGGAAGAGCAGGGGCTGAACACCAACTTCTTCATCGTCCCGCTGGGCAATGCTCAGGTGATGCAGCAGACCATGAAGAGCCTGTGGTGGGCGCTGATCCTCGGCTTCATCGTGGCTTACATGATTCTTGGTGTGCAGTTCAATTCCTTTGTGCATCCGTTTACGGTGCTGATGGCTGTGCCCTTCGGCGTGACCGGCGCTGTCGGTACGCTCTGGCTAGGTGGCGATACGCTGAACCTGATGAGCATGATTGGGCTGGTATTGCTGGCTGGGCTGGTGAAGAAGAACTCCATCGTGCTTGTCGATTTCGCCAACCAAGTACGCACCGGAGGAGCTTGTGGGCATGAGTTAGAGGAAGGGTACCAGAAGAAAGAAGATATCAACCTTGGCAAAGAGTATACGATGACGGCCACCGAGGCGATGCAGCAAGCCTGCCCGATGCGACTGCGACCGATTCTGATGACCTCGCTCGCCACCATTGCGGGGGCGATACCCATGGCGTACGGCTGGGGGGCAGGTGTCGAAACGCGAGCCCCATTGGCACGGGCTATCATTGGTGGTATCATTCTCTCTACGTTAGTAACACTCTTTTACGTGCCGGTCCTGTATGTGCAGCTTGATCAGCTAGGCACCTGGTTCCGCAAGCAATGGTCCACTGACTGATCGGAGCCGAGGATGCCGGAACCACGTGAGCAGCCCCCGCGCTGGCCGATTGTGATGTCGATTATTGCTGCTGTTCTCACCATGGGGCTGAAGTTTGCAGGCTACTATGTTTCAGGTTCGGTGGGCTTGTTGTCGGATGCACTGGAATCGATTATCAACGTCGTTGCCAGTGTCCTAGCCTACCTGGCGCTCTGGTATGGTGCCCGCCCACCTGATCCGGAACATACCTACGGGCACGAGAAGATCGCCTACTTTTCTAGTGGCATCGAAGGCTCGCTCATCATCGTTGCTGCTGGGGTGATCTTCTATGAAGCACTGCATCACCTGTTCAGGCCTGAGCCACTTCAGTATCTCGATTTGGGGTTGATCTTCAGCATCGTTGCTTCAGCTATCAACTTTGGCGTGGCCTGGGTGCTGCTGAAGGAAGGACGTAGACATCGCTCCATCATTCTCGAAGCGGATGGCCATCACCTGATGACCGATGTCTGGACATCGCTGGCGGTGATCGTGGCACTCACCCTGGTGGCCATCACTGGCTGGACAAGACTCGATCCCATTATTGCTATCCTCGTGGCCTTCCACATCGTCGCCACTGGGCTCATACTGTTACGTCGATCATTCGATGGCCTGATGGACCGAGCCTGGCCTGATGCTGAATTGGAACAACTGCGAGTGTTCCTGAAAGAGAAGATGCAGCCGGGCATGACCTATCATGCTTTGCGAACCCGCACGGCGGGCACGCGCCGGTTGATCGAGTTTCACCTACTGTTGCCAGGCAAGATGACCTTGGACAAAGCTCATGAAATTGCAGAAAAACTGGAGCAATCTCTCATCGCCGCAGATCGTCAACGTGATGTGACGATTCACCTGGAACCCATCGAAGCAGCTGAATCGTGGGGCGACCATGAGTTGAAGTTTGAGCAGACATAACATCTTGTCCCCGGCCTCTGGCCGGGGACACACTGCAGGCCAGTCTCCGACTGCAGCGGTGAAGAGATGTTGTTACTTCCTTGCAACTAAGTGATGCATTCTCACGATTGCAGCCAGCCGGAGGCAGGCGGGCAGTGCGTCCCCGGTTGGAAACCGGGGACGAGATTACGTTAGTGCATTCGCAATCGCATCCACCGAAGCTGCAGGATCATCCCCTTCGCATACCACGCTGAGATGGGCGTACTTCACATAGAGCGGATGCCGTTCTTCCCACAGGCTCTTGAGTGTTCGTCCGGGAGCGATGACGACTCCTCGTGCCTTCAGATCACCTAGTCGCTGTTCCAGATCGCTGAGCGGCACATCGATATACACAACGGTGCTGATGGCTCGCAAATGCTGCATGGCTGCATCAACATAGATGACGCTGCCACCGGTGGAGATGATCTTCTGTTCGCCTTGCTCTCGCTGGACGTAGTCCGCTTCGATTTGCAGAAAACGATCAAAGCCGACGGCATCAATGATCTCTTCCAAGCGTTTGCCTTCGCCGGTTTCGATGCGTTCGTCAGTATCGACGAGGGTAAAACCCCAGCGGCGGGCGAGACCTTGTCCGATGGTGCTTTTGCCGGAACCGGGCATGCCGATGAGGGTGAGGTTGCGAAATGGAATTGGCATGGTGCCTTCTGCGAACAGCGTTACAATCCTCTCTTTACAGTAGTGGCGGAGCAGTGGCTTGGCTGGTTCTCTTATGCATCTTGATGCGGGCGTGGTGTGTGCCGGGTGTGGCTGCCTGTGTGATGATATACAGCCGGATGGCACGAACCTGTGTGAACTGGGACGGCGGTACTGGCAGCAACTCCCTGCTGTCGAGGTAGCGAGTTTCGTCAAGGAGCAACCTGTCAGTGTGGATCAATCGATTGAAGTTGCAGTGACGCTGCTCCGTGAAGCGAAAGCACCTGGGATACTGGGCCTGAACCTCATCAGTTGTGAAGCGTGTGAGGCAGCGGTTAAGCTGGCTCAGCAACTCAATGCATGGGTTAGCCCGTGGCCTGCTGATCCTCTTCGTTTCTGGGGTCATTCTTCACCCGACCTTGCCCTCAGCCGGGCGGAGATGCAATCAGGGGCTGACCTCGTTATCTACCTGGGCTTCGCTGATGGTGTCGATGCGGTGCAGCCGAGGCATCGAGAAAGACATCTGGCACGAGGGTTAGGGATCGTCAGGCCACAATTGCATTTGCCTTGGAATGGCAAAGAGGGGCTGGCACGAACACTGGAACTCCGGTTTCATCTTGAACGGGAGGAACCTGCTTCGCCTGAAGTGATGCAGATCGCGAGGGCCATCCAGAACGCAAAGTGCATTCAGGTTTACGCCCTTGCCCAACTGGCGCAGCACTCTCCGAGCTTGATCACCCACTGGCAGTTACTAGCTGCGAAGCAACGTAGCCAGCGACGGATGGGGGTGGCCTTGCTGGGGAGCACGGGTAAGGCTCGCACGGTGACCGAGACGATGACCTGGCTGACTGGCTTTCCCGGGCCAGTCAAGTTTACGAACGGTGTTCCGGAGTATCTGCCTCACATCGGTGAAGTGGATGAACTGCTGAAGCGTCAGGCCTGTGACATAGTGTTGTGGGTTGGATACCAGCCCGACGCGCGAGCGAGGGGAGGCCTCGCGATGATGAGCGTCTTCCGCATGGCAGATTTCTCTGTAGCGAATAGCGTCGACTCATCGCGTGAGCCCCCCTCGCTCGCGCGTCGGGCTGCCATAGTTGGTCGGGTTGGTATGGAGGTGCGTTGGCAGTTGCCTGGGCTGCATCCCCTGTTGGATGCACATGTCATTCGAGGTGATACGGTGATGCTGCGTCTGGCTGGCAGTGGCCCGGGGATTCCTGATCCGATGGCGAACCTGCTCCATCGGCTGCGGGAGGAACTCACGCGATGACCCAGCGATTGCACATCATCGGCGGTACCATCTATGACCCGATCAACCAGATCGATGGCAAGGTGCAGGATATTCGCATCGAAGCAGGGCACGTCGTTTCTGACTTCACCAGCGAGCAAGGCATCACTCGGATTGATGCTGCGGGCATGGTAGTGATGCCTGGCGGTGTGGATATGCATTGCCACATTGCAGGACCAGGTGTGAACCGTGGACGACGACTATTGCCCGAAGTGGTGAACAGGCCCGAATCAACACTGCTGGCCTCCACGCAATTGACCGGTATGAAGTATGCCGCCTTAGGTTATACCACAGCCATCGAAGCAGCCATTGCTGCTACCGGTGCCCGGCAGGCTCACTTTGAACTGGAGGCGACGCCAAACCTGAATGCGGGGTTCCTGCTGCTGCTCGGGAACCATGAGCAGGTCTTACAGACGATGGCCCAGGGTAGCGAAGCTGAACTGCACGATCTGGTCTCAACTCTGCTCCATCGCACCGGAGCCTACGGCATCAAGATCGTCAACCCCGGAGCTGTGGCCCACTGGCAGCGTCATGGGGGCAATCCGCTGGAAGTGGAATCGATCGATCAGCCGTTAGGCAGCAGTCGAGTGACGGCTCGACAGATTCTCACCAATCTGGCCGATGTCGCGAACAAGCTTAAGTTGCCCCATCCCATCCACGTGCATTCCAATCGGCTTGGAGTGCCGGGGAACATTGAGTTGACACTGCAGACCTTGCAGGCTCTGGAAGGTCGTCGGCATCACCTCACCCATGTCCAGTTCCACAGCTATGGCAACAACCAGGGCAAGGTGACAAGTGCTGCATCAAGGCTCATGGATTTCATCAATGCTCACCCGGAGACGACGTGTGACATTGGCCAGGTGATGTTTGGCCCGGCGGTCACTCTGACCGAAGATTCGCCTCTTGAATACCTGCTTTGGCAACTCACCGGGCAGCGGTACGTCAACCTCGATATCGAACTCGAATCGGGATGTGGCATGTTGCCTTTCGAATTCAAGGACAAGGTTACTCTCCATGCCTGGCAGTGGGCCATCGGGCTCGAACTCCTTCTACTGGCGAACAACCCCTGGCAGGTGGCGCTCTCGACCGATCATCCGAATGGCGCTTCGTTCCTGGCGTATCCGCAGATCATTGCTTTGCTGATGGATGCTTCCTATCGTCGTGAGCAATTGGCGAGATTGCCTGCTGAGGTCAGAGAGCAGTCCATCCTGAAGGACTTGCAGAGGGAGTATAGCCTGTTCGATATCGCCATTATCACCAGAGCAGGGCCGGCGAAGATGCTGGGCTTAACTCAGCAAGGCCATCTAGGCATTGGGGCAGCAGGCGATGTGACCATCTATTCCAATAACACTGATCGTCAGGCAATGTTCAGTTCACCAAGGTATGTCATCAAGGGTGGTGAAGTGATCGTGGAAGAAGGGTACTTGCGAAAGCAGGTAGCGGGTTCACTATTGAGTTGTGAGGTACTGTTGGAACCGGGTGGCGAGAAGCTACTTCGAGAGTGGTTTGCCGAGAAGGGCAGCTATGCTTACGAGCAGTTCGGGATGACGATGCGGCATCGTGAGCGATTGAAGCGATAGAGCTATTCCCCACTCCCCATTCCCTACTCCCTCATTCACGGAGTGCGGATGTGTTCTTCCCGGAACTGCTGGATAGCCTTGAGTATCGGCTTGGCGTTTCCTTGCTCGTCGATCATGCCACCTTCGGGGAAGATGGGGTCGCTGGCATCGGACCAATGTGACCAGGAGAAGCTGAGCGTGTAGGGTTTGCAGGCAGCGAGGCCTAAGAGTCGTGTCGCCCAGGCTGCCTGTAGTTCAGGCGACCAGGGGTTGCCATCATCGATGATGACAAAGCTGCCATCATCGCGGGCAGCACTGGTCTTGGTGGAAGGCATGCCGGCATAGAGTGTCAGCGGTATACCAAACAAAGCGTAGAGGTCCATCATGCGTGAGACTTCGATGAAGTCTCGTAACCTGCTGCCACGATCTTTCCAACCGACAACACATTCGAGGTTCAGTGCTGTCAGTTCCACCCTGCTGCGGAGCAGAGCATCGGAGAAGACAAAGGCAGAGTAGTTACGCTGGCCTCGTGCCAGGTGTTCTGCCCAAGGCTGAGAGAGGGAGACACAGAAACGACCATCGGGATGAATCTGCTTGGCTGCAGAGAGCATCTGGGCATTGAGCCAGATCTGGTCTTCATCATCGAGACGCAATTGAGTGTTATCGTGGGCGTTGGCGGAGATGGTCCAGAAGGCAATTTCGTTTCTGTAACGAGTTAAGCAGGATTCGAGGTAATCGAGGAAGAGATTCGCCAGGCTCTGGGCATCGCCTTTGTTGTTATCGAGCCAGTAAGGCAGACGCAGCGGGGTCAGATCGACGAGGGGGCCTCCCTCGATCTGCAGCTTGTTCATCTTGGCCCAGGTGATCAGATTGTCGTAGAGATCCCACTGGTAAGATGATTCCCGTGGTTCGATCAGCCTCCAATTGAACGGGATTCGGACTGCATTGAATGCAGCCAGGAACTGCTCTTCCGCAGCTCCGGTGGGCACTGTATCGATGGCGCAACTCAGGTAGAACGGCAGTTTACCGTTTGCCCCTTTACGGGTGGACAACACTTGTTCGATGTAGGCATCAATCAGTTGTTCGCCGGTTTCGATGCCACTCAGGAGAGCCTCGGTACCTAGCCGATCGGCATCTTCGAGCGAATTGGGTTGACAGACCGTGTGAGCGAAGGCAAGGCTCGATAATTTGAGTGATTTCAGCAATTCATCAGAGAGTGTCAGTCCCAGGCTTTGCCAATCAGCAGCCTGGTTACGTACTTGGTTGACTTTTCCTCGGGCCAGTTCGGTGAGCAGGTGATAAGGCTCGGAGCGTTCACCGAGAGTTGCAGTGCCAGTAATCACCCTGTACTCTTTACCAGCGAGCCAGCTATTTGATTTCTTTGGTAAATTGACAGGCCAGGGCAGATAGAGCGAGCCACTCTCGACAGGTTCCTTCTCAACGAAGTAATTCTGCTCTTCGACCCGGCATTGCGTAGGCCATGGCATGTAGTCAGGCAGGGCTGCGATGTAACCGTCATTCAAACCGCTACGGGTTCGCTCGTCGAGAGCAGGCGGTATTTGAAAACGGAGTTGACCCATGGGCGACATATCTCGTTTCGAGAGGGTCCACACGCACCGCCTAGGCTACAGCTTCAGTGCTGGAGAAAGCTTCCTCATCATTCAGAGAGTTTAGCAACTCTCTGTGATGAAGACAAAGCACAATCAACAGATCATGAATCTGAATCTACCAGCGGTATTCCAACCCGAGTACGAACGATGACAGGTAGAAGGTACTTGTCTTGTGGAACCGTTCCGGTGTGGCAGGGTTACCCGAGTTGCCATCCAGGATGTTGGGATTGATACGGTTATCAATCTGGTCACCTGGTCGAACAACGTTGGTGATGGCAAGGAAGTTATAACTGGCGGTAAAGCGCCAGCGTTCACAGAAGTAATAACCTACGCCTACTTCGAATTCAGGAACAACGCTGAAATTATGCTCGGTGACTTCACCGATGTTGCTGCTCTGTGCATAGATACCACCACGTGTGACCACTGGCTGAAACTGAGGTGGAGATGCAGTAATGGTTCGGCCAGTAATCTGGACGGTGTTCCTGTTAACACCAAGGGCCAGCTTGCCGTTGAGGTCGAAGGTCCAACAACCTGCATACCATTGCGATCGCAAGCCGAAGTTCAACCCATTGAAGTTGTTGGAGGTGCCGAAGTCGTCCCAGATTAATCGCTGTGTGCCAAACTGCTGTCCAGTCGGTGCTGCTTCACCTTGCTGGATATTGTTGAAGATAGCTTCATCAAGATTGATGTACCGCCAACCCCAAGTCCAATCGAGTCGTCGGTTAGGCTGGCGGGTGATGTTGTGAAGATTAGTGAATTCAGCACCCTGAATGCGGCTTTGGGCACCGACATTGACGAGCCCAGAGATCTGAACCAGATCGGTCAGAGCTTCGTTGGCAATCGGGTAAGCCGAGTTCTGGTTGGCAATCGTATCGTAGAATGGTGCAGCCAGGAGCGGATCGCCCTGAGAATCTACCTTCAAGGAACTGGTACGATTAGCCAGAAAGAAGTAGCTACCTTCCAAACCCCAGGCTTGAGAAGGTTCCATCCAGAAACCACCCGTCATTCGTGTTCCCAGGTGGGTCTGCAGATCGATGTCCCCACCAAAAATGATGCGAGTGCCTTCGTTGCCTATGATGCCTCTTGATTCTTGTGGGGTACTGGTGGTAAGCAGTGGTGGTATCTTGGCTTCCTTGAAGCGACCGAAGATCATATCTGCTTTGAACCAGTAGGGATCTTCAAGGTCGCTGGTCATCAAGTTATTGGATACCGGCTTGCTGTCGTCGTACCATCCGAACGAGAACGGGCGGATGAGAATGTCTCTCAGGCCATACATGCGTTCCGAGAATGAAGGAACGTATTCGCCTTCATAGCTTTCACCAACCACAGTAGGGCTGACACCGGTTGTCCCTTCCTGAACGACTGTGGGATTCAAACCTGGCTCCGCAGGCTTGGCTGGTACCACCTGGCTGGGTGCGCTTGGAGGAGGTACGATTCGGCTCTCTTGTGCAGAAAGCGAGATTGGCGCAACGCAACCGAAGACAGCCAATCCCAACCAGGCACGACGTTTCATCGTCCATCTCCCCCATAGGTACGAGGTCGCCTGCAATCCGAGCGACTCCGCCTCATCTGTTAAATCGGCTAAACTGTGCAGGAACTTGCCGGATTTTCTGAAGCAATCGATTATGCACAGCGAAGCTGCACAGCCTGGTGGAACCTGGCGCTTTCCGTGAAATAGGTCTCAAGAATCTTCTCTTGACCCACGTTAGAGTTTCTGGCATGGGACAACTCTAGGGGACATCGTCAATTGATCGAAGATGGCAACGGGGGATTTATGTTGCCGGCCTCGACGAAGGATCGTCGATCTCGCCGCTCTGCAAGGTCGCCACGCTGGCGTGACCTCTGGCAGATTCCCTGTCTATTCCTGGGCCTCATTGCCTGTCTGGGTGCCACTTGGTACTTCCACGCCTCTGAGTGGTTTGGCAATCGCGAACAACAACAGGCTCAGCAAGTCCTCGAGTTGCTTGATCAAGGGCGACTGGCTGACGCACAACATCTCTATCGAGAACTTCTTCGCCACAAGCAGTTGGATGACTCCATCCTTCAGCCCTACCTGGAAGGCTGCCTCACACTGGCTGATGCACTTCGGGTACATCCTCTGCCCACTCGCAATAAAGAAGCCCGAGAGGCATACCTGAAGGCCAGAGAACTGTTCCAGCAGATACTTGCCCAGAAGACTAAGGACGTTCCCCAGAGGTTGCACTACAGGCTGGCATTGGCTGCGATCGGTGCCAGTGAACTGACTCCCGTAGGGCTCGATACCATTGAACAATCACTCGATGCCAATGTACCGGATCGTTCGGAAGGCCTGGAACTGCTGGCCAAACTTCGGCAGCAACTATCACCGCCAGACACCAATGGTGCACTCCGGTCTCTGAACATGAAGCTGAGCCAATCGCAAGGCACGGCATCGCCCAGGCTCTTGCTCTGGAAAGCAGATCTGCTTTCACAACTGAGTCGCTGGGCGGAGATTGGTAAGACTGTAGTCAATATTGCACCGGAATCGCCAGAGTATTCGCAATCGCTGCACTGGCAGGCATTGGCTGCGTTTGAACAACAGTTCTGGGGTGAATCAGTGCGGTTGTGGGGTATGATGCCTCCCCGAGAGCTCAATGCTCAGGCATTGCTCTGCTATGGTGAAGCACAGCTACAAATGAAGTCTCCCCTGGAAGCCAGGCAGTTGTGGGAACGACTGTGGCGCGAGCATCTGCAATCGCCTGAAGCAGTAGTAGCTCAATCACGGCTGGCAGCACTGGCCCAGCAGCAAGACCGCTGGCATGATGCAGTTCAGGTGATGAAAGCACTGCTTAACACCAGGAAAGCCAGCGACTATCAGAGCAAATACCTGTCGCTGAAACAATTGGGAAGCAAAGTGGAGGACCTGGCCAAACAGCTTCAGCAGCGACATCGCTGGGAAGACCTGAAACAACTGGGCGAGGTGGCATTAGCCTGGTCGTTCGAAGGAAAAGCTGAGCGTTGGCTGAGCCAGGCCTGGCATGGCATCGCTGTACAGTCCGAAGCCTCGCCTGTGGCCAGCAAGGCATACGGCCAAGCAGCGGATTTTGCATGGAAATCAGCTCAACTGGCCAATGAAGCCGAAAAGCCTGCTTTGTTGCTATTAGCAGGTGAAGATGCACTGAAGGGCCGTAACTTTCAGCAGGCCCAGAAGGCATTTGCAGAACTCATTAACTTGAAGCCTGAACAAAAGTACCTTCCCAGAGTGCTAATGGGACTGGCTGATACGCTCACCGAACAGAAACAGTATGTCTTCGCTGCTGATCGGCTGCGTGAAGCAATCCCAATCGCTGGTAACCTCGAAGCGGCTGCCCGGCTGAAGCTGGCCCATGTACTTCTCCAGATCGACAAGAATAGCGTAGAAGTGGGTAAGCAACTGGAGCAGGCTGCAGCACTGGTCATTCGCCCTGATAGTGGTGACGAAGCCAAGAGTGCCTGCCATCAATGGGCCACCTATCTGGTGGGAGAGTATTTTGATCGACGCAGCAACCAGATTGTTCCCGCACGCGATGCCTGTGAGCGTGCTTTGAAACTCGTGCCCCAACATCAACTAGCTGCCCAAACACGGTACTGGCTCGCTGAGTTACAACTCGCTGAAGCCCGACAGATACTGGAAAACAGGAAGACCGACAGTTTCGATGAAGTACAGGAAAAGCATCTTCAGCTCTGGCATGCCTGTCAGAACTTTAAACAGTCTGCTGAGGAACTCCGAGCACCTGCTTCGATCATCATGTCGAAGGAAAGTAAGGACACAGTCATTCGCAATGCGAGGTTCGGTCAGTCGGAGAGCTGGTTCCTGCTCGGTTCACAACGCCCCGTATCAGTGGCGAACATTCCCTCCGCTGAAGTCTGCCTGCAGCAGTCTGCGGAAATCTATCAGTCGCTGATAGAGACTTCATCCAATCGGGTGGACAAGCTCTATGCCTACTGGAAGCTTAGCAAGTGCCAGGAAAAACGAGGCATGTATGCAGAGATGAAGGAAACGCTCAGTGATGCCTATCAGCAGTTGCAGAACATGAGTGATATTGAACTGCAGGTACCGAGTGCCAGGTTCCCGAACCTGTCTCGTAGCCAGTGGGAAGCCTGTCTTCGTACGACAACTCTCACTGACCGAGGTTCGCCATGATCCACTCGGATGAGGCGACCATCACCAGTGAAGCCTGGCAATTGGATGTGGAAGCTCCGCTGGATGTTGCACAGGACGATGTTCTTGAAGAGGCAGTTGTTGAGCCTGCTTCCAGTCCCATGCGCCCGGAAGCAGATACAGCACCGCCTCCGCTGCCTCGTATTCTTGAGGCACTCTTCTTCGCTACTCACGAACCGCTCAGTGTCGAAAAACTGGCGAAGCTCATCCGAGGTATCTCTGCATCTGAGGTCAGTACCATCGTGGCTGATCTGAATCAGCACTACAAGAAACTACAGTGTCCATACCACATTCAATTGTTGCCGACTGGCTATCGGGTCGCCTTGCGAAAGAGGTATCGACCTCTTCTAGAACATCTGTTTGGTGGAGTGAAGGAAGTACGCTTCTCGCAAATCGCCATCGAAACGCTGGCTATCGTGGCGTACCGACAGCCTCTAACTGCTACCGAAACGGAAGCGATTCTGGGGCAAGATTGCTCTACACCACTCCGGCAACTGGTTCGTCGAGGTATGGTTCAACTACAGGGCAAGAACGAGCAAGAGGAAGTACTGTATGCGACAACACCCCGTTTCCTCGAATTCTTTCAATTGAGCAAGGTGGATGACCTGCCCCGGGCAGATGATCTCGAACGGTTGTAAACTCGTTACATCCGAAACGATTGTCACCTCAAATCGCTATTCGCTACTTCGACAAGAATTTTCAACCTGAAGCATGATTTGCAGCGTAGTACTCTGGGAGGGTACTTCAGGGTATTCGTATGCTTCGATCTGTCACCAGCCTGCCTCGCTTGCCAGTTCGACCCAAGGATGGCCACAAAGGCACCTTTGGGAAGGTACTGATTATTGCAGGTAGTACCGGAATGAGCGGGGCTGCAGTGCTGTGCGGACTTGGAGCTTTGCGAAGCGGTGCTGGTTTGGTGCATATCGCCTGCCCGGAACCTGTTCAATCCATCGTAGCAACAGCGAATCCCTGTTATCTTACCACCGGGCTTCCCGCCAATTCTTCTGGCATGCTCTCGGAATCTGCATTGGAACGTCTGCTGCCCCTGCTAACTACAGCGAAAGCAATTGCCTTTGGACCAGGGTTAGGCAAGTCGGATGAGACCATTCGGATTCTGGAGCAGCTGCTTCCACAGTTTGAAGGACAATGGGTGATTGATGCGGACGGTCTCTACGCTCTCACTCAATTACGATTGCAAGGTAAACTGACAGAGCGAAAACTTCCGTTGATCTGTACACCACATCCGGGGGAATTGGGCCAGATGCTGGGACAGCCCACCAATGTGATTCAAAGTGAGCGGAAGGCACAAGCGGTTCGGTATGTCACTGAGCACAAAGTCGTCCTGGCACTCAAAGGCCAAGGAACGATTGTGACCGATGGTGTCAGGGTCTACGTCAACACCACCGGCAATCCCGGCATGGCAAAGGGGGGCAGCGGCGATGTGCTCACGGGGATTATCACTGCACTGGCTGCCCAGGGTATGCAACCGCTGGAAGCCACTCAGGCAGGAGTCTATCTGCATGGGCTGGCAGGTGATCTTGCAGCAGTAGCAGTGGGTGATGTGGGGATGATCCCCACGGACATCGTCGAAGCGTTGCCTCTGGCGTTCAAGAAGTATGTGCCGAGTTAAGTACGCTTAGCAACATCTAAGCGTCCCTCGCTAACGCTTCGTGTTGATATGCATCATGCCTTCGCTGCAATCAGTTCCAGTGCTCTCTTCTTCAGCTTTTGCAGGTCGAGCTTACCACTGCCGAGTACGGGCATCTCGTCCACTTTGAAGTAGAACCGTTCGTCGGGTAACCAGAGGTTGGGCATGCCCACTTTCGTGAGCTTGGCCTGCACGTCACTGAGGACCATGTTCTCGTAGTCAACGTAGAGAACGATGAGCTTCTCGCCCTTCTTTTCATCGGGTACACCCACGACGGCGAAGACACGGTCTGCGGTGTTGAGGATGCCATGCAGTTCATCTTCGACACGAACATGGGGTACCATTTCGCCCGCGATCTTGCTGAAGCGAGAGAGACGATCGGTGATGGTGATGAAGCCATCGTGATCAAGCTTGGCGATGTCGCCTGTCACATACCATTTGCCTTCCCGCATGACCGACTTGGTCAGATCAGGTTTGCCGAGGTAGCCGTCCATCACATTCGGACCGTAAACGAGCAACATGCCCGGCTGTTCGGGAGGCAACTCGACTTCGGTGTCTGGATCGATGATTTTGACAGCGATACCCGGGAAAGGATGGCCGATGGTGCCAGACTTGGAGCCAACCTGCTTCACGCCGCCAAGGTCTGCATCATTAATGTTGGCTGACACTGCCGGTGCCAGTTCAGTAGTGCCGTAGCCTTCCTTCGGCTCAATGTCGAACTTGGCTTTGAACTCTTCACGAACCGAGCAAGGTAGTTTCTCTGCTCCGGTGATGAGAAGCCTCAGGCTGGCGAAGTCAGCCTTCTCGCATCGGCGTAAGTAGAACCTTAGGAATGTCGGTGTGGCAGCGAAGATGGTTCCACCGAACTCCTTGCAGGCCTCTCCCACTTCTTTTGCTTGTCTGGGATCAGGGAAGCAAATGGCCGAGGCACCAGTGGTGAGGGGTAACCAGAAGCAAACGGTGTAGCCGAAGCTGTGGAACAAAGGCAGCACCGAGAGCAATCGGTCGGTGGAATGAACATCAATGGCCTGCGAGACCGATTCAACGTTTGAAACAATGTTGTGATGGCTCAGCATCACGCCTTTGGGTTCACCGGTACTACCACTGGAGAAGATCACGGTCGCCAGGTCGTCGATCTGATGGTTACCTAGCCCGAGGTAGACGTACTCTGCGATGATGCGAGGCATCAACAGAAGAGTGAGATACGTCCGAAGTCTCACACCTTTGGTGATGAGCGGCGCAAAGTCTTCGAGTTCGATAACCTCGACATCAGGGCCGAACTCGAAAGGCAGCTTATCTTCAATCTTCTTGCGAAAGAGCCGACTGGTGACGACGTGCTTGATTTTGCACTGCTGAATGGAGGATTTGACTGAATCGAGCGAAGCTGTGTAGTTGAGATTCACCGCAGTCTTGCCCAGCAGGCTCACAGCAATGTTGGCGACACAACCACCAACAACGGTAGGCATGATAAGCCCGACCATGGGAGTGTCGCCAACCTTTTGCTGGATCAGTCTCGACAGGCAGACCGCACCAGTGAGTGTTTCGAGGTAGTTGAGCTTGCGACCCATCTTGCCCGGTTCCATCAGGCACTTGCGGAACCGATGCTTGTAGACACGTCTGACAAATTCCCGATGGACAGGCAGATGTTCATCACGCCGGAGGTTGAACGAATCTGCTACCAACTCCTGGATGTGCTGTCGTACCTTCCAGGCTGGCGTGCTCGCTGGCATCTCCTTGCCAATGACCATCGTTATCGGGTAGCGCCACTTCATGGGCCATTTCTTGAAGAGCTTGCCAAACCGATAGCTGAAGATGCTGCCCCACAGACGATCCAGACCGACTGGGATGATTGGCACTTCTACCTTCTTGAGGATGTGTTCCATGCCCCGTTTGAAAGGCATCATGTTACCATTCCGACAGATAGCTCCTTCGGGGAAGATGCCTACCAGTTCACCAGCTGCGAGTGCCTCCTGTGCCAGTTTCAACGAGTTGATGAGGTCTCGAGCAGTGCCATCTTCAGCAATGGGAATGACATGGCCAAGCTTGAGTATCCATCCGATCTTCGAATTGTTGACGTAAGGTGCCCAGACCAGAAAGCGAACGCGGCGTGGCATTGTCAGGTAGAGGAACAACCCATCCAGCATGCTCATATGATTGGAAACGATCAACCCTGGCCCGGTGCGGGGAATGTTCTCCAGCCCGACTACTCGGGTTCGGTAGATCAGCTTCATCAACACCCAGCAGAGGGCATAGAAGAAGTGGTACATGATATATCCGATGAAACTGTGCCGAGGCGGACTAACGGTCGCAGACTTGTCAGAGCGGGCGGTCATGGGGTATCACCGTCTGGGATGCTGGGAGATTGGAATCACCATAGCAGAGAGGGGAGCAGTCTGCCACCTTACTCTTTACTATCTGGCGATATCTATTGTTTCGTTGTTCTGCCTGCAACGAGGCGCAAGCAAACGGCCAACCGAAGAGGTTGGCCGTGTACTGAGTGTCGTGCTCTTCGCTATTGCTGCTGTCCGGGCTTGCCTAGGATGCGACTGAGGATACCGCTGCGACGGGGTGTATCCTCGCCTTCGGGTGCCTTGCGATTGAGGGCAGGCAAAGCAGGAAGGGTTGGGATGTTGGTGGGTGCTTTGGCATTCGGGTTCAAAATAGCAGCGCCCTGATCGCCTCGCAGTTCATCACGTAGTCGCTTGAGAGGCGACATGTCAGACTGCGTCTTCTCGATGGCATCAAGCTTATGCTTGAGGTCCGACTTGGTTCGCTGGAGTTCATTTCGTTCACGGGCGATTTCTGCCCGTTCGCGTGCCATGCTCAATTCCAACTGACGGAACTGGTTCTCCATCGTTGCCCGATCTTCGTCCATCGTGGCTCGTTCCCGTTCCAACTCACCATGGAGGGCAATTAATTCTTCTTCTGAAACAGTTGAATTGGTCTTGGCTCGGAGTTCTTTGACTATGGCTTCCAGTTCGCGAATCTGCTCTGACTTTTCTTCGAGCATCTTTTCGTTATCAGCATCACGCTTCTGTACTTTGATTGCTTCATCTTCCAACTGGTGAATACGACGACGAGCTTCATCAAGCAGTTGTTTGAATTTGTGTACATCCGTGCGTAGAGCAGCCATGGCTTCGGAATCAGGCGCATCACTGTTGGTGTGACCTTTGGTGTCTGCATTGCCAATATTCGATTGAATGCGTTGGAGCCGAGCTTCAAACTCGTCTTCCGACTCCCACTTGTCGGTGGTCTTCGGAGCATCCAGCATTGCTGATGATGATGACATTACGGCATTCCTGTGAAGGCGAGTACAGGGCTGACAATTCAGTATAACTCGGATTTTTGGTTAGTCAGGCATTGTACCTCACTTTTTCATTTCCACCTGAGCCGCACCCTTGCCCAGATACCCCTTCATTTCCTCATTCAGCCATAATACGGCTGCTTTATCATCTTTGAGCCAACCATTCCAGAAAGCAAGGCTACACTGCTTGATCTGCCTCTGAAACTGCAAATCCGCCTCCTTCTCGGCAGAATTGGCTCGGGCCATTCTACCAGAGAAGATCATGTGGTCGCCATCCTGAAAGTTAATGAACCATTGGGGGCAACCAGTGATCTGGTCGAACGGGATGCGACGCTCTGCTGCTTTTGTTTCGCCAATGGGGCTGTCGTCCTTGGTTCCAGTCATGTGGAGAGTAGGCATCTTGACCTTGGTGTAAGCCCGATCTCGAAACCCAACGATGGGCACCGGTGCAGACATCGGCAGGAGGGCTTTGATGCGGCTATCGTGGTAGTCCATCCCTGGCCCGAGTAGTTGACCGCCAGCGAGCAGCGTGGTCTGTGCCCCAAAAGAATGGCCCCCAATCCCGATGGTATCCAACTTCATCGACCCCTTCAGCTTGGCGTGGTTTTTATTCAACTCTGTCAGTTGATCGATGACGAAGGTGACATCTTTGGGGCGGTCGATGGCGTTCCTGGCATTGCCTGCTGTCCGAAGGGCCTGCATGCCACCGTCACGAAGCACGGCACTATCCGATCCACGGTGTTGCGTGTGAACGACGACATAGCCATGACTGGCCCAAAACTTACCGAGGTAGACGTAGGCATCGCGGTTGCCACCCAGACCATGCGACCAGATGATTACCGGTACCGCACTTATGATATCTTTCGGATAGTAGATGCGGATCGGCACTTCGCGATCACGCTTGCTGTCTTTCAGATCGAGGGTGAAGCTCTCAACGGAATACTTGCCTGAATCGGGTTGATACGCCTTTGATTCCTGAGCAACCAACGTACCAAGTAATGTCATGCAGCATATAGTCAGCAATAATCGCATATCATCGCACCATGTAAAAAGACGACGAAGCCTGGCCCCGTCGTCTTTGAAACCCCGCATATTACTGGAAGTATTGTTACTTCTCGTCAATCACGGAGAGAGCCTTGAATGGAGTGCCTTCAACGTATTCCAGGAACGCGCCACCACCGGTGGAGACATGGGTCATCTTGGAATCAAGACCGAAGGCTTCGACAGCTTCTGCTGTTTCACCACCACCAACGATTGTGGTGCCTTTGCACTGGGTCATGGCGTTGGCAATCGACTTGGTGCCATTGGCGAAGGGTTCGTCTTCAAACTTGCCCAGCGGGCCATTCCATACCACGGTGCCTGCGTTCTTGATCATATCAGAATATGCAGCGATGGTCTTGGGACCGATGTCCATGCCGAAGGCACAAGCGGGAATCTGACCTTCCACGACCGTCGTCTTGGCTGAGACATCGGGCTTGTCAGCAGTCAGGTGATCGACAGGCAGGACAATCTTGTTGCCTCCGAGGGTGAGCAGTTCCTTCGCGAGATCAACCTTGTCTGCTTCAGCCTTGCTGCTGCCGATGGTCTGTCCCTTGGCCAGCATGAAGGTGTAAGTCATGGCTCCACCGATCAGGAGCTTATCGACAATCTTGAGCATACTCTTGATGAAGCCCATCTTGTCGGAGACTTTTGCACCACCCATGACACCGATGAGCGGACGGGGTGGCTTGCTGAGCAGTTGGCCCAAGATCTCCAGTTCCTTGGCCACGAGGAAACCCACGACGCGGGGCTTGGTCGCCATCGCTGCAGGTACGGCGTACATGGATGCATCGGCGCGATGGCAGGTACCGAAGGCATCATTGACGTAGATGTCGCCGAGGGCAGCGATTTCCTTCGCGAAGGCTTCATCACCCTTCTGCTCGCCTGGGTGGAAGCGAAGGTTTTCCAGTACCAGCACATCGCCTTGCTTCAAAGCAGCAACAGCAGCGGTGACATCTGAACCAACGACATTGTCCACTTTCTTAACGGGCATCTTGAGCAGTTCCCCGAGACGAACTGCAACCTTGTCCATCTTGAAAGGAGCATCTTTCTTTGGGTCACCTTTAGGACGGCCCAGATGGCTCATCACGATAGGAATGCCACCCGCATTCAGGACATGCTGAATGGTGGGGACAGCAGAACGAATACGGCGATCATTGGTAATGTTGCCTGCTTGATCCTGGGGGACGTTGAAGTCGACCCGAATGAGAACTTTCTTGCCCACCAGGTTGCTGAGATCAGTGAGGACTTTCTTGGCCATGGGTGTGATCCTTGAAGTTTCAATAAGAACGGAGAGCAAGTGTTGCTCTCCGGGGAGGTTGCAGTCATGCATCAGCCACAGCTATTATCTTGTATGTGAATGAATCGTCCAGACCGCACGAACCTATCTGAAAACTGAACTGTCCGTATTCTGTTCTGCTGTTAGAATAGATCAACTGGAGGGGTGGCAGAGCGGTTGATTGCACCGGTTTTGAAAACCGGAGACGCGAAAGCGTTCATGGGTTCGAATCCCTTCCCCTCCGCTAGAGCCTGCATTTGCAGGCTCTTTCTATCTATATAGAGTTGTTGGTCCTCATCTTAATATCACTTTTCTCCACAAACGATATCGCCGTTTTAGAGCACAAAATGCCTTGTCCACTTCGCCTAGCCGAGATTCGGATTCTATTGCTATAATCGAACATATCAGGGAGGATATTCGTAGAGAAGAAATCGCACTTCATCAATGTGAAAGTTGGTGGAGTGGTTAGTTGAATCACCCTTGCTAACTCTTCCTGCCTTGTACGCCATTGTGTCAATCTCTCCATGAGACAGGCGTTACCAAAGGTGAATTGCAAAGGGTATACGACCACCTGTTCGTATCAGCACCATGCTGGCAATGACATGTTTCGCTCACAGTGAAGACTTCGATACATGCTGGCGACATCCTTGCTACAGTCGACTACTAATTTCACAGCACATAGACGAAGCGTCTAGCGACCCTTCGTCTCTTGAAGAAAGCCACTGATGAAAGCCTCGAAAATTCTAGTCCTCAACCTGGCACTGATAACACTCTCCTTACCGTCTTGCCAGACCCATCACAAACAGCACGAAAAAGAACATCCCAAAATCGTGGTCACCACTCCTCTGGTGCAGGACGTTACTGTCACCCAACAGTATGTCTGCCAAATTCATTCCCAGCGACACATCGAAATCTGTGCATTGCAGGATGGATACCTGGAAAAGATCCTGGTCAAGGAAGGCCAGGCTGTGAAGCAGGGCGAACCGATGTTCCAGATCCTGCCCACGTTGTACACCGCCAAGATGCAAGCCGAAGTGGCTGAGGCCAAGCTTGCTCAGATTGAGTTCGACAACACCAAGAAGCTCTTCGAGAGCAAGCCTCCTGTCGTCTCCATCCAGGAAGTGATGTTGTCCCAAGCCAAACTCGACAAGGCGAATGCTAAGGCCAATCTGGCCAAGTCCGAGGTTGAGTTCACTGTCGTCAAAGCACCATTTGACGGCATCATCGACCGCCTTAATAAGCAGCTTGGCAGCCTAATCGAGAAAAAGGATATTCTGACGACCCTCTCCGATAACAGCATGATGTGGGTTTACTTCAATATGCCTGAGGTTCGTTACCTCGATTACATTTCGAATCACGCCAAGAAGCAATCCAGCTCACAATTGAAACTCGAAGATTCACAAATTGAACTCATCCTGGCTAATGGCAGCAAGTTCAAATTCAATGCTGGCGATACTGTCACAGTAGAAGGCCAGTTCAACAGCGAAACAGGGAATATTGCCTTCCGTGCAGATTTTCCGAACCCGGAAGGCCTTTTGCGACACGGTCAGACTGGCAACGTTCTGATTCATCGCAAACAGCACAACGCACTCGTGATTCCACAACGGGCGACTTTTGAGATTCTTGACAAACGCTATGTGTTCGTTGTGGATAAAGATCATGTCTTGCACCAACGAGAGATCATTATTGATCAGGAATTGGATGACATCTTCATTGTCAAATCAGGAATCGATGCGAAAGATCAGATCGTCCTCGAAGGCGTTCGGCTGGTACACAATGCTGAGAAGGTAACAGAGTTCGAGACACGTAAAGCAGAAGAAGTACTGGCGAAACAAAAGTATCACTCAGAGTAGTTGGCTGGTCATTGTGGTTTCCGATTCGCTAACCAATGAGAAGATGCCTCGACCATGTTTACCAAGATCCTGTACCGACCAGCCCTGGCGATTGTCATTTCGATTATCCTCCTGTTCCTGGGAGTGCTGGGGGTATATACCCTCCCGATCTCTCAGTTCCCATCGATTACGCCGCCAACAGTAGAAGTGGCGATTGCCTACCCTGGTGCCAGTGCGAATGTGCTGGTCGATTCGGTGTTGATTCCGCTGGAGCAGTCGATCAACGGTGTGCAGAACATGCGGTACATCGTTTCTGATGCCACCAGTGCTGGCGAGGCAACGATCCGTATCATCTTCGAGCCAGGCACGGACCCCAATATCAACGTGGTGAATGTGCAAAACCGCGTGAACATCGTGATGAACCGACTGCCACCACTGGTGCAGCGGGAAGGCATCCTTGTCAGTCAGGTGGTGCCGAGCATGCTCATGTATGTGAACATCTTCAGTACCGATCCGCAGACTGACCAGAAGTTCCTTTACAACTTCGCTAACGTCAACGTCATGCCGGTGATCAAGCGAATCCAGGGCATCGGACTACCGAGAAACCTTGGTAACCGCTCTTATGCCATGCGCG
>WBZX01000451.1_pt1 | contig 37829 bp, 22 predicted proteins | sample 5204211 | NCBI WGS metagenome assembly WBZX01 (sample SAMN12344362, study PRJNA552823) | activated sludge metagenome | biome: Activated sludge suspended growth; feature: Nitrification reactor; material: Wastewater; isolation source: activated sludge from nitrification reactor of wastewater...
GCAGAGGTCACCGGTATCGCTGAAAAGAATATCCGTCAGGCCGCGGAATGGTGGGGACAGGCTCGGACCAGCTTTCTGCTGCATGCGCGGGGGATAGAACATCACAGCCATGGCGTGCAGAATGTTCTTGGTGCAATCAACATCGTGTTAGCATCGGGACGTATCGGCCGAGAAGGTTGTGGCTATGCCACCATCACAGGCCAGGGCAATGGTCAGGGTGGTCGAGAACACGGACAAAAGTGCGATCAACTCCCGGGCGCACGAGATATCGAAAACCCGGAACATCGAGCCCATGTAGCCAAGGTATGGGGCGTTGCGCCAGACACGATTCCTCACTCAGGCGTTGATGCCTATGAGATGTTCCGCAAAATCGACTCCGGCGAGATACGGGGCCTGTTGAGCATTTGTTTCAATCCGTTGGTTTCCCTTCCCGATAGCCAATTCATCGCCCGGATGCTGGAAAAGCTCGAGTTCTATGTTGCTATCGATTTCTTCTTAAGCGAAACCGCCCGTTACGCCAACATTGTGCTGCCCGGCTCGCTTCAAGAAGAAGATGAGGGCATGGTTACCACGGCTGAAGGTCGGGTCATTAAGATCAACAAAGCCATCGATTGCCCCGGCGAAGCACGCCAAGATTGGCGCATCATTCAAGATATTGCTACATCCCTGGGGCGATCCGAAGGCTTTACCTTTGCGGAGCCACGAGCTATTCTTGACGAATTGCGAGTTGCCTCAGCAGGTGGTATTGCAGATTATTCTGGCATTACCTACGACCGGCTTGAACGAGAAATGGGCGTTTTCTGGCCTTGCCCTTCGGTTGACCATCCTGGAACACCTAGGCTATTCGAGCCCGGCTCATGGAACCCGGTTGCACAAGGCAAGGGACCATACTACTTTCCTGACGGTAAAGCCCGATTTGTCGTGGCTCCCTACACTCCGCCAACTGAAGATACAGATGCAGAGTATCCGATCATACTGACGACGGGACGTGTCGTCAGCCATTTTCTTTCGGGTACTCAAACGCGACGCATCGGACCGCTAGTCAAACAGTATCCAGAACCACTCATTGAAATGCATCCGCAGCTGGCGCAAAAGTTGGGAATCGCTGATTCGGACTGGGCTGTAGTGGAATCCCGCCGCGGCGCTTGCACACTTCGTGTACGGGTAGTCACCACCATACGCCCCGATACGATCTTTGTTCCCTATCATTGGGCAGGCCTTAAGAGCATTAACCGTGTCACCATCGCAGCACAAGATCCGATTTCCAAGATACCTGAGTATAAAGTTTGCGCCGTCAGAGTGCGCAAGGCCGAGTCTCCGCCGGAATACAGCAGCCAATTGGAAGCCCAGCAGTAACGTTCGCGAAAGGGTTGTTACATGCCCGTCCCAATGAACATGGAGTTTTTCATAGATCAAAGCCGTTGCATCGGCTGTGAATCATGCGTGCAAGCCTGCACAGAGTGCGATTCGCACAAAGGGCATTCCATGATTCACCTGGAGTATGTAGACCGCTTACACTCGACGCAGACCGTGCCAGTCGTCTGCATGCATTGTCATTCACCGACGTGTGCAGAAGTTTGTCCGGCAGACGCCATCAAGCGAACGGAAGACGGTGTTGTACAGACAGCCAGGAAGCCACGTTGTATTGCCTGCAACAACTGCGTCCTCGCCTGCCCATTCGGCGTACCCAAGATGAAGGTCGAATTGGAATTGATGATGAAATGCGACATGTGTTACGACCGGACTTCAACAGATCGCCGACCGATGTGTGCCACCGTGTGTCCCAGTGGTGCGCTTTTCTATGGTACCAGGGAGGAAATCGAAAAGTTGCGTCCACAATCTGCCCCGTTCAATCGATTTAAGTTTGGGCAGCAAACGATCACCACCAAAGTCAACATGATGGCCCCACGCCGATCTCCACCTGAATACCTGGATGTTCTCAGTGCCATGGAGGGTAACCACAGGGATGGCAAGATACCGTTGGATCTGTTGAGTTCATCGCTTTTCGCGGAGGATATGTCATGAATCAACCTGAATCCAGGAAGATATCACTCACCCCTGACGGGGAACCGTTGTCACAGCAACCGGCTTGGCGACAGGATTTCCCCATTGATTGGCCTCAAGATCAATTTGTTGCTCGTCGAGACTTCACAAAGTTTCTGGGACTCACAAGCCTGGCATTTGTCATGGGGCAGTTCTGGATTCTTGCGGAGAACTGGCGCCGACGTGGACGTGGGTTAACACCCATTCGCGCTATCGCCCGACTCGACGAAGTGCCTGTGGGTGGCTCAAAGACATTCAATTATCCCGAAGAGACTGATCCCTGTTTGCTTCTGAGACCCTCAGAACGATCACTCCTGGCCTATGACCAGAAATGCACACATTTATCTTGTGCGGTAATCCCGGAGATGAGCAGGGGGCAACTTCGTTGTCCTTGCCATCATGGGTATTTCGATATGAACACAGGCCGCCCGCTGGCAGGTCCGCCACGCCGTCCACTACCACGGATTACGCTGGAAGTTCGTGACGGCATCATCTACGCCACCGGTATCGAGCGGAGCATGGTATGAAGCGACATATGACTCGTGAACAACGGATGACAATCATCAATGGCATTACTTGCCTGTTGCTGATTCTGATCATTCTGCAACTCTGGTTGCTGACAGCAACCATGAATGCGTACATGGGAGGCGACGAAGCGGTGATTTTGCCCGCCGCCCTGGCAAGCCTTGTCTGTTTTGGCCTTAACGCTGGATTGCTGACCTATGTTTACCGACTTGAATCGTGACTAGAACTCAAGCACTCATGAAACAGTTACGAGAGGGAGTTGAAACTCTCTTTCCCGGCTATTTCGCCCTGGTGATGGCAACAGGAATTGTTTCAATTGCGAGCCTTTTCCATGACATGGAAACCATCGCCCGAGCATTATTCTTCCTCAACGTCGTTTTTTACATCATCCTGTGGGTAATGACACTCGCGAGAATACTGATTGCCTGGCCAAGACTCAGCACGGATCTCACCAGCCACGGGAGCAGTGCGGGTTTTCTGACACTCGTTGCTGCTACTTGCGTCCTGGGCAATCAGGTTGTGACAATTACTGGTTATTCCATAGTCGCTTGCTGGCTCTGGTACCTTGGAATTGGATTGTGGCTGATCTTGATTTACACATTCTTCACGGTCGTCACAGTGCGACAGGAGAAACCATTGCTGAAAGACGGGTTGAACGGTGCCTGGTTATTAACTGTCGTCTCAACTCAGTCACTTTCTGTCCTGGGCACGATGCTGGCTTCATACTTCGGGGAGAATGCCAGAACAATTATTTTTATTACACTCTGCTTCTTTTTACTTGGGTGCATGTTCTATTTGATCATCATTACTCTCATCATTTATCGTTTCACCTTCTTGCCATTACAGCCTGCCGAACTAAGCCCTCCTTACTGGATCAATATGGGGGCTATCGCCATTACCACGATGGCAGGTTCTCGTCTGCTCTTGCAGGCTGGTGATAACATGTTGCTTTCGGAAATGCGTCCGTTCCTGAAAGGTTTTACGCTCTTCTTTTGGTCGGCAGCGACATGGTGGATACCCTTGCTGCTGATACTGGGTATCTGGAGACACGGGGTGAAGCGATTTCCTTTCGTCTATCATCCCTCTTATTGGTCCATGGTCTTCCCTCTCGGGATGTACACAGCTGCAACATTTCAGCTGGCCGTCGCCCTCGACCTGCCGTTTCTTAAAGTGATTCCACAGTATTTCGTTTATTTTGCGCTGTTGGCGTGGCTTGTGGTTTTCGTCGGCATGCTAAGAGAACTTGCTACCCATTACAACAGTGGACAGAGGCATTGACGTACAGTACAGGTGATCCATGCAGCCATGCAAAGTCGCTTCCTCCGTCCTGGACATGATAGGCAACACCCCGCTGGTGCCATTGCATTTCGAGCCTGAAGGAATCACAATATATGCAAAGTGCGAGTATCTTAATCCAAGTGGCAGTATCAAGGACCGATTCGCGCGTGCGGTCCTGATGGATGCCCTGCAGCGAGGAATACTGCATCAAGAGTCGATTGTTCTCGAATGTACAAGTGGAAACACTGGCATTGCCTTGGCCATGGTAGGTGCTGCCCTGGGGTTGCGTGTAAAAATATTAATGTCAAGTTCGGCAAGCAGAGAACGCCGGCAGATCATTTGTCATTTAGGTGCTACACTGCAACTATTTGAGGCGAACGCTGGTTATCGCACAGGGATCGATCTGTCTCGCGAACTGGCAGAACAAGATAGCCGCTATTTCTTGCCTTGCCAGTTTGACAATCCGCTTAATTCGCACGACCATGAGCAAACTACAGCAAATGAAATCCTGAACCAATTACCTCAAGGAGTCGATGGTTTTGTTGCCGGCTATGGGACGGGCGCCACGCTGGCTGGTGTGGGATCCAGATTGAAAGCGGTAAATCCTATGACTCAAGTGATGGCCATGGAGCCTACCGAATCTGCAATGCTGGCAGGAGAACTTCCCTGCTGCCATGCAATCGAAGGGGTCGCCGGTGGATTCTTGCCTTCTCTGTTGAGTCAGGCCCCTCTGGATGGTGTAATCAACGTTTCCAGTGCTGAAGCATTTAATATGACACAGAGGCTCAGCAGGACGTTTGGTCTTCTCGTGGGGACGTCATCAGGAGCAAATATTGCTGCAGCATTGAAGCTGGCTGAAAGTATGCCGTCCCAAGCCAGGATTGTTACAATCCTTTGTGACAGAGCGGAACGGTATTTCAGTACCAGGTTGTTTGTTGATTAAGCAGGATACTGGTACTCGCTGAAATCCTGCATTGACTGCGCGATTATCATGGCAAAGATTAGAGCCTCAGATTACCCATCCCCAACTCATCAGGTTCCAGTTGTACAAGAACCAGACAAACCCTGTACCTGCCAAAGCAACCAACGTGTAGTGCAACCTGCCCATGAAACGCCAGTAACGAATGCACCATGCAAACAAGGCGCCCAGTAGCGTGGCGCCTGTCAACACTACGATGACCTGCGGAATCAGAAGCATGATTTTTACTCGGGACGTCATGCCGAACACGATTCCTTCAGTTCCTTCAGCATCGCTCAAGGTCATGGCCAGCATTGCTGCAAACACCACACTTACCAGACACATCAGCCAGCCCATCCAACTCAGAAAAGCGGAAAGGCCTGATCGTAATACCGGCGTCGTATTCACGCCACGCAGGTTCCAAGCTACAGCCGGCCATGACAGGATCGCCGTCAGAAACAGTGCTGCACAGACTGCCAGCATGCCGCCTTGCATCATACTCTCTTCATACCACTTCCGCTTGATGAATGATGAATACGGACTGTTGGCATTGAATAGATGCACCACATTCCCCTGGCTGTCTGTCTGAAAAACCATTTCCCGCGTTCCATCCAGTTCCCGGTAGTGAAGGGGTTTCACTTCCACATAACGCCGAGTATTGCCCCCAGCTGCAATGGTTAACGTTTCATCATCGTTGACTTTTACGGTAGTTCCCATCATCAATGCAGCAAGCTTGGCAATGGTGGTGTGCGAGTGACGTGTGTTGCCATACTCCCCTGCCACTTGTCGAGCGCGTTCTGCAAACCCAGCTATGCTCTTGCCTCGGGCAGGCAATGTTACGGGAAAATATCGATCTAGAAACGCCTTCAACACCTGTTCCCGTTCACCTCCGCTAGTGGTGGTGTTGTATGAAAGGAAAACACCCACTCCTTTTTCGGGAATCAGTTGCAGCGTTGAATGGAAGCAAATGGTATCGCCACCATGCCCCACCAGGGTCAGGCCGTTGTGTTTCTCTTCGATGAAACCATTCCCCATCGGGCTGATTTTCTCATCATGGCGAAACAAAGGCTCTCGCATCCGCCTGACGGTTTCCGGCTTGAGGATGGACGTATCTCCCACCTTGCCATTGTTCAGATGTGCCAGCATGAATTGACTCATGTCCCGTGCCGATGCGCTGATGCATGCGGCAGGGCTTGCTGGCACGTACTCAAAGCCCTTCTCTACGAATTGTTCACCATTCCACTCATACCCCTTGGAAAGATCACCAGGCAACTGCTCTTTGGCAGGCTGTCTCACGAGCGTGTGCGTCATCTCTAGCGGCTTGACGATCTTTTGTTCGATGTATTCTTCCCAAGGCTGTCCAGAAACACATTCCACTATGTAACCGGCAAGAGCCGTGCCATGGTTCGAGTACGACGCCAGCGTGCCAGGCGGCCTCACACGTGCTGGCATCTGGTGTTTGAGTATTTCGACCAACGGTCGTTTGTTCGGCTCCTTGGCAAATAGGCCAATGACATAATCTTCAAAACCTGGTGTATGAGTTAGCAGGTTCTTCAGCGTAATCGGTTGATCAAACGTTGCCCGAATCGAGATGTCCTTCAGGTAGAGATTGATATCAGTGTTCAGATCGAGCTTCCCCGCTTCCACAAGCGCATTGACCTTCCCCCCGTTGTTGTACCAGAGACTATGTTAGTACTTCTGGTGTAAACGATGATGGAAGGGGCCTGCGGAGCGTAGCGCAGCAGGCCCCTTCCATCATCCGCGTTTCCGGTGCCGGGGGCCGATAGCCCAGTGCCGAGTGCGGCCGCACTTGATTGTAATGCTTCCTCCAACGTTCAATCAGCACCTTGGCTTCATGCAGCGTGTAGAAGATTTCCCCATTCAGCAGTTCGTCTCGGAACTTACCGTTGAAGCTCTCCACATAGCCGTTTTCCCAAGGGCTGCCCGGCTCGATGAACAACGTCTTGACTCCTACCTGATTCAACCATTGGCGTACCCGCTTGGCTGTGAACTCCGGACCATTGTCACTGCGAAGATGCTCCGGTACACCACGCGTCACGAACAACCAGGCCAACCGCTCCAGCACATCATCGCCACGGAAGCGGCGGGCCACATCGATCGACAGGCACTCTCGCGTGAACTCATCCACGATCACCAGCATCCGAAACACCCGGCCCTCCTGAGTGCGAGCTGTCACGAAGTCATAGGCCCACACATGATTGGCATACTCTGGCCGTTTCCGGATGCACGATCCATCTTTGACCCACAACCGCCCACGTTTGGGCTGTTTCTGAGGCACTTTCAGACCCGACTCACGCCAGATGCGTTCCACTCGTTTGTGATTCACCGGCCAGCCCTCCCCTCGAAGCAACGCCGTGATTCGCGGCGTCCCGTATCGACCGTACAATCCCGCCAGTTCGATGATGCGACGCACCAGAGGCTCTTCATCCTCTCGCACCTGGGGCAAGTAACGCTGCGTCATGCGTGACTGGCCTAAGACCCGGCATGCCCGCCGCTGGCTTACTTTCAGATGGCTGACCACATGGGCCACCATCTGACGTTTCCGCTGCGGGCTTAGAAGTTTGGGTGGGCGGCCTCACGAAGTATCGCCTTATCCAGCTCCGCTTCGGCAAGCAACTTCTTCAGACGGGCATTCTCTTTTTCCAGGTCCTTCAATCGCTTGGCCTGCTCCGTCTTCACGCCGCCATACTCTTTCCGCCAGCGATAGTACGTCTGCTCGATGATCCCCAGGCTTTTGCTCACCTGAGCTATCGTCTGACCTTGAGACAGCAGTACTTCCGCCTGACGCAGCTTGTTCACGATCTCTTCCGCCGTGTGCATCTTACCCTTCATTGCCTTCCCTCCTGATCACCAGGTCAGTTTATCACTCCGCTCCTGGATCGGTTTCGGGGGGAAAGGTCACCCGTTCGTCAGGTTGCCGGTCGAGAAAGGTTGCCAGCCGTAGCGGGCCGAATCGGGTTCCGTCACGAGTATGCTGGTGAGCGTGATGGCATCCTTCCCGACCTCAACATCGGCGGGCCGGAACACCCCGTCTTTGCCCGCGATCTCGAACCCAGCGAGCGGCTTGCCGTCGCTCGCCTTCAACCCCTCGTCAGCATGGTCGAACGTCACGACCAGGGCCGAACCGTCCCGCTTCACCGACTTCGGCAGTGGGCCACTGTAGGAGAGCTTCTGGTCATAGGTCCGGGCCAGCGCCCACAGTGCGAGACGACGACCGACCTCTTTCTTGTTCCGGGGATGCACGTCGGTTGGATGGCCGAGGTCGCTGGTCACGGCCATGCCAGTGTTCGGTATCTCAGTGAGCATCCGCCGCTGGCCGTCCCGGAACTCGGGCCAGTGTTGGCTCTTGTACCCCTTCTCGGTCCCGATGCTGGAAAGCTGGCAGTACAAGAAGGGGAACTCGCCGACGCCCCATTGTCTTCGCCAGTCAGCGACGAGCAGCGGGAACAGCCGTTCGTGTTGCCGCACTCGCCACAGTTCGAGAGAATTGCTTTCTCCTTGATACCAGATTATGCCTCGGATGGGGAACGGCATGAGCCGGGCAATCCCGGCTTCCCACAGGAATCCCGGCTTGAATGGATGGTTCAGTCCCAATCCGTTCTTCGGAACATCGGCCTTCCTCGTCAAGGCGAATGCGAGGTTCTCTCGTCCTCGCTGCCTACACCACTCACCAAGTCTCTCGTTTTCCAGCCAGTTGCCTATCACCAGCGGGGCTAACTCCTTGTCTCCCGCCAGGGCTTCCCGGCGAATCCAAGATTCCGCCGGACTGCCGCCCACTGCGAAGTGGATGACGCCGACCGGCACTTTGAGCGTCTGGTGAATCTTCTTGGCGAAGTAGTACCCGACTGCCGAGAAGCTTTTGACGGAGTGTGGGGTGCAGGGCTGCCACGTACCGCGATAAAACCCATACGATGTGTGCTGCTTTAGCACGTCCGAGCCGAACGGCTTGGCGATGTAGTTCTGACCCGCGTAGTTGAGGTTGAGCAGGCGGATGGTCGGATGGTCGGCTGTCGGCAACTCGGCCTTCGCATATGCTTCATTCGCCAGCGGCCATTCCATGTTGGACTGCCCGGCAGCCACCCATACTTCACCGACGAGAACATCGCGGACGAGCAGAGTGTTCTCACCCGATATCACCTTCAAGTCACAGGGGGCATCGTCGGCAGGCAAGGGATCAAGGGTGATGCTCCATTGCCCTTTTTCATCAGCAGTCGCAAGTTTCCGCTGCCCAGCGAACGTGACGGTGACGGTAGCTCCGGGCTTGGCACCCCCCCAAACCGGGACTGGAACAGCCCGTTGCAGAATCATCGAGTCAGTGAACACCGGGGCCAGCGACGGCGCCGTTGCGCTAGCAACGCACGGCAGAAGTAGGGTTGTCAGAAATAGTAGGAGAGTGCGGCGCATGTCTACTTCTCCTTCTTTTCAAGGGCATCTTTCCCGTCTGTGAGCCAGTCGATAGAGAACCGGGCGAAAACGATTTTCGTCCCCGTCTCGTACAGGCACCCGATGGTCCCGTCCGACAGTTTCGTCAGGCAGGAGTAGGCGAAGCTCTCATTGCACAGCACCCGCTTCGTCGGCCACGTCTTGCCCTCGTCGTAGCTGACGAACACCGTGCCGTTCTCCCGCTTTGAGCTTTGCGGCCCCGAGTACAGGATGCGGCTCTTGCCCCCATCCGTCGGTTCCGAGTACCGCAGCACTGATCCCATGCAGCCGGGGTCGGCGAGGTCCGGGACGTCCACTACCTTCGACCACGATTTGCCGCCGTCCTCGCTCACGCACGACTTTCGCACCGCCTTGCCCGCCCAGCGGCGGACGTTAAAACGAATCGACCCGTCCGCAAGCTCCACGAACTGCGCCTCGTTCACAGTACTCGTCTTCTTTCCCTTGCCGTCGTCGATCAACGCACTGGGAGCCACGTCGCCCATCCGCCACGTCTTGCCCTTGTCGTCGCTGTACACGGCGTAGATGTTCCACACCCCGAACGGCCCCTCGTTGAACGGCATCAGGATGCGGCCGGCGTGCTTGCCGTGCCGAAGTTGGATGCCGATCCCCGGCCCGCCGGCTAGCGTGGTGATAACCTTTTCCCGCTTCGTTTCCTTCGTGATGTCCCGAGGCTTGGTCCACGTCACGCCGTCGTCGTCGCTGGTGATGAGCCAGTTCCGCACGACCTTCTCGCCATCGTACCCCGGCTGGATGGTTCCGCTTCGTTCGCTGACCCCGGCCGGGTACGACTGGTACAACAGCAACACCTGACCGCCCTTGCGTTCGACCACGGCACACGGGTTGTTGAGCGCCTTGTCCCCGTCCTCGGCGATGACCGCGACCTTGCCCCAGGACTTGCCGCCGTCGGTGCTGCGTTTCAGGACGATCTTGTTCTTGGCCTGATCCGCGTCGGTGGCCCGCCCCTCGGCGAAAGCCAGGACGGTGCCTTTCTTCGACACGACGACCGAGGGAATGCGAATGGAGGCGAACCCGTCAGCCTTCGGCACGAACACGTCCGTGACTTCGGGTTCAGGTCCGAACCCCGATAGCGAAATGGACAAGAAGAGCATGATGGCAAGTCGAGACAGCGACATCAGGATCCTTTCGAGATGCGCTCGTAGAGTTGTTCACGGGTCGCAAAACGTGCAACCTACGGCATCTTCTTATCCGACTTGCCGCTCATGACCACCGTCCGCTTTCGCCGAAGTGTGCATGCGCTACAGTTCGGACTGCGACTGTTCGACAATGTAGATGAGCCCAACGGGATTCGAACCTGCAAACAAGGGACGAATGATCATAGCTCATGACCGATAATGCTATCAAGTAATAGCAAGCGCTGGCTGAAGAGTGTGGTTCTCATAACTTCATTGAATTGTTTGGCAATTCTGCGGGAAAAACAAGCAATTCTGTGGAGACTAAAGGCATTCAAGCCAAGAGAGAATCAAAATAGCACCATCAATTCGTCTGCAAGCCTAAATTTCTGGGTGTTTTGAGTCACATTACTAGAGGGGATTAATTAGCCATCAAGTCCTGATCGTTGATACTGCATGGGTCAGTTTAGCCCAGCTTTCGAGTTCAATACCCTCGTTAGTGCTTCTTACGTCAGTATCGCCAATTTTCTATGATCGTTTTATTTATTTGGCGTTAGCAACCGATGCCAATTGCGAGAACGACTTGAGCAGGCCGAACGGCTTCGAACTAAACTTAGACGGTTTTTGAGTTATATTATTTGTCGATAGTGTATAGCTATCAGACGCTGCCCAGCCCAAGCCGGTAGAAGCCATGAGCTCTTCTTCAAACTCCAATGACGGTATTCGGCCTGATTTGTTAGTGATACGCCCACTAAATGAATACCTGAAGTTAACCTTCAGTCAGCGTTGGGAAGTCATTCGTCGCCATCCTTACTACCAACGCTGGTGGCGAGCAGCAGGGCAGGTAACACCCAGCGATAACATTAATCTTCAACGTCTTCGGAACGTTGCTCGGCTCATATTATCCAGCGCGATCCAGGTAGAGAGCTACTGGCCTGATCCCGCCACTCCTTTCAATGCAATTGCGTCACATCCTGGGTTACAACCATTTCATGGTGGGACTTTGTCGCCATTAATACGTCGTGCTCACCTGCTCCAAACGGTTTTAGGGCTCGATTGGGCTGCTTATACTAACATCATTCAAGCCCTGATACCGTTGACGCCACTGTTACGACGAGGCGAAGAGGGCAGGTACGATCTTGCACGGGCAATCCGAGACCTCAATATTCCTCAATTGGATGATGTCAGCAATAGCTGTTGTTTCTCCTTTAATCCTAACGCGCCGCTTGATTCAATACTCAGTGATTTTAGGGATCTTGTAAGACGGGTAAAGCGAGACAGAAATATCACGGAAACTCGCAGGCGTCCCGAGAAAGTGAACAAGTATCTAGAGGTTTGGGATGCTCGCGAAGGTTGGGAGTCAGGCGCATATCGTAGTTCCCCCATAGTTCCGCTCAGGGAAATAGCAACACGGCTGGCTCGCCCCCTGAAAACAGTAAGCGATCAGTACAGGAGCGCGTTCAAAATAATCGTTGGACATGATTACACCTCTACGCTTTGGCTTGATGTGGTAGCTAGCTGGAAATGGTCCGTATCAAATAATGGTGTTGGGGGCCAACAGGTTCGTCGCCCTCTACGAGAGAGGACTCGCCAAGCGGCACCCTTTGCTCGCCTAGCAACAACGGATGCTGATTATTTAAGGCGAGCTGGCGTGCCAAATGAAGAATTGGAAGAACGCGAACTTCTGTTAGATATTGCAGATAGAATCCGGGCAGGCGACGACGACACAGCAATATACGAAAGACTTGAGCTTACTGAAAATGCCCGAAGGCTGGGTTTAGTCGAACACATTCGGCAGAATCTATCTGAATTGCAATCTAGCTAACTTCCTTTCCAGTTCTTTCAACAAGTAGCTTTTTGGGCTTGGGAAATAACTTTTGAGCTATCCCGCAACAGGAAGAGGGTGAAAGAACCTTCATTCAGTTGCTGGGAATTATTTATGGATGCGGCAAATAAAGAATCCTGCTCAGAATCTAATCTGACTGTCGGCGAACTCGCTGAAAAAGCACGTGTGGCACCTGTAACGATCTATCGATGGATTCGTGGCAATCGCATCCCCTATTTCCAGCATGGTGGAAAGGGAGGGCACTATCGCTTTCCGCTAGACGCCCTTGAAAGTTGCAAGCGCCTGAGAATCATCGACCAGCACGTTGAAACACTGACACCTTCAACGCCAGTCAAAAAGAAGCTTCCAGGCCGCAAGCCCGCTTGGAAGGTATAACTGGCTCACCTTAATTCCAAGCCGGAGGACGATCTTGGCTAGATTTAACAAGAAAACCCCGATCCAGATGAAGTACTTTCTCTGGCGCGTGTTCCAGAGAAATGGAGTCTACTATGCCGATGGTCGTGGTTGTACACCCAACCTCGGTAAGCACAGCCTGTGTACAAAAGACCCAGATGAAGCAATGACTTCGTTACAGCAGTTAGATGCTGCAATGGCAAAGGAACATCGTCACCCAGACTATAGAGAGGAGGAACCAGGTAACAGCGACAAAATTTCGATCTCAGCAGGTTGGGAGCACTTCATGCAGCACGCCACGCGGGCTGAACTCGCAGGTGGAGTTAGCCCTGGTACTCAGAAGCGATACAGAGCTGTTCGGCAAAAACACGAACTGTTTTGCAGCCGTCGAAACGTCACTGAGTGGAACCAGATTAATAAAGCGGAGATGAATGCCTATGCTGCTTTTTTGGAGGCGAACGATTACGCGCCGCGGAGCATCTACTTGGAACTGACGACGGTGAAGTCAGTACACAAGTACCTTCGACTTGAAAAGTTGCTTACTGAATCAACACGCTTCCATTATCCGGTAAGCCGTCCTTTAGGCTCAGAGACCTATTGCTATAAAGCTGGGGAAGTTCGAGCTATGTTAGCCCATTGCCAGCAGTCATCACAATTGGGTTGGATGGCTGAGATTATCTTGGTGCTCGCCCTTACTGGAGTCCGCATCAGCGAGCTTGTTTCGCTGAAATGGACAGACATCAAGTGTGATGATAAAGGTCAGGCCAAGACAATTATTCTCACCGATGATCGTGCTAGTTCCAAGAAGCGAGCGAAGGACAAACAACGACGGCTGAAGGGAAAACGTGGACGCAGCATTCCATTGGCAAAGCAAGTTGTTGAGATTCTTAGCCGAATGTCACGACATCAAGACGGGAGGATTTTTCACGGTCCCAATGGTGGACGACTGAAGCCCGATACTGTTCGAAACGTGTTTATCCGAGAGGTAATCAAACCGCTTGAATCCCGTTTCCCGTCCAGTAAGGATGAAGTTGGATTCAAGGATGGGCGCCTTCATGGGTTCAGGCACTTTTTCGTGTCGCAGGCCTTTCTTAGGAAGGTAAGCGAAAACCAGATCAAGGATTGGGTCGGACATCGCGACTCGCGCGTGATCGAGCTCTATCGACATCAGCATGATCAACATAGTCACGAGACTATGCAGGATATTGATCTGCTCAACGACTAAGTTGCCAGAGGTGGTCTCTGGCGATGTTCTAGACCGGCCCTCTGAGGGCCTTAACAGAAGGAGCGCTCTGTCGATTCGTCCGATGAACATCAAGGCTAAGGATGAGAGACAACTGTTCAGAAAGACGAGGCCTAGCTGGATGCTTGACTTTACAGAAATGATTCCATTTCAGTTTTGTCCCATATCTTGTCTCAATTGCTGGGACAAGAAAGTGTGCCAGTTGCAAAGTCTTTGTTTGCAACAACTTGGCACACGCCGATAAAAGAATGCGGAGAGGGCGGGATTAGATCCAGCCTTTTTCGATAAATGCCTGACTGTGGTAGAAATAACAGCTAACACCCTATTTGTCAATGAGATACATCTGTCCGGTTGTTACGTGTTAGTCATGTCTATGTCCGGTCCCTTAGGCGGTGACTCTGGACAAAACATGGACAAATCCGAAACACCATCTGGTAACAATACACCCACCCCATCATCATCCACGAATGACAATTCGTCACCAGCGTTACCTCCTCCTCCTCGCACTCTGCGGCGCCAGCGCAAACAGATGAAAAAAGAGAAATGGGATGAAGAACAGCGCGAGATTGATCGCTTGGTGCTTGAAGCCCATTCACGCCTACCTCGTCTTGCTGCAAAGTGCTTTGGCGTGATCTACGCACGCTACAGTTCGAATTTCCAGTCTAGCCTTGTCGACCAGGTTCGTGAACTTCTGGAATACGCCGTTGAGCATGGCATCTTTGTTGCTCGCGAGTGCGTCTTCTGCGACGCCGCTGTCAGCGGCCGTAAAAGGAACCGACCAGGGCTTCTTGAGATGAAAGCTTCATTGTCGCAGCGGCATGTTAAGGTACTTCTGGTTTTCACTACTAATCGTCTCTACCGCAAAGGTTCCGCCCTTGAAGTGTTCGTCGACGAAGAAGTCCTTGGGGAAAAGAAGCGTGCTGTTTTTGTGAAAAACGTCCTCGACACTTCGAACACCGCACAATGGCGGTGGTACTTGAAGATGCTGAGCATGATCGATGAGGCAGCATGTACAATGTACGCGCCTAATATCAGGGCCGCGCACGGCGGGCTTTTTCGGGCTATGCTGGTCTGCGGCAACATCACCTTTGGGTACATGGGTGTCCCCATCCCCGGAGTTTTTACCAAACGGAATAAGCCGCGTCAGCAATATGCCATCAACGATGCTGAGGCGGCAGTCGTTCGCTTAGTATTTCATTGGTTTGTCAATGAAAGATTGCCAATTGAGGCCATTGTCAAGCGCCTTAACTCTGATGACAAGATTCCTTTCCCGAGGATCAATCCAGAGGATCGTTGGACACGGCAGTCAGTACGCGGCATCCTGGAAAACACACGTTACCGTGGGTTGTGGAGATACGGGGTGACAGAGCAGGAGTGGCAGGCCAAGCAGGATTACTCCAAGGCCATCTTCCGTGACAGACCACTCGAAGAAGTACAATGGGAAGAGCTCCGAATCGTACCAGATGAGCTTTGGTACGCTGCCCAAGATCTGTTGGTTCTCAACGAACAGAAGTGGGCAGCAAACAGGCCTAAGCACGGAAACGCACGTAGTCGCATGTGGATTCTAAACGGCCTCTTCTATTGTGCTGTTCATGACCGTCCTCTTTGTGGATCTACCTCAGGTAAGTACCTCTTCTGCCTGGGATGCAAAGGCGAGCCGAAGGACCGACGTCCGCTCTATAGCGGCTTGCCTCGTGACCTGGCCCTTAAGCTCACTCTCAAGGCACTTCTCGACTTGGTTCGTGGTGACCATGAGCTAACTAAACGTATCATCAGTGCCTGCCAGGATGCTTCTCGTGAATTGCAGTTACCAAAACAAGATGAGAAGCAACAACTTGAGAGTCGGAAAAAGTGGCTTGATGGCCAGATCGGTTTTATTTTACGCAATGCCGGCGACAGCGATGAGGATAGGTCGCGGTCTGAATTAGCGCTCGCTGAGCATCGCAACGAGTTGCGTGACATTACCATGCAGCTAGGACGCATTGCATCAGCACGGCTGTGTGCCCCTCGCATTCCTACCGAGGCGGAAGTAACAACGATGCTTGAATCTTTTGAGGAGGTACTATGCAGCAACAGTCTCGAAGAAAGTGAGGATATGCAATACAAAATGCGTGAACTGTTGCGTTCGCTCACCGGTGGCCGCATCAAAGTTGTCCAGGCAGGTGAAAAGCGTAAACGGCATGGCTGGGTGCGTGGACGATTTACACCAAGCGTGGTTGCGCACGTTTCTGGTGCTTTGTCTGGGTCAACAAGTAGTGTTGAGCCTCCAACCGCTGAGTTGTCTATTGACTACCGCGTAGACACCCCATCGTTGATTGAGGAGCGAGACAACCGTGTGGCGGAATTGCACGCCAAGGGTCTGCAAATGAAAGAGATTGGAAAGATCCTGGATTTGCCGAACCCCAATACGATCACTCAATCGTTAAAACGCTGGTGCAAACGAAACGGTGTGCCTTACCCGGACAATGGAAGTCGATACGGTGCAATGCGTAGGGCAGATCCCAACGGAGCGTTGTATAAGAGGCTCGCCCCTGTAGTCATCCCGTTAGTGGAGGAAGGTCTCAAGAATCATGAGATTGCGCAGCGACTTGGACGTAGCAAGGATCTAATTACCAATGTCTTGAAACACTATGATTCATTGCATGGCACGAAGTACTGTGATCGGAAGACTCGGTACAAAATGCATAAGCGACGACCTGATCCTGATCAGGCTGCGTGATAGGAGTGAAGAACGAAAGAAAGCGGCAGATTCATCTGCCGCTTTTTTTTAGTTTTGACTTATGTGTTTGTCAGAAGGTATCTAAAGTCATTAAGTTGAATACTTTAGGCGTCTATTTATGACTCTTGATTGGAATAGCATAAGACCCCTGAATGGAGGACGAGACAAGGGCTTTGAGGAGCTGTGTGCGCAGCTGGCGCGCGCGGAGTGCCCGACAGAGTCGCACTTTGTGCGAAAGGGTACGCCGGACGCAGGCGTAGAATGCTACGCCGTCTTTAGTGACGGAACCGAGTGGGGTTGGCAATCAAAGTACTTCGACACGCTCGGTGACTCTCAGTGGTCTCAGATCAATGAATCAGTCAAAAAAGCCCTGGAGAAGCATCCAAAGCTCGTCAGGTATTATGTCTGCGTGCCTATTGATCGAGCTGACGGGCGAATCGATGATCGAAAGTCCTCAATGGATCGGTGGAATGAGAATCAAGCTAAATGGCGTGGATGGGCCTCTGATCATGGAATGAAAGTCGATTTCATTTTCTGGGGAAGTTACGAACTGCTCGAAAGGCTCTCGAAACCAGAACATGCCGGCAAAGTTCGGCTATGGTTTGACGTGAATGGATTCGATCCAGCGTGGTTCTCAGCCAAACTGGATGAGGCCCTGCGGACTGCAGGGCCACGATACACCCCAGAGATTCACATCGATTTACCAATCGCATGGGATCTGGAGGCATTCGGGCGAACCGATCGCTTCTTCGAACGTGAAAAGGCGAGAGCTCTTGGGATTCGCAAAAAGCTCCGTGATTTCCAGTACTCTCACAAAAAAAACTCCGACGTGGCTATCGACACTGTGACGAAAGAGCTTGTGTCAAAGGTCGAAGAAGTGTTAGACGGGCTAAGCGGCGTTCACACTCAGCCCATTGGGCCGCTCCCTTTCAACGCGATTTCGGAGCAGATTCGTCACATCGAGACTGCTGCTGAAGACCTTTCTTATCTATTGAGCGAACGTGCTCGTGAGTCCGATGGACAGGTGGATCAGAGCGACGAGAAGTCATCTAAGCATCTGGCTCACAGCAACCCTTTCAGGGAGCAACTAGTTGATCTCCATCGCCTTAGATCAGAAATTGAATCGGTTCGTGAATTGCTTTTCCATTCAGGGAGGGTTGCTGAGAGCACAGTCTTGATTATTCGAGGCGACGCTGGATCCGGTAAGACACATCTCCTCTGTGACGTTGCAAAACAGCGAATTGCTGCGGGACGCCCCACCATTCTTCTTATGGGGCAGCGGTTTCTAAGCCACGATGTACCCTGGACACAAGCACTCCAGCAACTGGACATGACGAAGTCCTCGGTGGAGGAATTTGTTGGAGCTCTTGAGGGCGTCGCTCAAGCCAGCGGTGCACGTGCAATTGTTGTAATCGATGCGATAAACGAGGGAGCTGGGCGGATAATCTGGCCAAGTCATTTGTCGGCTTTTCTTGCTTCCATTTCGCGTTCCCCGTGGCTCGGAGTCGTGCTTTCTGTTCGCTCGTCCTACGAAAAGATCGTCCTCCCCTCGGACGTACAAGCACGGGCCGTCACAATTACGCATCAGGGATTCTTGAACCACGAATATGACGCAACTAGGACGTTCTTCATCCATTACGGATTAGAGCTTCCATCTACACCGTTACTCTCGCCCGAGTTCCGCAACCCACTGTTCCTGAAGACGCTTTGCCGTGGGCTGAACATTAAAGGCATGCGCCGTTTACCGCGTGGGTTTCATGGAATCACGGACGTGTTCGACTTATTCCTCAGCGCTGTGAACGATCGACTAGCATCGAGTCTCAGCTACAACCCACGGCTACCACTAGTCCGTAATTCTTTAGAAGCAATATGCCAGCAAATCCTCGAATCTGACATCCGGGGTGTGAACCTGATCGAGGCTGTAAAGATCGTTGACGCGTTTCTACCGGGGCGAGGTTTCGATCAGTCACTCTATCATGGACTCGTTTCCGAAGGCATCCTTGTCGAAGAGGTCATTCCGCATTCGCATGATGGACGTGAGGAAGTCGTGTTTGTTGCTTACGAACGCTTCGCCGACCATATCACAGCGAAAATGCTACTAGATCGGCATCTAAATCCGAATGACCCATCGCACGCCTTTGCAGCAGATGAACCGCTATCATTCATTTGCGACCAGAGAATACATGTTTCCCCAGGCCTCCTTGAGGCCTTCTGTGTCCAAGTGCCCGAACGCACCGAAGGTCGCGAGCTAATATCCTTGGCCCCTCTCTGCGCGGAGCGTTGGGGCATTAGAGAGGCATTCCTGCAGAGCATCGTTTGGCGCGCGTCCAACGCATTTACGGATGAGGCTCGCCAAGTCCTCAACCAACTGATTCATAACGAATACGGTTTACATGAAACTATCGATGCCTTGCTGACTGTAGCGACACTCCCAGGGCACCCTTTCAACGCAGTGTATTTAGATCAGCGACTTAGAAAGGATACGATGCCCGAGCGAGATGCATGGTGGAGCGTCTCCCTTCATCACTTATGGGGTAGCCACGAACACCGCGCGATTAAGCGGCTCGTTGACTGGGCCTCATCTTTGGCTCTAGGCTGTCCCCTGGAGGATGAACTCGTCGACTTGTGCTCGACTACACTTGCCTGGATCTTCAGTAGCTCAAACCGATTCCTTCGAGACAATGCAACGAAAGCATTGGTCTGCCTTCTTACAAATCGACTTCCGTCAGCGGTTCGTCTGGTAAAGCGTTTTGCCAATGTGGATGATCTCTACGTATTGGAACGTGTCTATGCAGCGGCGTACGGGGCCGCTATGCGCTGCAACGACCCTGCAATGGTCAGCTCCTTAGCAAGTTGCGTATATTGCCAAATATTCGCATCGGGCAGCCCGCCCCCACACATACTTCTGCGGGATTACGCTCGGGGTGTCATTGAGCGTGCACTTTATCTTGGTGCGAAAATGGATCTTACACCAGAGCTGATCCGGCCTCCCTACAAGAGTACATGGCCGAAGATACCAAGCGCTGAGGAGATAGACCTTCTGGTCCCACCTTTAAGAATCCCTTCCTATGACGATGGAAACCTTGACTGGGCTGCTTACCGAATACGGTGGTCTGTAATGGATGACGACTTTGCCAGGTACGTGATCGGTACAAATTCCTCACGGACATCCACAACCTGGCTTTCACTGAAATTGAGTGAGCCACAATGGAGGGCACCGCAATCTCCTGAGGAGCAATTACAGGTATGGGCTGATGGGCTTTCTCAAAAGGAACAAGAGGCGTGGGAGCAAAGTCAAAAGGCTAAGGAAACTTGCAATCAGGCCAGGCAACAATTCATTAGTGATTGGATTGACAAGCGAGAGAGACAAAATAAAGACGTCATTCTGGACGACTCTTCTTTGGAAAACACACTGGAGATGATCAAAGATGAAATTCCAACCGAATTGGCACTTGTAATGGGGAAGGTGGGTGAAGCCTTAAAGGTTCTCCACAGTACGTTGACGGCAGAGCACGATTCGCAGTTGAAAGCAATTCTAGAGTCAGAGAAAAATCATCATGAGGCAAGTCGCCCACCGGGATTTGATCTAGCCACGATACAACGATACGTACTTTGGCGTGTTTTTGACTTGGGATGGACAACAGAGAGGTTCGGAAAATTCGACAGATTTTCAATTGGCTATCATGGACGGAGCGCTTCAAAGGCCGAAAGATTGGGAAAGAAGTATCAGTGGATCGGCTACCATGAAATCCTTGCCTATATATCCGATCATTATCAATACAGAGATCGTTACGGACCTGCAGATGGAGCTGTGGTATTTGAGGGGCCTTGGCAAATCTCGGTGCGGGACATTGATCCATCCAATGCAATTCGTTCATTACGCGGAGGAACCTCTTGGGACGGACACGTGCCATCTTGGTGGGGTGTTGTCCCATACGATTCGTGGAGAGTCCAGGACGACCCACGATCCTGGGTACTCAATCAGGGCGATCTGCCGAATGTAGAGGAGTTGTTACTGGCTACTAACCCAAATGATGGCACAAGGTGGCTAATAGGAAAGGGGGCGTTCGACTGGAAGCAGCCTGCGCCAGTTGACAAAGAGTCCACAGCTGTTGAGCGCCGAGAACTTTGGATCAACTGTACTGGATACCTCATTCGAAGGGACGACGCTTCACGCTTTGTTGAATGGGCTGAAGGAGTTGACTTCTGGGGACGCTGGATGCCTGAAGCGCCCGAGGTGTGGGGTATGTTCTTGGGAGAACACGGGTGGGCTCCGGCCTCACGGTATTACCAGCACCCTTACTACGGCGAAGAGGGCTGGGTTCAGCCTGGCCATGGATGTCCTGTTAAGATCCGTACTATTACGTTCGAATATTTGAAAGAAAAGGGAGGGTTCGACTGCTCAGTTGATGAGGGATACACCCTTAAGCTACCTACAACAGAAATTGTCGCAGGGATGAAACTCCGGTGGAGAGGGAATGGCGCGGATTATCCAGACGCCAATGGTCTATTAGCTGCACAGGACCCAACTGTAAGCATGGATGGTCCGACCGCCTTCCTGCTTCGTAAGGATCTGTTTCAGCGGTACCTGGATCAAGAGAATCAAACGTTGTGCTGGACCATTCAAGGTGAAAAACGTGTGCAAGAAGCAGGTTTTGGAACTACTGTTCATCACCCAGCTTTAAGACTGATGGGAGCACTTTACTTTTCTGATAGAGGTTTCACAGGTTTTGTCAGGTACGTTGCTGATGAATATGTGCCCGGGAACCAGGTTGAAAGGATGACGCCCACAGGAACTCGCAGAATCGAGCGAGAGCTTGTGTAAAATGGTTCCGTGTCTTCTTGGAATCTCGGATGACCAGTCTACTTCGTTGTCCGAACTCGAAATACTGGATGACTCCAGTAACGCTTTTTCGGAGATTCACGTGTAATACTTGAAGTATTTGAGTCGTATAGACTTACACTCAAACTACCTCTAATTGGCCTTTGTGCTGCTGGCTGGTTTAGAGCTATTGTGACTCCATTCAAGCCGACGTTTCGCTGGAACTGGCTAATTTGCAAGGCACAGGTCAAACTTCCAAAGTCATCGTTACGTAGCAAACGATGCCATTAGACGGCTGATTGGTTATCAGTTTTATTTCTACTTATCTGCCACTCCATCACCATGCAATAGAGGCACGGGGCGATGAAGAGGGTAATCAAGTTTACGGCCATTCCACCGATACTGGGAATAGCCATGGGTTGCATGACATCCGAGCCACGGCCTTGAGTTAGAAAGATCGGTAATAGACCAATGAATGTAGTGGCCGCTGACATGAGTACTGGTCGGACACGCTGAATGGCTGCATCAACAACGATCTTCCGTACCTCTTCTCTTGATTTGGGGGATGCTCTATCAAATGTACGAACAAGATAGTCAAGCATCACAACACTGCTATCGTCAATTACTCCGAAAAGAGCAATGAAGCCAACCCAGACAGCCACACTCATATTGGCACCCCATAGGTAGACGCCAATGAAACCGCCTGCAGCAGAAACAGCCATTCCAAAGTAGACAATAAACCCGAGCCACCATTTGCCGAGGCCAACGTAAATCATAACCACCATGCTGATCAAAACAACGGGTACCAACCACGATAGCCTGGCCATCGCTCGCTGTTGGTTTTCGAACTGACCTGACCATTTCCAGTAATAACCTGGAGGTACGATCAACGATGCATCCTGATGTTTGCCTGCAGCAACTAGATCATCGCTTCGTTTCCGCTCTGCCTGGAGCAATCGCTCGGCATCCTCGACGACACTCACTTCGTCGCGATCACGAGTATTCATGGTAACGTAGCCCACCAGAAGCCCACCTTCACTTTTGATCTCCTGGGGACCAATTGCGTAACGGAGTTTCGCTACCTGAGTGATGGGTATGTGCGTACCTGTTGAGGTGGGAACGAGCACCCGAGCTAACTCGTCGAGATTATCACGTAATTCGCGTGCATACCGAACTCGAATGGGGTAGCGTTCGCGGCCTTCGACTGAGGTAGTGAGGTTCTCACCACCAATGGCAATTTCAACGATGTCTTGTACGTCACGTATGTTCACGCCATATCGAGCAATTGCTTCGCGGTCGATTTCGTATTCCAAATAAGGTTTACCTACGATTCGGTCGGCTACCACATCCGTTGCACCGGGCACTTTGCGCAGAAGTTGTTCGATCTGAAGTCCGATCCGCTCAATCTCACGAACATCTGCACCGTATATTTTTACACCCATCATTGCTCGAAAGCCTGTTTGAAGCATGACAATACGCGTCTGGATTGGCTGCAACCAGGTTGGTAGTACACCTGGAATGTTTGTCTTGGCCTGCAGTTCCTGAAGAATCTCCTGTTTCTTGATGCGTCGCTTGCCACCTTTGCCGTCATCTATCATTCGCCAATCTTCTTCGGGTTTGAGAATGATAACTGTTTCGATCATACCCACAGGGGCTGGATCTAGTGCAGTCTCTGCTCGACCCAGTTTGCCAACGACACTTTGTACTTCCGGTACTGTGCGGATGGCTGCATCTTGCCGTGAAACAACATCGAGCGTCTGAGGCAACGATGCCGATGGCAAAGTTGACGGCATAAACAGGAACGAACCCTCGTCCAATGGCGGCATGAACTCACGACCTAAGCCTGGAAAAGTGTGATTTAAGCCTTTCCATACTTGGGTATTAACGACATCAACTCCGATGAACCGTAATCCAGCTTCAATTGGGTAGGCTATCCGAGCGAAACCAAGCCAGCATGTCAGGCCTAACAATACTAAGAGCATCGGGAACAGCAAGAACAGGAATTTGTGATCAAGTACCCACCGGAGTACGGGTCTGAACACTGCGTTCACCCCACGAGCGACAAGATTTTCCTCAAGTGGAATAAGTCTCTCGCGGCCCATTCGGTAGACAGCGACTCCTACCATGATCCCAACGCCGATGGAGGTTGGCCAACCACTCCATTGACTGCTTGGTCCGAACCCCCAAAGCAGAACTTCATGCATAACAAATACGGAAATCAAGCCGAGTGCTGAACCGATCAGCAATGATTGCAGCCGTGTCCACTTTCCAGTGCGGACAAGATAGTAACTCAGCACCGGCACAACGGTAATTGCCAAGATAACTGAGGCTGAGATGGCAAGGGTTTTGGTGTATGCCAAAGGCTTGAACATCTTGCCTTCCTGGTCCGCCAGGGCAAAGATGGGGATGAAGGAAATGATCGTGTTGCTAACGGAAGTAAGGATGGCACCTGCTACTTCTGCAGCAGCATCACGCACCGACTCCAGCCGGGGTCGATCAGGTTCTGTAGACAATCGACGGTAAATGTTTTCGGTCATAATGATGCCCATATCGGCAATGTCACCGATGGCGATAGCAACGCCAGCCAATGACATAATGTTGCTATCAACGCCAAGGTAGTACATGACAATGAAGCTCAGCGCCACCGAGAGTGGAAGGGTAGGCACAATGGCCAGCGAACTTCGCAGGTGCAGCAAAAAAATAAAGACCACGCACGCCACGGCTATCGCTTCTTCAGTAAGGGCTTCTCGGAGGGTGTTAATTGTTTCATTGACAATGTCTGTGCGATCGTAGAACGGAATGAGTTTCACTGGTGTTTGGCGACCACTGGAAAGAGTGATCCGAAGCCCGGGTTCAATCTCTCTGATTTTGGATTTGACCCGTTCTAAGACATGTAAAGGGTTCTCGCCGTATCTCATGATCACGACGCCACCAACGGCTTCTCGTCCTGCTTTATCCAGTGCTCCGCGACGGAAATCCGGGCCAATCTGCACAGTGGCAACATTCTTGACAAAGATGGGTGTGCCACTTTCCTGACGTATGACGATGTTTTCGATGTCCTTCACACTTTTGACGAAGCCAACGCCACGAATGAAGAACTCAACATTATTTTGTTCAACTACTTTGGCTCCAACGTCAATATTGCTCTTCCGAACAGCCTCATATACTTCGGGCAACGTTACACGCTGAGCCCGCATTTTATCGGGATGCACATCAATTTGATACTGCTTCACGTAACCGCCCACGGAAGCAACTTCAGAGACGCCATCAACTGATTGCAGTTGATAGCGAATGTACCAGTCTTGCAGAGAACGCAGTTGTCCTAGGTCGGCTCCATCAGCCTCAAGCGTGTACCAGTAAATTTGCCCCAAAGCTGTTGCGTCGGGGCCCAGCACTGGAGTAACGCCAGATGGCATGCGATCCTGGGCGACGCTCAGTCGTTCCATGACTCGTGATCGAGCCCAATAATAATCTGCCTCGTCCTTGAAGATCACGAAGACCATTGAGAAACCGAATGCAGATGCTGAGCGGATGGATTTTACCATCGGAGTGCCCTGCAGGCTCGTAGTGAGCGGATAGGTGACTTGATCCTCGACATCTTGCGGAGAGCGCCCTGGCCAATCGGCGAAGACAATGACTTGCTTTTCACCGATATCGGGTATGGCGTCTACCGGTGTATTGACAAGACAGAAGTAGCCGCCGCCAAGAATCGCCAGTGCTCCCAGTATGACGAGGAAGCGGTTATTCAGGCACCAGTTGATGATCCACTTGATCACGAGTGTTCTCCCGTTTCTTAGTGGCCTTTATGTTCGGTTGGAGTGTTAGGTTTGGCAGGTGTAGCTGTGCTACCATGCCCACTGTGTAAGTTTGCCCCGGCTTGGCCTTGAGGATAGAGCAAGCTTGGCATCCCTGAGATTTGCTGTTGGCTGTCGAGCAGGAATCCACCACGTACTACAACGCGGTCTCCTGCTTTAAGCCCCGAATAGACAGGGAAATACTCTACCGGTTGGTTGGCGTCATTGAGGCCTTCGGTGCGAGATCCGATAGTGACTTCAGTGAGTTCGTATGCACCATCACTCTTTTGTCGGTAAGCTATCTTTCGGACACCGGTATCGAGCACGGCACTCACTGGTATGGCTAGTACTTTGCCTGCCGGGGCTGTTACCTGAGTTGCTGACTCTTTTTCGGTCTTGTTATGACCAGCATGTTCATCGTGAGCGTGTTCTGTCTTCTTGTCTGGAACTGCTTTGGTTGGATCACGAGTCGTCGTCACAGAACGGGCCTGAGGTACCTGTTCCAGTTTCATTTGACAGATCGGACATTTATCCGGCGCATCACGGATAACCTCCGGATGCATCGGGCAGATGAATTTCCCTTCCATACCTGTCGGCTCGGGAGTGCCATCGGCTCGCAGTCGCACACGGAGCTGAGCAGAGGCATACATTGCGGGTTTCAGTAGTCGATCAGGGTTTTTAAGGTTTACTCGCACTTTGACAGTGCGTGACTTGTCATCCAGGTACGGATCGATGAACGTGACGATTCCTTGAAAGGACTCACCCGGGTATGCCTCCACGGTAACCTGGACGGTCTGTCCGTATCGGACCCAGCCAAGATCTGACTCGTAAACGTCTAAGTAGAGCCAGATCGGGTCCAAGTCTGCGATGCGATAAAGCATGTCGCCTTCTTTGACATACTGTCCTGCTCGCACACTCTTCTCCACAATGGTGCCGCCTATAGGTGCGTAAATTGTCAGATGCGTTTGCACTTTGCGGCTCTTCTCAATTTCCTGAATCTGTTCATTGGTAATGCCAAGCAAACGGAGCTTAGCGCGGGATGCCTCGACGGTGGTTTCGAAGATCGCACGGTTGCCCTGTGCTTGCTGTTGCGCTTCCAAAGCCCGAATCAGTTCTCCCTGCGCTACGAACAGATCAGGGCTATAGATATCCACTAAATGGTCGCCTTGCTTAACCTGAATCCCCGTAAAGTCGGCGAAAAGCCGATCCACACGACCTGATATCCGAGCAGTAATGTAGGCGATGCGCGGCTCGTTGTAATCCAGTTTACCCACAGTTCGGATAATCTTGGTTAGCTCGCGGTACTTTACTTCCTCCGTTTCCAGTCCCACTTTTTCCTTGTAAGCTGCTGCTTCAGCTTGCTGATCTTTCACTGGAATGAGGTTCATGCCGCAGATGGGGCACTGCCCCGGGCGAGGTAACCGGATTTGCGGATGCATCGAGCATGTCCAGTCACCTTGCTCTGTAACTGATACTACACGCCGTGGCCAGAAGTGGTATCCAGCATAGATAATCCCTGCAAGTACAAGAAATACGGCTATTGTGCGAACGAAGGGCCAAAAACGATTCATAACGCACCTCCGGAGTGGCTTTGCCTTGCTCGCCAATACTGGCAAACCAGCTTGGCAATTTCAATCACTGTTACGGGAGTCAGACTCAAGATCACGATTGCTTCCCACTCCCAATCAGCATGTGCCGTTGCATCAAATACAGGGCGAGTGAAAGGCAGCAGAATAAGACAGAGTTGGAGCAGCGCGGATAATATTACAGCCCCGAAAAGATAAGGGTTTGTAAATGCACCTAACTGCCAGAATGTTCTTGTTGCGCTCCGTGCAGCCCAGGCACGGAAAAGTTCCGCGTATACCAGAACACAAAAGGCAGTGGTACGGGCGTGGGCAAGAGTTTCTTGTGAATCTGGATTCTTCAAGTACACGATGGCGAAAGCAGTCAGAGTAGCACCACCTACGAGCAGTCCCTGGAGAATCAACCTGAAGCCTATCGACCAATTCAGCATGGCCTCTCCCGGCGCTCGCGGCTTGCGCTCCATGATTCCCTTTTCAGAAGGTTCCATTGTTAATGCCAGTGCTGGAATACCGTCAGTTATCAGGTTAATCCACAATAAATGAATCGGGACGAGCGGTGCTGGCCAGCCAAGTAATGTGGCTATCAACATCAGGAGTATTTCGCCGCAGTTGCAGGAAAGCAGATACAGTACCACCTTCTGGATATTGTCGAAGATGGTGCGCCCTTCCTCGACTGCATTGACAATTGAGGCAAAGTTGTCGTCTGTCAGTACCATGGCAGAAGCTTCTTTGGTTACATCAGTGCCGCTGACACCCATGGCAATGCCGATGTCTGCAGCTTTGATGGCTGGGGCATCGTTGACACCGTCTCCTGTCATGGCGACCACCTGCCCACGCTGCTTCCAGGCACGGACAATACGAAGTTTATGCTCGGCGGTGACGCGAGCGTAGACAGCTATACGGTCAACTTCTTGTGAAAGTTGCTCATCGCTCATTTTTTGAAGTTCAGAACCAGTCACACACCGATCAGATGGGCCTGCGATGCGAAGTTCTTGTGCAATGGCTAAAGCAGTAGCTGGGTGGTCTCCCGTGATCATTACGGGTCGGATGCCTGCCTGGTGACAGCGCTCTACAGCCTCCTTCGCCTCCTCTCGCGGCGGGTCGATCATCCCGGTAAGGCCAACGAAGATCAAGTCGAGTTCTTCGGAGATAGCGGTCGAGGCGCTGGTTACTTCGCGATATGCCAAAGCGAGCACACGAAGTGCTCGACCAGCCAAGTCAGCATTCGCCTTGAGTATTTCCGTGCGCCGCCCTTCGGTCAACGGCCTAGTCCTATTGTCCGTGCTCTCACTCGTGCATTTCGCAAGAATGACTTCTGGCGCCCCTTTGGTGTACATGAGCATTCGCCCGTCCGTGTGACGGATGACAACGGACATGGCCTTGCGTTCGGAGTCGAACGGGATTTCCAGTATCGGTGCCTGGCTTGCTCCAGGATCAATGCCACCTTTGAGTGCAGCAACAAGTAACGCGCCTTCTGTTGGGTCGCCGATGACCTGCCAAGAATTGTCGTTCGATTTCGGTGGTTTGAGCCGGGCATTGTTGCAATGAGCTGAGATCGTCAGCGCACGATGCAAGTCTTGATGTTCTGGCGAACTGGGCTTCACAGGCTGGCCGCTCATCGAACCAATCCGGGAAAACACGCCAACAGGTACATAACCAGCGCCGCTGATCGTGTAATGCTGTCCGCCAGCAATTATTTCGCGGACCGTCATCTCATTACGTGTGAGCGTTCCCGTCTTGTCGGAGCAGATGACCGTTACCGAGCCCAGTGTTTCGACGCTTGGCAGTTTTCGAATCAGCGCGTGACGGCTGACCATCCGCTGCAAACCGATTGCCAAGGCAAGTGTCACGACGGCGGGCAGACCTTCAGGCACTGCAGCCACTGCCAGACTGACGGCGAGCAGGAATGTTTCCAAGAACTTTCCACCACGCAGTTCCTGGAGAACAAAAATCAAAGCAACAATGGCGAAAGAAGTATAGATGAGCACTTTGCCGAGCTTGGCCAACTGCTTTTGCAAAGGAGTAGGCTCAGGTTTATAACGCTGTATCATTCCAGCAATATGTCCGAGTTCAGTCCCCATCCCAGTTGCAGTCACTATTGCACTTGCTTTACCGGAGGCCACGACCGTTCCCATGTGAACCATCGACCGGCGTTCCGCAAGTGGGGTGTCCATGGTGATGGTTGCTCCCGCATCTTTATCCACGGGCACAGATTCCCCGGTCAGTGCGGACTCCTGCAACTTGAGACCAAATGAACGAAGCAGCCTGGCATCAGCCGGAACATTGTCCCCAGCTTCAATTTCTATGCGATCTCCAGGTACTAATCCCGAGGCAGAAACAGACTGTAATGAATTGTCTCGAAGCACTTTGGCCATAGGCGAGGAAAGCTTTTGAAGAGCAGCCAATGCACATTCTGCTTTCTCTTCCTGAAAGAAACCAAGCATACCGTTCATGATGACGATGGCTAAGATGGCTACCGCATCTGCCCACTCTCCCATTAAACCAGAGATCAGAGCTGCAGCGAAGAGCACCCAAATGACCAGGTCGTTGAATTGCGCAAGGAAACGACGCCAAACTGGGACAGGGGGAGCTTCTGTCAGCTCATTCGGGCCGTACTTATTACGAGCACTAGCAACTTGCGAGGCTGAAAGTCCTTTTTCGATGTCTGTCTCGAATAGTCTCTTCAGCGTTTCAAGAGGCAGAGCAAACACTGATTCTTGTCGGTTTGAGCTACGCGTGTTTTTCCCCGAACTTGGAAGCGTCGGGAGTGATGGAGTATCAGTCATGCTGTTTACTCCCCTGTAGATGAAATTGTTGGGCATCAGCATCAAAGCGTTTAGCGCAATGTTCAGAGCAAAAATAGAAATACTGGTTCAAATAAACTCGTGTTGCTGCAGCGGATACAGGTGCTATCTTCATGCCGCAAACAGGATCGCGGGCGAGCGAAGCGTCGGAAGACAACTCGCTATGAGGCCGTTCTGCACAAAAACATGACGGACGTTTATGGTGAGACGTGCGGTATGTTTCCAGGAGTCGGTTCACAAGCTTGGTTGGATCATCGTCGTATTGAACAACTGCTCCTGTGTCTTTAGAGCAAGCTTTCAGAATTTCAGCGATCATATCGCTGATCCCACCTGTCCCTGTAAGAACTCCAATCAGCTTGCCCTCATCGTACGCTATGGCTAGCTCCCCGAGCGTACCGCTCCTGCCACCAATAATAATCACGATGTCAGAGCTGCGAATATTAACGATCTCTCTTCCCATGAGACCGCTGCCTGTGAAGATGAGCAGATCGTGAAATTCCGTGGGTGAACCGTATTTGTTGATATGCTCATCTAGGCTTAAGCCAGGAGAAATACCGATTACCAGACCGTCTTCTTGCTTAGCACCACATGCGGCAGCAAGCGGTAATCCGGGGCATGCACCAGTTAAGGTAATACAGCCTTGCGCAGCTATGGCATTTCCCAGTTGATGGGCCTTATTCATATGCAATTTGTCAAACGTACCGCTTGCCCCTCCCATCACGCCAATCTTCAAGGCGAGGTGTTTGGGATGAGTAGTTTCCAGTGCCTGGCAGGATTCCATTCAGGGTTACTCCCGATGAAGTGGATTCGGTGCACTACGTTATTGCAGTAGGATGTTCGATTGGTGTGTGATGTTGCCAGTATCAGCTAGCCCATGAACGCTGAGGCAACAATTCGACTTGAAACCAGTACTAGTTAACAAAGAAGTGCGAACGGCGCGCGCAGTATCCCTAGCGCAGAAAACTGACATTGATGCCAGCCGCTATGATTTGACAATGATGTTGCAGCATTTAACAGCCGGGATTTACAGCATGCTTGACTCAGTAGTGCGTCGAAACAATTCAAGTCTCTTCCAATGTCAAGGAAGGTAGTCAGAACTGATTCGAGACTTTGCAAGACCACTGGAATCTGTTCATGGTGATTGCAGGGGCATGTCGGACAGGAAGAACAAGGCTGAACTGGTGAAGGATGTTTCTTGTGAGGCTTGCAATTGCATTGATGCTTGTGTTTTGTCCGGGGAAGCTGGCTCTTGATTGAGTTCTCAGCAGTCTGATGGGTAAGTTGAAGGATGTTGCAATAGCAAAGTCCCGGTCCAGCAAATGCTAGCAGTATCAGGTACAACGATAAGGCAATTCGAAACATGCGATCATCGCTCAATGCTCATTACTAGTCTAAATCTCTTCCATGTGAATTGCTAGAGTTTTCTTGGAGGCCTACTCATGTATTTAGCCCGTTAAGACGTTTCAATGCCGATATGCATTTCACATTCGGCATTGAGTCGTTTTGCATTCGCATGGCAATCAGTTCTTCACTTTGACATGAAACCCTTCTTTGTTGAGTGCCTCGACCAATGCAACAGCATCGAAGTTTCCCTTTACCGTACAAGTGGTGACAGATGGCTTGCAGTCATCACCAGTCACTCCATCTACTTTCTTGAGAGCGACACGGAAAGACTTAACACATCCTGGGCACGTGTTATGAAAACCAGTCAGAGTGAGCGATGTTACTTTCTCTTTCTTAACGCCACTGTCATTCTTGAATGCGATGCCTTTGTCGCTTACCTGGCCATAGAATCCATTCTCTGCCAAAGCATCCAGCGCTTTCTGGGCAACGGCAGAACTGGGTGCCGAGAAGGTGGCTGTACGGGTTTTCCGGGTGACTTGAATGTCAGATAAGCCTTCAACTTTTTTCAGAATGTTCTCGACCTCTTCAGCACAACCACTGCAACACATGTGTAGTTGCTTGACTTCAACCTTGGACTCAGCTTGAGCAAGACTAGTCCAGACGAAGAGGCTAGCGATAACCGCCAAGCTTGCGAATTGCCGAAGCATGGTTAACTCCTAAGTGAACTGGTATTACGAACTTCGTTACAGGCCATTCTAGAAGATCGTTGACTGTTGTTTCCACGATCATCCACAGACACAGGTTAGGAACTGTTTCGGTAAAGTCTGACGATAATTCAGGTCGATACATCGATTATGAACCAATAGGCAAACATTGTGTAAATTGTTAGCCAATGGTTCGACTGAAAAGGCGCGACTCCAGCTTCTGTACTAATCAGTTGATGGACAGAGTTTCTTGTGATTTCTTCGAGAACATCTGCAACATCCGCCTCTGTGCAGTGTCGGGAGTTACAGATGAGACCTGCCAACTTTCGTCGTACTTGGCCCTTCCTACTTTGCGTTCCTTCACTGACTATCGGCTGTACCGGGCTCAGTAAGTCGGAATCTGTTCCCCATCTCCTAGACTCGCCCACTGTTGTCAAAACGGACAAGAAGAAATCGATTGTCCAATCCCGATCGACCGGTCACAGCCAGGCGATGATCCAAACCGTGGGGGCCGTGGAAGAGAAGAAAGAACAAGAAACAACAACCAAATCGCTTGCCATCAGTGAACTAAATGAGCTCAGCGCCGAGGTGCTTGTTGAACAGGTGGTTGCCAGAAATCCATCGATTACGCAGATGACTGCTGCCTGGCAGGCGGCTTCGGCGCGTGTGCCCCAGGTGACATCGCTGGACGATCCACTCCTGGGTACGACTCTAGCTCCAGCAGCTTTGGGTTCAACTCCAGCAGGTTACCGCATCGAAGCCTTCCAGAGATTGCCTTTCCCGGGCAAGTTGTCGCTTCGCGGAGAAGTTGCCAGTGCTGAGGCTAGTGCAGCCAGCCGAGATGTCGAGGGAGTGAAACAACAGCTGATCGAGGCGGCCCGCGATGCCTTCTACGAATACTACTTCATTGCTCGATCTTCAGAGGTCAATGAAGAGGTGGTAGCTTCATTACGTATGTCCCGCTCTAATGCCGAAACACTTTTCACTACCGGCAAAGTTAAACAACAGGACATGCTTGTTCTGGATGTCGAGCTCGGCCGGAGAAAAAACCGCACTATTCTACTCGAGCGTCAAAAAGCTGTAGCCATTGCCCGTATCAATACATTGCTTCATCAATCTCCAGATACTGCACTCCCCCCGCCGCCAAAGTCCATCAAGATCGAAGGAGAACTGCCAGATCCCAGGAAGCTTCAGGAGCAGGCGCTTTCTCAGCGACTCGACTTACAAGCAACTAATGACCGTATCCTGGGTGCTCAAGCAGCGGTACAACTTGCCACCAAGGAATACTATCCAGATTTCGACCTGATGGCGGCTTACGACAACATGTGGGATGATTCTAAAATGCGACCTCAGGTCGGGGTACGTATCAATCTGCCCATGCGATTTGCAAAACGAGAAGGTGCTGTAGCGGAAGCTCACGCTCGTCTGATGGAATTGAACGCTCAACTGTCACGTCAGCAAGATCAGGCAGCTTTTGAAGTACAGCAAGCCTTTGAGCAATGGCGGGAAAGCCACCGCAGTGTTCAACTGTTTGAAACAGAGTTAATCCCAGCTGCCAAGTTGAGTGTCAAAGCAGCGCAGGCGGGGTACGTGCCAGGCGACGTGCCGTTACTGGTGTTGCTGGAGGCTCAACGGAATTTGGCAGATCTTCAGGAACAATACTATCAGGCGACCACTGAATTTTTCCGTAGAAGAACTGCCCTGCAGCGGACTCTGACAGGCCCGTCTAATGTTGCACCTTTGCCTGTACCTGCTGATCGACCAGGCCCCGGACAACCTGGTGCCCCGACGGGAATGAGCACCAGGATGTAGCGATTACAGTTTGATCGTCCTTAATCGTAGAGCATTGCCCACCACCGATAGCGAACTGAGCGTCATTGCAGCACTGGCAATCATCGGGCTAAGCAGCAAGCCAAAGACCGGATAGAGTATGCCGGCAGCGATCGGCACGCCAAGAACGTTGTAACCAAAGGCGAACCAGAGATTCTGCCGGATATTGCTCATCGTTGCCTGGCTCAGCTTTCTTGCACGCAGGATGCCTTGCAGGTCCCCTTTCATCAGCGTAATACCTGCGCTCTCCATGGCCACATCCGTTCCGGTACCCATGGCAATCCCCACTTGTGCCTGAGCCAAGGCAGGGGCATCATTGATGCCATCACCGGCCATGGCCACCACACGCCCAGCAGACTGGAACTCCTGTACCGTTTTCCCCTTGTCTGCCGGCATCACCTCGGCACGCACTTCATCGATACCCAGTTGATGAGCCACAGCATCCGCGGTGAGTCGATTGTCGCCAGTGACCATGACGATGCGGATATTCTCATGATGCAGCTTCTGCACAGCTACCTGTGCAGACGTTTTAATCGGATCAGCGATGGCAATCATGCCTGCTGACTTCCCATCACGTGCCACAAAGATGACGATGTTTCCCTGCCCACGCAGTTCGCCAGCCTGCTGGTCCAATGCCCCGGAATCCACGTGAAGCTCCTGGAGCAGAGCAGCATTTCCAACCGCTGTCTGCTTGCCTTCAATGGTGCCGTGGACCCCACGTCCAGTCAGCGATTCGAACGATGTTGCCGACAGCATGGCTAGTCCACGTTCCTTGACAGCAGCAATGATGGCAGTTGCCAGCGGATGTTCACTCGATTGTTCCAGGGCCGCAGCCAGACGCAGTACTTCTGATTCATCAAACCCATTGATCGCGATGATCTTCGTTACACGCGGTCTGCCTTCTGTGAGCGTTCCTGTTTTATCCACCAGTAGCGTGTCCACTCGCTCCATGATTTCGAGGACTTCTGCATTCTTGATCAAGACACCCGCCATGGCTCCTCGTCCTGTGCCTACCATAATCGACATGGGAGTTGCGAGGCCTAGTGCACACGGACAGGCGATAATCACAACAGCTACAGCGTTAACCAGGGCATGCGCCAGTCTTGGTTCTGGCCCCAGGGTCGCCCAGATAACAAAGGTCACAAGAGCAGCCAGGATCACGGCTGGAACAAAATAGGCGGAGACCGTGTCTGCCAGCCTTTGTATTGGAACACGTGATCGCTGCGCCAAACCAACCATGTGCACAATTTGTGCAAGTACGGTTTCAGCGCCAACATGTTCAGCACGCATGATGAAGGCACCAGTGCCATTGACGGTCGCTCCAATGACCTTGGCACCAGGTACTTTTTCTACTGGCAATGGTTCACCAGTGATCATCGATTCATCCACCGAGCTACGCCCTTCCTGCAGCACACCATCCACCGGGATTTTCTCTCCGGGCCTGACACGCAACCGATCGCCCGGATGGACAACATGCAGTGATATTTCTTCTTCACTACCATCTTCCCTGATCCGGTGTGCAACCTTGGGTGAGAGCTCCAGGAGCGACTTGATCGCCGAACTCGTCTGGCTTCGGGCACGCAACTCCAGAAATTGCCCTAGCAGAACTAACGTCGTGATGACAGCTGCAGCTTCGAAGTACAGCGGAATACTGCCATGAGTCCCGCGCAATGAGTCAGGAATCCAATGTGGGGCCAGTGTGGCAAATATGCTGTAAAGGTACGCTGATCCTGTGCCCAACGCAATCAGGGTGAACATGTTGAGCCTCCGGTTGACGACCGAGGTCCATGCGCGAACCAGGAAAGGCCAGCCACCCCACAGCACTACCGGCGAAGCCAGTGCCAACTGTACCCATGAAAACCAGGAAGCCATCGAGAGATGGCTGAAAGCAGGTATCATCTCGGACATGGCCAATAGAAGCAGCGGCACGGTGAAAATGAGAGAGAGCCAGAATCGCTTGCTCATCTCCCTCTCTTCGGGATTAATCTCCTCAACAGCGACATCCATAGGCTCCAGGGCCATCCCGCAAATAGGACAATTGCCTGGCCCATCCTGGACAACCTCTGGATGCATCGGGCAGGTATATTTCACGGCTTGTCCTGTTGTCAGCGGCGGATCGAGTGCCATGCCACAGGATGGGCACGGCCCCGGCTTGTCGGACGCCACTTCGGGACACATGGGACAGGTGTACTTGCCATGATGCTGGGTGGTCGATTGTTTCTTTTGATGATTCTGGTGTGCAGAGGGAGTATCAAGAAAGGCCTGAGGATCTGCTTCAAATCGCTGTTTGCATTTTGTTGAACAGAAGTAGTAGTGTTTGCCCTGGTACTCGCTGTTGCCCTTTGCCTTGCCGGGAACGACGGACATCCCGCAGACCGGGTCAATTTCCTTCTCAGCAGGGGCAACTGATAGCTGTACGCTGTTTGCCTGACCGGGCACATTGGCATCATAGCCAGTCTCCCTGATGGCCTGAAGTAGATTGTCGAGTTGCACCTTTCCGTTGTGTTCGATCTCGACGGACTTGTTGCTGAGATCGACGCGAGCAGCAGTTACACCGGGAACAGCGTGCAGTGCATGTTCAATGGTCTCCTTACAACCGCCACAGCTAACCGTAGGCACTTGGATGGTCGCCTTCATGATGTTACTCGATGCTGGTTTGTGTTCTTATGAGGCATGCTCTGATTTGCCATGAAGTTTCAGCCAACGGGCACGCCTGACCCAATAGAACCGGACTGGAAGAAAAATGTCTACCACTTCGTCAGCAATGAGCAGTCCACCCAGAACTGGCAAAGCCATCGGTGCCAGGATTTCTCCTCCCACGCCAGTTGCAAAGACCATGGGGAAAATGGCGATGATCGCTACTCCCTCGGTCAGAAGTTTCGGACGTAACCTGTGAACTGCACCTTCAATCACTGCTTGGCGCAACTCCTCAAGCGATTGGATTTTCTCCAGTCCTCCTCGTTGCTCAATAGCTTCACGAAGATAGACCAGCATGATGATGCCGGTTTCGGTAGCCATGCCAAAACAGGCAATGAAGCCGACCCAGACTGCGACGCTGAAATCCCATGGTGGCGCTGACCAGCCATGCATGACTTTGGGAAAAAGCCAGAGGAAGAAAATTCCACCAGCGAGGGCTTCAGGCACCGCAAGCATCATGAGGGATGCGTCAGCAAAGTCCTGATACGTCAGATACAACATGATAAAGATCAAAACGATTACAGCTGGAAATACGAATCGCAGCGTTCGTGCTGCACGCACCTGATGCTCAAACTCGCCACTCCATGCCAGGCTGACGCCTTCGGGCAGAGAAACTTTTTGAGAAACCGCCCGCTGTGCCTCATCCACAAAGCCCAACATGTCCCGTCCACGCACCATCAGGGTCACTGTGTTGAGCAAACGGCCATTTTCACTGCGAATCATGGAGGGGCCTTCCACAATCCGCACATCGGCTACAGCACTGAGTGGAATCAATGCACGCCCTTTACCCACATGATCAGGAGAGGCCCGATGCTGCTGCATCTGTTCAGAAGACGGGCTACTCACTGAGTTTCCGGCATTCTGCCCCGTAGCCATTCCACGGGAAGCAGCAGCCGGAGCATCCATTCCTGTCGTCGCAGGTTCGCCCGGCATTCCCACTGCAATGAGAAGGTTTCGCACTGAAGCCTCATCCTCACGAGAAGTGCGTGCATAACGGATTCTCACCGGGAATCGGTCACGCTTTTCCACCGTGTAGGTAACAACCTTTCCTCCTAGGGCCACTTCAATTTCATTTTGAACATCCTCCACGGCAATTCCATAACGTGCGGCTTTGACACGATCAACTTCTATTTCCAGGTAGCCTTTGCCCATGATCGGTGAGGCAATCACATCGCTGGCGCCACGCAGCGGCTTCAACACGCCTTCCACTTCCTTGGAAATACGATCAACGACATCCAGGTCCGGTCCATATACCTTTACACCAATATCGGTACGCACACCCGTTGAGAGCATGTCTATGCGATTGACGATAGGCATGGTGAAGATATTGCTCCACCCGGGCACCTGCATGACCCGATTCATTTCATCGGCAACCAGATCGCCTTCTTTGCCACCCTTTCGTGGCCAGAGAAATGTTCGTTCTCGAAAAGGCACTTCCAGTTCTTCTCGCAACTCAGCAAATGGCTTCAGGGCTTGAGTGTCTGCGTTTTTCCCCAGTTGTATTCTCAGCGAAGTATCAATGAACTTTTCTGTGGAATCCCGATGCTCAGCATTTCCCAGCAGGCCAGAACCACGAGCAGATTTCAGAGATTCCTCTAAGGCGTACCAGGTGTAGATCTCGGCCCCGCGGTCGCCCAACTCATGATTGATGT
>WBZX01000452.1_pt1 | contig 37767 bp, 24 predicted proteins | sample 5204211 | NCBI WGS metagenome assembly WBZX01 (sample SAMN12344362, study PRJNA552823) | activated sludge metagenome | biome: Activated sludge suspended growth; feature: Nitrification reactor; material: Wastewater; isolation source: activated sludge from nitrification reactor of wastewater...
CACGGCCACGACGGTGCCCGGGAACTCCGCGAGATGGCGCTCCAGCCAGGCCACCGACTCGGCGTCGAGATGGTTGGTCGGCTCGTCGAGCAGCAGCATGTCGGGCTTGGAGAGCAGCAGGCGGCACAGCGCCACGCGGCGCTTCTCACCGCCCGAGAGCTTGGTCACGTCGGCGTCCGACGGCGGGCAGCGCAGCGCGTCCATGGCGATCTCGACGGTGCGGCCGAGGTCCCAGCCGTTGCCGGCGTCGATCTTCTCCTGCAGGTCGGCCTGCTCGGCGATCAGCTTGTCCATGTCGGCGTCGGGATCGGAGAAGGCGTTCGACACCTCCTCGAAGCGTGCCAGCATCCTGGCCATGTCGCCGGCGCCGTCCATGACGTTGCCCAGCACGTCCTTCTTGGGGTCGAGCTGCGGCTCCTGCTCGAGGAAGCCGACCTTGACGCCTTCGGCAGCCCAAGCCTCGCCGGTGAAATTGTCGTCCTGGCCGGCCATGACCCGCAACAGGCTCGATTTGCCCGAGCCGTTGAGGCCCAGAACGCCGATCTTGGCGCCCGGCAGGAACGACAGCCAGATATCCTTCAGCACCTGCTTGCCGCCCGGATAGGTCTTGTTCAGACCCTTCATGACGTAGATGTACTGATACGCAGCCATTGGGCGCTCCTGACGGACAGACGGGACGGACAGGGAAGGCGAGCCTTGTAGCGGCCCGGCAGTTTCTGTTCAATGACGCCGGGGGAAACGCGCACGCATGCTGGCAGAACCGACCGTTCTGGCCCTGTCCTTGGCCTATCTTGGCCTGCTGTTCGCCGTGGCCTATTTCGGCGATCGGTACGCGCGCGACTGGTCGGCAAGCTCGGTCGCCCCCGCCGTCTACGGGCTGTCGCTGGCGATCTACTGCACGTCCTGGACTTTCTACGGCGCGGTCGGCCGGGCGGCGACCTCAGGGATCGACTTCATCCTGATCTATACCGGCCCTGCCCTGGTTGTGACTCTGGGGTATCCGCTGCTGCGCAAGATGGTGCGCCTGGCCAAGCAGCACAATGTGACGTCGATCGCCGACTTCCTGGCCTCGCGCTACGGCAAGAGCCGGGCCGTCGGCGTCACCGCCACGCTTTTCGCCACGATCGGCGTGCTGCCCTATATCGCGCTGCAGCTCCAGGCGGTCTCCTCCTCGTTCCGCACGATCGCGGCGTCCGAATCCTGGGTCGACGGGCAGCCCGGCGGCGTCGTCCATACCGATACGTCGTTGATCGTGGCGGCGCTGATGGCGCTGTTCACCATCCTGTTCGGAGTCCGCAACGTGCAGGCCTCCGAGCAGCACCGCGGCATGATGGTGGCCATTGCGTTCGAATCGGTGGTGAAGCTGCTGGCGTTGCTGACGGTCGGGCCGTTCGTGCTGTGGTTTCTGTTCGACGGTGCAGCCGATATGATCAACCGCCTTGCCGAGCAGCCGGCGCTGGCGGAGCAGGTCACACGCGAAGGCTCGCCGCTCACCTGGATCGTGACCTCGATCCTCTCCGCCATGGCCTTCCTCTGCCTGCCGCGGCAATTCCATGTCGCCGTCGTCGAGCACGGGCATCCGGCGAGCCTGCGTACGGCGCGCTGGCTGTTCCCGGTCTATCTCGTCCTGATCAATCTCTTCGTCGTGCCGATTGCGGCGGGTGGCCTGCTGCTCCTTGGGCCGCAGATCAGTCCCGACCTCTATGTGCTGCAGCTTCCGCTCGTCCATGGCGAAAGCTGGCTCTCGGCTTTCGTCTTCATCGGCGGCCTGTCGGCGGCGACCTCGATGGTCATCGTGGCCTGCATGGCGCTCTCGGGCATGATCGGCAACGAACTGGTCATGCCTTACTTGCTGAGACGGCGGGCCGGCGAGGCGCGGGAGATGGGGCCGCTCGTGGTCTTCGTGCGGCGCGCTGCGGTCGTGCTGATCCTGATGGCGGGCTACGCCTACGAGCGCATCATCTCGGGCTACCTGCCGCTTGCCTCGATCGGATTGATCTCCTTCTGCGCCGTCGCCAACTTTGCACCCGGCCTGATCCTCGGTCTCTACTGGCGGCGGGCGCATCGTTTCGGCGTGGTTGCGGGCCTGGCCGGAGGCTTCATCGTCTGGCTCTACGCGCTCCTGCTCCCGACGCTCAGGCAGGAGACGGGCCGCGGCCTCGAAGTGCCGCTCAAGGCCTATCTGCCGTCCTTCCTCGCTGAGCTCGATCCGGTAAGCCAGGGGTTCATCGCCGGCATCCTGGTCAACACGGCCTTGCTGGTCGTGGTGTCGCTGCTGGCCCGGCCGATCGCCCGCGACCGTGTGCAGGCGGACGCTTTCGTCCTGGGCGCGGACATCGTGGGCGAGCCCGAATTGCCGGAGCGGCAGACGCCGGCCGATGCGGCGCGCATCGAGGAACTGCGCCAGCTTCTTGCGAGATTCGTCGGCGTCGAGCGTGCAGCCAGGGCGCTCGTCGGCGAACAGCTTTCCATCGAAGCGGCGCTGACGCGCACGGAACGCGTGTTGTCGGGGACGTTGGGCGCGGCGTCGGCGCGCGTCATCGTTGCCGCGTTCAGCCGGCGCGGACGGCTGTTGCCGCGCAGCGCCCGCGCCATCATCGACGAGGCGTCGGAGGCGATCCGGTACAACTACGAAATCCTGCGCAACACCCTCGATCATGTCGGCATGGGCATTGCCGCCTTCGATCGCGAGGGCCGCCTGGAGATCTACAACGACCGCTTCACCGCATTGCTGTCGCTCGACGACGACGCGGTCGCCGTCGGAGCCGCCCCGCGGGAGTTCGGCGCGACCGCCGAGGTCGTCGCGCTGCTGCGCCGCCCGGAAACGCCGCAGACGCACGAGATCGTCACGCGTGAGGGCCGCGTGATCGAGCTGCGGCTCGACCCGCTCCCCGGCGACGGTTTCGTCGCCACCTGCAACGATGTGACGGCGCGCGTGCGTACTGCCGAGGCCCTGCGCGACAGCGACCGGCAACTTCGCCAATCCAAGGAGACACTCGAACAGCGTGTCATCGAACGCACTGCCGAACTGGAGGCGAGCCGCGCCGAAGCCGAGGCCGCCAATCTCGGCAAGACGCGCTTCATCGCCGCCGCCAGCCACGACCTGTTGCAACCCCTGCATGCCGCGCGCCTGTTCACGGCGGCGCTGATCGATCGCACGCCCGAGAACGATCTCAGCGGCAAGATCGATGCGAGCCTAGGGGCCGTCGAATCGCTGCTCGATGCGCTTCTCGACATCTCCAAGCTCGATGCCGGTGCCTTCAAGCCGGAAGTGCGGCCCTTCGCCTTGCAGCCGCTGTTCGAATCGCTCGCCACGGCCTTTGCGCCGCTGGCCGCCCGTCGCGGCGTCGAGTTGGTCGTGGTGCCGACCGGGGCCTTCGTGAATACCGACCCTGCCTTCCTGCGCCGTATCCTGCAGAACCTGCTGTCCAACGCGCTGCGCTACGGCCAGGTCGAAGGCCGGCCGGCGCGCGTGCTGCTGGGCTGCCGCCGCGTCGGCGAGGAGCTGCGCATCGAAGTGCGCGACAACGGGCCGGGCATCGATCCCGACAAGCAGACGATCATCTTCGATGAGTTCGTGCGCCTTCATCCCGAGGACGACGAGCCGCGCGAGGAGCGGGGGCTGGGCCTGGGCCTTGCCATCGTCGACCGTATCGCCCGAATGCTCGGCCTGTCGGTCAAGCTGGCATCGGCGCCGGGCGAGGGCTCGATCTTCTCCATCACCGTGCCGCGCGTCGCCGCTGTCGTAGCGGCGCCCTTGCCGCCGCCGGTACCGCAACCGGCCCCGTCGATCGAACGCGAGAGCTTCGTCCTATGTCTCGACAACGAGGCGAGCGTCCGTGAGGCCATGGCCATGCTCCTGGGCGGCTGGGGCTGTCGCGTCGTGACGGCGGCTACGCAGGCCGAAGCCCTGGCGGCGGTGGCGAAGGTCGGGCGGTTGCCGGACCTGGTGCTGGCCGATCTTCATCTCGACGAGGGGCCGGATGGGCTGGAGGTCGTCGAAGCGATGCGGGCTGCCTGGGGCCAGATGGTACCGGCGGCGCTGGTGACGGCCGACCGCGAGCCCACCTTGCGTCTGCGCGCACGGCTGCGGCAGGTCGAGCTGCTGCACAAGCCGGTGAAGCCGGCATCGCTGCGGGCGCTGTTGCGGTTGCGCAGCTCGGCTGCCGGCCGCCTTACGGCTTGAGCGTCTCGGCAGCCGGTGGAAGGGCCAGGCCTCTCGCCTCGATGACGGCCTGGGTGCGCGAACGCACGCCCAGTTTGCGCAGGATCACCGTCACATGCGCCTTCACGGTGGCCTCGCCGACCCCCAGCTTGTAGGCGATCACTTTGTTCTGGTCGCCATGCACCATCAAGGCCAGTACGCGCCATTGCTGGGGCGTGAGCTGCGCTGCGCGTTGGGCAAAGGTATCGCCGCCGGCCGCGACCTTAGGTGGTGTGAAGATCTCGCCGTCGAGAACAGCGCGGACGATGCCTGAGATTTCTTCGAGCGAGGCCGATTTGTCGATATAGGCCGAGGCGCCGAGTTCATAGGCACGTCGTGCGATCGCGGCCTCGCGCTGTGCGGACACAACGACGATCGGTACCGTCGGATGTTCGGAGCGTAAACGGGCGAGGCCGGTGAGGCCGTCCATGCCAGGCATGTCGAGGTCGAGCAGCACGGCGTCGGTTTCCGGGGCTCGGTCGAGGGCGGCCTGCGCTTGGCCAAGTGTACCCGCTATGCTGAAGGACGCACCGACAAAGGACTGGGCAAGGGCGGAAACCAACGCATCGCGGACCATCGGATGGTCATCGGCAATCAAAAAGGACAGCGTTTCCTCGACCATCGGTTTCTTCTTTGTGCGCCGCCGCATCTCATGTTGCGTCGCACTATTCGGAGCGCCTTGGACCTTGGTCGAATTGCAGCACACAAGTCGTGCGAATTACACCGGAATCAAGATGGGGTCCATGTACGGATACCTATCGTATCTCGGGGAGTAACGCACATGGCCGTAGCTGCAGTGGCTGACGATCGCCGTCGGCCCATGACGCGCGAGGAGAGGAAGGTCATTATTGCCTCCTCCGTCGGTACCGTCTTCGAGTGGTATGATTTCTATCTCGCGGGCGCGCTGGCCGCCAACATCAGCGCCGCCTTCTTCTCCGGCGTGAATCCCACGGCGGCCTTCATCTTCACCTTGCTAGGCTTCGCGGCTGGCTTCGCGGTCCGCCCCTTCGGTGCGCTGTTCTTCGGCAGCCTGGGCGACCTGATCGGCCGCAAATACACCTTCCTCGTCACGATGACCCTGATGGGCATCGCGACTTTCGTCGTTGGCGTCCTGCCGACCTATGCCTCGATCGGCATTGCTGCGCCCGTACTGTTCATCGCCTGCCGCCTGCTCCAGGGGCTGGCGCTGGGTGGTGAGTATGGCGGTGCCGCGACCTACGTCGCCGAGCACGCGCCGCAGGATCGTCGCGGCTTCTACACATCTTGGATCCAGACCACCGCTACAGTCGGCCTGTTCCTGTCGCTGCTCGTGATCCTGGGGCTGCGCCTGTCGATGTCGCCTCAGGCGTTTGCGGAATGGGGATGGCGTGTGCCGTTCCTGCTGTCGATCATCCTGCTGGGTGTTTCGATCTGGATCCGCCTGCAGTTGCAGGAGTCCCCGGCCTTCGCGCGCATCAAGAGCGAAGGCAAGGGCTCCAAAACGCCGCTGCGCGAAGCCTTTGGCACCTGGAAGAACGCCAAGATCGCGCTCTTCGCCCTGCTCGGCGGCACCGCCGGCCAGGCGGTGGTGTGGTACACGGGCCAGTTCTACGCCCTGTTCTTCCTCACCCAGACGCTGAAGCTCGATGCGACGACGTCCAACATCGTCATCGCGGCGTCGCTGGCGATCGGCACGCCGTTCTTCGTCTTCTTCGGTTGGCTGTCGGACAAGGTGGGGCGCAAGCCGATCATCCTTGCAGGATGCCTGCTCGCGGTCGTCACTTACTTCCCGTTGTTCGGCGCTCTGACAAAGGCGGTGAACCCGCAGCTCGAGCAGGCGCTGGAGACGTCGCCCGTGACGGTCGTTGCCGACCCGAACGAGTGCTCGTTCCAGTTCAATCCGACCGGAACGTCGAGCTTCACGACATCGTGCGACATCGCCAAGTCGTTCCTGGCGCGCAACGCGGTGAACTATCACAACGAGAAGGCGGCTCCCGGCACGCCGGCGCAGATCAAGATCGGCGACAAGGTCATCACCTCCTTCGACAAGAAGGCGGCGGGGGCCGAGGGCGCGGCCAAGGAAAAGGCCTTCAACGAGCAGGCGACCGCGGCCATCCGCGCCGCCGGCTATCCGGCCGCAGCGGATAAGGCCAAGATCAACATGGTGGCGGTCATCGCCATCCTGACGGTCCTGGTCATCTATGTGACGATGGTCTACGGCCCGATCGCAGCCATGCTGGTCGAGCTCTTCCCGACCCGCATCCGTTACTCCGGCATGTCGCTGCCGTACCACATCGGCAACGGCTGGTTCGGCGGCTTCCTGCCTCCGACGGCCTTCGCCATCGTGGCGGCGACCGGCGATATCTATTCCGGCCTCTGGTATCCGATCATCGTGGCCGGGATGACCTTCGTCATCGGACTGCTGTTCGTGCCTGAGACCAAGGATCGCAACATCTACGCGGACGATTGATCGTCCGAGGACAACATGAAAGAACCGGCGGCTTCTCAGAAGCCGCCGGTTTCTTTTGTGCTATTGGCGGCCAACGCTCAGGATTGCTGCATGAACCTCGACGCCATCGCGATCGGCCAGAACCCGCCTGAAGACGTCAACACCATCATCGAAGTGCCGATTGGTGGGGAGCCCATCAAGTACGAGATGGATAAGGAAGCGGGCACCCTGGTCGTCGATCGCTTCCTCTACACACCCATGCGCTATCCGGGCAATTACGGCTTCGTGCCGCACACGCTGTCCGACGACGGCGACCCGATCGACGTGCTGGTGGCCAACACGCGGCCGATCATCCCCGGCGCTGTGATCAATGTGCGACCGATCGGCGTGCTGCGCATGGAGGATGACGGCGGTGGGGACGAGAAGATCATCGCCGTGCCGGCGCCGAAGCTCACGAAGCGCTATGTCCACATCAAGACCTATACCGACCTGCCCGAGATCACCCGCCAGCAGATCGAGCATTTCTTCGTCCACTACAAGGACCTCGAACCCGGCAAGTGGGTGAAGCTGCTGGGTTGGGGCGACGTCGACGAAGCCCGCCAGCTCATCACCGAGGCGATCGAGCGCGCGAAGAAGAAGTAGCTTGATCTTCCTGCGGCCTGGAGGGGCGACCTAGCCGAACTGCTGCTCGAGGTCGGACGCGCCGATCAGCATGGTGCGCGGTTGACCGATCTCGTAACGAGCTCCGGGCTTACCAAGCCGACGGCGCGCAGAACCCTGGGGGCGCTCGTCCGAGCCGGGCTGCTCGATCAGGACGATGCAAGCCGACGGTACCACCTCGGCGCCGAGAGCTGCGTGCTCGGCATGCTAGCGGCCCGGCGGTTCGGCATACACGCCCGGGCGATCGACGGGCTCACCCGCCTCAGCCAGGCCACGGGGGACACCGCATTTCTTTCCGTACGGCGCGACCTGCACATCGTCTGCCTTCACCGGGAGGAGGGGCCGTTCCCGATCCGCAGCCACGTGCTGCAGGTGGGTGATCGGCATCCGCTAGGCATTGGCGCAGGCAGTCTCGCTGTCCTGGCGGCCTTGCCGGATGACGAGGTCGAGCGCGCGATCGCGGCCAACACGGCGATCATCCTGGAGAAATATCCAGCCTATTCGGCGGGGCTTCTACAAAGCGCCGTGCTGCGCACCCGAAAGGAGGGATATGCGCTCAATCCCGGCCTGTTGATGAAGGGGTCATGGGGGATCGGCGTCGCCGTGTGTGACCCGCGGGGACGGCCGGTCTATGCCATATCGCTTGCCGCGATCGAGGACCGCCTTGATGAGGTCCGCCGCCTGGAACTGATACCGATGCTGAAGCGCGAGGCTGAAAAGCTGGAGCGTTTGCTGCGGGACGCTCCGGCCTGAGAAAGCAAAGGGCGGTGATTCATGCCGGGATCATGCACCTTCGAGATCCACCGGGAAGGGAACGCTCATCGACAACTCGACGAGTTCGGTGGCTACGACGCCCAGCAGGATCAGGCTGCCGCCGACAGTCAGCAGGAAGCCGATCCATCGCCAATCCGGCGTCAGCTCGGTGATACTGCGTTGCCAGACTTCAGTTCTGGTGCGGTGCGTAAGAAGAATGGCGCCCGCCAAACTCATTGCGAGCCCGCCGACGAAGGTAAGAAGCAGCATCCTCCAACGTTGCCGCATCAAGCTTACGAGCGCCTTAGTTAAGGCCGGCAAGTTTGCGGCTTTAAAAGGCTTGTCCTTGGGGGCCGGGCGGTCGAGTGGGTTCTCGGCATAGAGGCGCGTATCGCCGCAACCGTGCGGAATACGATGCCGTCAGTTTCTGCTCGGAGAGTGATTCTCTGCAATTCTCGAAGCATCGTTGGTGGGAACATTTACCGGCTTTCTCACGAGCAGAGCCGCCTCCAGCCTGTTGCGGACGTGGAGCTTCTGGAAAACGCTCGTCATGTAGTGCTTGACCGTCTTGTCGCTTAGATTGAGCCGGACCCCGATCTCCTTGTTGCTGAGGCCCTGGGTTACCAGGGTGAGAACTTCGCCCTCCCGGTGGCTAAGGTCGTCGATGGCTTTGCCCCTCGTCGCAGTCTTGGTGTGATCGAAGTCGGACAGCAGCATCGCGCCGAGAGAGGGGGAGATGTAGCGATCGCCCTGGGCAACGATCAGAAGGGCCTGGACCAGGTCGGTCCCGCTTACGCCTTTGACGACATAGCCGCGAGCCCCCAGTCGAAGCGCCTTGAGGACATCCGGCTTGTCGACCGACACCGTGAGCATGATGACTTTGACCTTGGGACATTCCGCTACGATCGATTCCAGGGCGTTCAATCCGCCTCCCGGGATGCTCACGTCGAGTATCAGGAGATCGGGGCTTTCGTTGCGAGCGACCGAAATCGCATCCGATGCCGACGCCCCCTGGCCGACAACGTCAAGATCGGGTCGCGCGCTGAGAATATGGATAACGCCGGCCCGGAACAGCGGATGGTCGTCGATGATGGCGATACGAATTCCAGTATCCATGGTGCTGTTCCTCACGCGCCAATCGGCAGATAGGCTGTCAGGCGCGTGCCCGCTCCGGGTGCGCTGCTGACCGTCAGATGGCCGCCAAAGCTTTCCAGGCGGTTGCGGAGGCCGATGAGGCCGAGGGTGGGGCGCTTCCTTTCGCGGGAGCCTCTCTCGATACCCGGTCCCCGATCGGCCACCTCGACGACGATGAAACTGTCGGACCAGCTGAGGGTGACGGCCTGGCCCTGGCCACCGGCGTGTCTGTAGGCGTTGCTGAGGCCTTCCTGGACGAACCTGCACAGGCAAAGCTTCGTCGGATGGGAAAGCTCGACCGGCCTGCTTGCAAACTCGCAGGCGACGGTCGTGGAGGTGCGGCGCTCATGTCCCGATGCGACGACCATCAGTGCCTGAGTGAGACTGAGTTTCTCGATCTCAGGAAGCGCTAGACCGCTGGAGATATTGCGGATCTCAGCCATGGCGTCTTCCAGAACACCGCGCAGGATCTGCCGCTCGCTCTCTTGAGCACCGCCGTCCATTACGCTGGGAAACTTCAGCAACGCCAGCGCAAGCAACTGGGCCGGGCCGTCGTGCAGGTCCGCGCCCAGACGGCGAAGTTGTAGTTCCGTGGCTTCCGCGGCGCGCCGCGACGCTCCCTGTACCCGTTGCCGCAAGTCTTCGTTCTGCTGCAGAAGTCCCGAAAGTTCGCTGATCCTGTTTGCCAGCGCCGCGCGCTGGGTCTCGATGGTCTTGCTTCCATTCGCGACGATCGTGTAGAGGCCGGCTATGATCGTGAAGCTTACGATTGCCGTGACGAGCCAACTGTTTATCTGGCTGCGAACAAGCTCGCGATTGAGCTCCGACGTGAGTTCGTAGAATTCCGCGACAGCTATGATTTCGTTGCTCACACTGTGGCGAATCGGCGCGTAAATCTCGAGCAGGGGCTCCTTTCCGGGCGCGCTGGTTCCATGATCGTCCCCTTGGTGGGCGTCGAACTGAGCTTCGACATAGCCGTCCCAGGCGCGTGAAAGCAGAGGCGTCAGCGGGAACTTGTGACCCACCAGCGCCTTGTTCGTGGCGTAGAGGATGATGCCGTCGCGCGTCCAGATCTTGGCGGCCACCACGCGCAGGCGGGCGGCATCCTTGCCGATCACGGTGTCCAGGGCTGCCGTGCTTTCCGTCGATAGGTCCGGCCGCAATGCCAGCTCCTGCAGGTAGGGCGCGACGACGCTTTCCATGTAGAGCGCGGTCCGTGCCGCGGTGTGAGCCTTGACACCCGATTCGATCTTCTGGGCGACCCAAAAGCCCAACACGCCCAGGCCGGCCAGGACGAGGGCGGAGCTAGCCAGCGTAAATTGTCGAGCCAGGCTGAGCGCAGGCCACCAGGAGCGGAAACTGGCCATCCGCGTCTCCAGAAGAGAAATTGACAGAATGCTCAATTCTATCAGCCATTCGTGATGCCGCGGCAGTACGCCGGAGAATCGCATTCTCTCGCATAACGCGTGCTTCGACTGCTGACTTTGGCCGACCCAGCTCCGGAGAATTCCACCCTACCGGGTGGTGCCCGCGGACGCTCAGACCAAGGTCCTAAGACCTTGGTCCATCCGACCACGGTCCTCGGTCTGGCAGATCCTGAGACCTTGTCCCCTACAGGGCCGACGGCCCGACACGTAGCCTTCGCACATCCACCAAAGGGCATCCCGCATGGATTGGGCGGGTGTCAGCACAAACACGGGCGAGGCACGTCATGGTCACATATATCAGGAGCGATCTGGACTTCATCCTAGCCCAGATCAAGCTTGCCGAAGCGCATGCGGCAGGTCAGCCGTTGTTCGGGCCGGGCGGCCTCATCCCTACCTACAATCTCTCGTGGGGCTTGCGCACGGTCGACGGTAGCTACAACAACCTGTTGCACCCGACATGGGGCGCGGCCGACCATCCCTTCCCGTCGATCCTGGCCCCGGAATATCGCCCGGCGCAGGGCGGCATGCTGGATCCGGACGGTCCGGGGCCGGCACCGTCGTTCCCGACGCAACAGAACTACAATCCGTCGAACAATCCGAACTCCGTCGTCGTCGATCCCAGTGTCCGGACGATCTCGAATCTCATCGTCGACCAGACGCTGGACAACACGGCCGCCATCATGGTCGCGCTCTCGCGCGCCGGCGTCGAGACGGCCACCGAGCAGCTGACGATCGCCCAGACGATCAAGACCGAATACCAGGTCGTGAAGCCCTACCTCGAGGACGCCGAGGAGGCGCATCTCGCGAACACAGCCGCGCAGCGGACCCTGGTCGCGGCTCAGCAGGCATTCGATGCAGATCCGTCGCTGGAGAATCAGACCGCCCTGGATGCGGCAACTGTTGCGGCAGCCGCTACCCAGGCGGCCTCCGATGCCGCCGATGCCGCGTTGGCTACCAACCGCGTGACTCTGGATGGGATGCTCGCCGCCAACGGGATCGAGATGGACGGCGACAACATCAAACTCACGAATGTCGCGCCGGACGAAGGCCTGTCGGCGTCATTTAACTCCTGGTTCACCCTGTTCGGACAGTTCTTCGATCACGGCCTCGATCTCGTCGGGAAGGGCGGCAGCGGTACCGTGTACATCCCGCTGCAGTCGGACGATCCGCTCTACGACCCGACCAGCCCCACGAACTTCATGGTGATGACGCGCGCCACGACCAGCCCGGGCACGGACGGGGTGTGGGGTACGCCGGATGACGCGAAGCCCGTGAATTCGACGACTTCCTTCGTCGACCAGAACCAGACCTATACATCGCATCCCTCGCATCAGGTCTTCCTGCGCGAGTACAAGCTCGCGGGAGGACGGCCGGAGGCGACCGGCAACCTGCTCGACGGCGCCAATGGGGGATTGCCGACCTGGGGTGAAGTCAAGGCCCAGGCCCGCGACGTGCTGGGCATCAACCTGACCGACTACCATGTCGGCAACCTGCCGCTTCTGGCGACCGACCCTTACGGCAATTTCATTCCCAATCCGGTGACCGGCTTCCCGCAGGTCGTCATGGTCGGGCCGCCGCAGACGCTCGCGTCGGGCACGCCAGGAAGCCCGCTGAACCTGGTCAACGTCGCCCCGGATGGCGCGGATGCGGATAGCCTCCCCGACGTGACGCACCTTGCCGTACGCACGGGTCACGCCTTCCTCGACGACATCGCGCACACCGCGGCGCCGACGGGCAAGCTGGCAGACGGCGACATCGAAATCGGATTGGGCAATCTCAATCCCAACCAGTTCTACGACCAGGCGCTGCTCGATGCGCACTTCATCACCGGCGATGGCCGGGGCAACGAGAATATCGGTCTCACGGCGGTTCATCACGTCTTCCACTCGGAACACAACCGGTTGATGGACCATACGATGCTCGTCACGCTGCAGACGCGCGACGTGGCATTCATCAATGAATGGCTCGACGCCGATCTGACGGCTGCGCAAGTCAATGCCATGCCGACCGACGATGCGGGCTTGATGACATTCGGGGCGACCCTGAACTGGGACGGCGAACGGCTCTTCCAGGCCGCGAAGTTCGGCACGGAGATGCAGTACCAGCACCTCGTGTTCGAGGAATTCGCCCGCAAGATCCAGCCGAACATCAACGTGTTCCTGGTGCCGGACGGCTTCGACGTGACCCTGGATCCGACCATCGTCGCGGAGTTCGCGCACGTCGTGTATCGGTTCGGCCACTCGATGCTGACCGAGACGATCGATCGCTTCGACCCGGCGTTCGCCGACGGCAGCATCGGTCTGATCGAGGGCTTCCTCAACCCGATCGAGTTCGCCTCGCTCGGCTCTGAGGAAATGGCCGGCTCCATTGTCCGCGGCATGACTCGTCAGGTCGGCAACGAGATCGACGAATTCGTCACCAGCGCGCTGCGCAACAATCTGCTGGGCCTGCCGCTCGACCTCGCGACCATCAATCTGGCGCGCGGCCGCGATACCGGCGTGCCCGGCCTGAATGCCGCGCGTCGTGAGTTCTATGAACTGTCCAATGAGAATGCGTTTCTCAAGCCCTATGAGAGCTGGATCGACTTCGCGGGCCACCTGAAGAACGAAGCCTCGATCATCAACTTCGTCGCCGCCTACGGCACGCATGCGCTGATCGCCTCGCAGACGACGGTGGAAGGCAAGCGTGACGCTGCATTGACCATCATCCTTGGTCAATCCGTCGGTGGCCTTGAAGTGCCGCCCGACGCACTGGATTTCTTCAACGGCCTGGGCACCTACGCCTCCAACCTTGGTGGCCTCGAGCTCGTCGATCTGTGGATCGGCGGCCTGGCCGAGCAGATCATGCCTTTCGGCGGCATGCTGGGTTCGACCTTCAACTTCGTCTTCGAAGGTATGATGGAGAACCTGCAGAGCGGCGACCGCTTCTACTACCTGCAGCGGCTCGACGGCCTGCATCTCTTCGGCGAAATGGAGAACAACTCCTTCGCCGCGATGATCATGCGCAACACGGACGCGACGCACCTGCCGTCGGACGTGTTCTCGACTCCAGGCCTCATCCTCGAGGTCGATCAGACAAAGCAGTTCAACGACCTCGATGGCAACGGCACGCTGGAAAGCGACGACCCGACGGGCGGCGGCCTGCTGACGCGCATCGTCATTCGCGACAATCCGGCAACGCCTGGAGCCGACACCAACTACCTGCGCTATACGGGCGGCGACCACGTTCTGCTCGGCGGCACCGAGCAGAACGACACGCTCATCGCCGGCATCGGCGACGACACGCTTTACGGCGATGGCGGCAATGACCGTCTCGAAGGCGGCCTGGGCAACGACATCTTCAATGCCGGCGCCGGCGACGACATCATCACCGATATGGGTGGCGACGACAACGTGAAGGCCGGCGACGGCAACGACGTCGTTCACGCCGGTGGCGGCCTCGACCTCGTCATGGGCGGCCGTGGTCAGGATTTCATCTTCCTCGGCACCGACATGGGCTCGGAAGTGTTCGCCGGCGAAGGCAATGACTTCATCTATGGCAACAAGAACGCCGAACGCATTCTCGGCAATGAGGGCGACGACTGGATCGAGACCGGCACCTTCGACGGTGCGCCGGGCGACAACTTCGACGAAATCTTCGCGCACGACAAAATCGACGGTCACGACGTCTTCCGTGGCGATGGCGGCTTCGATGAATTCATCGGCGAAGGCGGCGACGACATCATGGTCGGCAGCCCCGGGCGCGGAAAGATGGCCGGCATGTCCGGCTTCGACTGGGCGACCTACTTCGACAGCACGACCGCTGTGAATGCGGACCTCTCGCGCCCGATCATCTTCGACGAGGCGCCTACACTGCCCGCGAACGCCGCACTCGACGAGTATCAGTCGGTGGAAGGCCTCTCGGGCTCGAAGTTCAACGACGTCCTGGGTGGCTCCAACGTCGTAGCGGCAGACCGCCTGCCGGTCACGCAGCGTGGCGATGGCGCCGAGGGCTACCGCGGAAGTCAGCTCACCAAGGAGAGCATCGCGCTCATCGCGGGGTTCCAGCAGGTGCTCGGCCTGACCAACGCGCAGGTCGCGGCTCTTGCCGCAGGTGCCGTGGCCTTCGACGCCGGCGACATCATCCTCGGCGGCGATGGCAGCGACAGGATTAGCGGCAATGCCGGCGACGACATCATTGACGGCGACAAGTACCTCGAAGTGTCGATCGGTGTGTATGAGAACACGCCGACGGGCCTCGGCACTGGTCCGCTGATTGCGACCTACCATAGCATGACCGAGCTCTCCGCTTTGATGTTCAACGGCACCTACAATCCGGGCCAGTTGAAGATCATCCGCGAGATCAGGTCCGATACCACGCCCGGCGACGTCGATGTGGCCGTGTTCCAGGGCAGCCGCGGCGAATACACCTTCTCCGCGACAGCCGACGGGCAGCTGATCGTCACGCATGCCGTCGAAGACTCGCTCGACGGAACAGATCGCCTGCGTGGCATCGAACAGGTGGAGTTCCTCGGCGGCGCGGCGCTCAACATCCGTGTCGGCACTGCCGGCAACGACGTGATCACCGGCACGGCACAGGACGATCTCATCCTGGGCCTCGGCGGCAACGACATCCTCAACGGCGGCAACGGCAACGACATTCTTGTTGGCGGGACCAACGGGCCGGCGGCGAGCGGACAGTATGCCGACGACTTCAACAGCCCGACTTTCGGCAACTCCACGGGGAGCACGAACTGGGGGCCGGATTGGGTGGAAGCGGACGACAGTGGCGGCGTAACGACCGGCCAGATCCGCATCGACGATGGCGGCAACACGATGCGCTTCATCGGTGGTGTCGCAAGTGACGGGGCGCAGATCACCCGAGTGCTGGATCTAGCTGCCGCCAATACGGCAACCATCAGCTTCACGTCGAACGCCGATGGTCTCGACGGCACATACGACGCGGCGACTCAAACCGGCACGGGCGAGTATGTCCTGGTGCAGTTCGCGGCCGACGGAGTGAACTTTGTCACCCTCGACGGCTTCTCCGGCGACGGTGGCAATGTCGGCAGGTCCTATACGGTCAACGGGCCCTTCTCGGCGACCGCTGCGATCCGCTTCGTCGGCTCCGCGATCAGCACGACGGGCGAAGGCCTGGTGATCGACAATCTGGCGATATCGTTTTCCTCCATCGAGACGCTCAATGGCGGCAACGGCAACGACACCTATTCGTTCACGTTCGGAGACGGCAACGACGTCATCAACGAACTGGCCGACGGTGGTACGGCGGATCGCATCTCGATCCTCTCGAACGTGATCGATCCGGTGTCCGGCTTGCCGGTTATCGGCAGTCTGAACGCGGCCGACACCAACACGGGTACCCAAAACGGCAACCTGGTGATCAGCTACGAAGGCCAGCAGATCACCGTGAACGGGCACTATGGCGGGACGAACGCCCAGACGGGGGTGGAGCTCATCAATTTCAATGGCGCCACGTTCAACGGCTACCTGCTTGAAGGCGACTATGTCGTCAGCCGCGCCGACCCTGCCAATCGCGATGCCGGCGGTGTGAACCTGTCGGTCGGTGTCGGCAATACGCAACGGAACTTCGTCGCGGGCGAGGACGGCGTGAACGACGGGATCATCGGTGGCGCACTGAACGATCTCGTCTTCGGCGGCACGGGCGACAACAACCTGTCCGGCGGTGACGGCGACGACCTGCTCGTCGGCGGCTCCGGCAACGGTGACAACGACCTGCTCGACGGCGGCGTCGGTGCCGACACCATGGTCGGCCTCAACGGCAACGACACCTACGTCGTCGACGATGCGGCCGACGTGATCGTCGAAGCGGCCGGCGCGAACACCGGCACGGACACGGTCAACACCGCACTGGCGGCGCTCTCGCTTGCGCCATATGCGAACGTCGAGAACCTGACCTACACCGGAGCCGACGCCGATCAGTTCGTCGGCACGGGCAATGCGTTGAGCAACACGATCACCGGCGGCGACCTCAACGACACGCTGAGCGGTCTCGGTGGCAACGACACCTTGGCCGGCGGGCTGGGTGCCGATGCGATGACCGGCGGCGACGGCGACGACGTCTATTTCGTCGACGCCGCCGGCGACGCCGTGACCGAGGCCGCTCTTGCGACCAGCGGCGTAGATAGGATCGAAGCCGCGATCTCCTATGTCCTGGGCGCCAATGTCGAGAACCTCGATCTCAACGACGGCGCAGTCGATGGCTCCGGCAATACGCTGGCCAACGTGATCAACGGCAACGGCGCTGCCAACCTGCTCCTTGGCGGCGGCGGGGCCGACACCATCAATGGGGGCGACGGCGCCGATGTTGTCGACGGCGGCGATGGCGACGATACGCTGAACGGTGGCACAGGCGGAGACGCGGACACCATCATCGGCGGCGCCGGCAACGACACGATCGATGTCGGCAATGGCAACGACGTCCTAGTCTACAATGCCAGCGGGTTCGGCGCAGACATCGTCACCAACTTCGACGCCGCGGGCGGTACGCCAGCCACGCAGGACCTCATCAATCTCAGTGCGTTGGGCGTCACGGCCGGCAATTTCGCTTCGCGGATCGTCATCCAGGATATCGAGGACGGCGCTACGGACGATACGTTGATCACGGTCAACGACGGCGGTGCAAACACCCTGGGCACGATCCGGATCGAGGAGCTGGAGTTCACCAACATCACCGCCTCGGACTTCATCCTCTCCACGGCCGGCAACGTGATCACCGGCAATGGCATCGGTCTGACGTACAACGGCTCGGCGGGCGACGACACGATCAACGCGCTGGGCGGTAACGACACGGTCAATGCCGGCGACGGCAATGATACGGTCGTGGGCGGAGCGGGCAACGATACGGTCAACGGCGATGCGGGCGACGACACCTTCGTGTGGAGCGCAAACAACGCCGCTGCCAACTCGCTGGTGAACTCCGACGGTCGCGACATCGTCAATGGCGGCACGGAAAGCGCCGCCGGCGACACCTTCGTGATCAACGGCAACGGGGCAGTCGCCGAGACCTACCGCATCTACACGCGAGCGGCCTGGGATGCGCTCGCAGGCAACAACGGGGCCAGCCTGAACGCGGCGACGGAGATCGTCGTCACGCGCGGACCGAACACCGACTTTGCGAACTCGGTGATCGCCGAGCTGCGCGAGATCGAAGAAATCCGCATCAACAGCGTGGATCCCAATGCGCCTGGAGGCACGGCCGGAGGCGACACCTTCCAGATCATCGGTGACTTCTCCGGGACCAGCCTGCGGCTCAACACCATCACCATCGACGGCAATGCCGGTAACGACACGATCGACATCTCGTCGCTTGGTTCGGCGCACCGCATCGTCTTCAAGTCGAATGGCGGCAACGACACGATCATCGGTGCCCTGCGCGCCGAGGACGTGATCGAGCTGACGGACGATGCGGATCTGTCGACCTACGCTCTGACCGACAATGGGAACGGCACCAAGACCTTCTCGAACGGTACCCACTCGGTCACCTTCACGGGCGTGGTGCCGCCACAGTTTCTCACGGAGGATCCGGACGAGGAGCCGGTCGACGAAGAGCCGACCGACGGCGAGGTCAAGAACGGCACTGCCGGGGACGACGTCCTCGTCGGGACGGATGGCGCCGACGACATCGTCGGCAGGGCCGGAGATGACGTTGCCATCGGCGGTGCTGGTGCGGACGTGATCGTGGCAGGCGAAGGTGCGGATCTCGTCCGCGGCAGCGAGGGCCGGGACATGATCTTCGCCGGTGTCGGCGACGACCAGGCCTTCGGCGGCGAGCATGCGGACGTGATCTACGGGGATGCCGGGGCCGACCGCCTGTTCGGCGATGGCGGTGCCGACATGATCGTGGGCGGTGCCGGCGACGACACCGTGTTCGGCGGGGCGGGCGACGACCTGATCGTGGCCGAAATCGGCGACGGCAACGACGTCTACTTCGGCGACGACAGCGACGGCGGCACGGGAGGCGATACGCTCGATGTCTCCGCGGCAACCGTGGCCGTCACCGTCAATCTCGGGACCGGCGCCGGAAGCAAGGGCAGTGCTTCGAGCAGCCAGACCGGCAACGACACGATCTGGAGCATCGAGAACGTCAACACCGGCTCGGGCAACGACACCATCATCGCCAGCAGCTCCGTCAACATCATGAACGGCGGCGCAGGGAACGATACCTTCAAGTTCCAGTCGGTGACGGCGGCGGATGGCGACACCATTCTGTTCTTCGAGCCGGGCGACCGGGTCGATCTGTCCGGCATCGATGCCAACACCGGGGCTGGTGGCGACCAGGCTTTCACCCTGGTGAACAACGGACAGTTGACCGCGGCGGGCCAGTTGGCCGTGACCTATGAAACGCGGGCGGATGGGGAATTCACCATCCTCCAGGGCAATGTCGACGGCGATACGGCCGCTGACTTCAAGATCCAGATCGAAGGTCACCACACCATGAACAACTCGAACGTGACCGTCTAAGGGGGCGGGGACGGCGGAGTGGGCGGATGCCCACTCCCAACTCATCCAAGCCGCTGAAGCAAGAGACAGGACGGCAAACGTATGGCTAGATCCAAGGAGCTAACCCCGGCAAAGCGAAAGAACCTCGCGGAGCTCACGCGAGGCTTTCGCGCCATTGTCCTGTTTCTGCTTCTGCTTCTGATATCGGGCCTCATCAACCTGCTCGCGTTGACCGGCTCGTTGTACATGATGCAGATCTACGATCGGGCCCTGACCAGCGGAAGCATTCCCACGCTTCTCGTCCTGTCGGCCCTCGCCATCGGCCTCTATATGTTCCAGGGCGGCTTCGATGTCGTCCGCTCGCAGATCCTCGTGCGCGTCGGCGCACGGCTCGACAAGAAGATCGCGCCGCTGGCACATCGCGTCGCCATCGACATGCCGCGTTTCGGCTTCTCGACGTCGGAGGCGCTGGAGCGCGGGAGGGACGTCGACACTGTCCGCGGTTTTCTCGGCAGCCAGGGGCCGGCAGCGCTGTTCGATCTGCCATGGATGCCGATCTATCTGGCGTTCATCTACTTCCTCCACCCGTTGCTGGGCGCGCTGACCTTCGCCGGCGCCTTCGTGCTGACGGTTCTCACCATCGTCAGCGAGATCATGACCAAGCGGTTGCATGGTTCTACCCGCAAGGCGGCCGTGACCCGCAACACCATCGCGGATTCCAATGCGCGCAACGCCGAGGTCATCAGGGCCATGGGCTTCGCTGGCCGGGCGGTCGACCGATTCAACGATGCCAATGGCGAGCACCTCGAACTGCAGACGAAGACCAACGACATTGGCGGTACGTTCGCAGCCATTTCGCGGGTCCTGCGGATGCTGCTGCAGTCCGCCCTTCTGGGGCTGGGCGCCTACCTCACGATCAAGGGCGAGCTGACCGCCGGCGCCATCATTGCCTGCTCGGTGGCGGCGGCGCGGGCGCTGGCGCCGGTGGATCTGGCGATCGGCAACTGGAAGGGCTTTGTCGCAGCGCGGACCGCTTACGAACGGTTGCGCGAGACGGTGATCGCCCTGGCGGCGGTGGACCCGCCGATGCAACTGCCGGCGCCGAAGCAGAGTCTCGTCGTCGACAAGATCACGGTTGCGGCTCCAGGCACGGGACAGGTCGTACTGAGCGAGATCAAGTTCGAACTTCTCGCTGGCCAGGCGGTGGGGATCATTGGACCCAGTGCCGGCGGCAAGACGACGATGGCGCGCGCCCTGACCGGCATCTGGCCGGTCCTGCGCGGCAATGTGCGTCTGGATGGAGCCGATCTCTCGCAGTGGCGCGAAGACGAAATCGGCAAGCATGTCGGCTATCTGCCGCAGGACGTCGGTCTGATGGATGCGACGATCGAGGAGAACATCTGTCGCTTCGAGCCCGAGCCTGACTACAGGAAGGTCATCACCGCAGCACGGGCGGCTGGGGTCCACGACATGATCGTGAAGATGCCCGAAGGTTACCGGACGCAGCTTGGCCCGCAGGGGATGGCCTTGTCGGCAGGGCAGAGACAGCGCGTCGCTCTGGCGCGCGCGCTGTACGACAATCCCTTCGTGGTCGTCATGGACGAACCCAATTCGAATCTCGATGGCGAGGGCGAGGAAGCGCTGACACAGGCGATTCACGGCATCAAGGAGCGGGGTGGCATCGCGATCGTCATTGCTCACAGACCCAGCGCCCTCGTCGCCGTCGACCTCGTGGCCATTGTCCAGGCCGGTCGCCTGACGGCATTTGGCAAGAAGGAGGAGATCATGACTCCGACTGGTCAGGCCAGTGCGAGGCCCGCGGTGACGATGGTTCAGACTCCTTTGCGGCGGCCGGCATGATCAAGGTTCAGGCGACGAGGGAGGCACAGCAGCCGACCCAACCCTCGCGCGAGACATATCTCCTTGGCGAGAACACCAAGCCCAGCCTGCTTCCTCACGCTTTCTTCGTTTTCCTGGCGGGAGTGGCGGTCTATCTGAAGAGCTTCCTGCCCACTGAGGTTGTCGCTGCGCCACAGCCCAAGCGGCGGCCGACCGAAGAGGCCGACAAGTCGGACGGCACAGGCGGAAGCGCGGAGGAGCTGGGTGCGGCGGCAATCGACGAAGGCAAGCAGGAAACCGAAAAGGAAGCCGAGAATGTCGTGCCGCTGCCGCCCAAGAAACTGGTGCCGCAGGAAGCCGTCAACAATTTCCTGGCCAATGATTCGCGGCCGATCGATTTCTCCCGAGGCGGATCGCTCGGACGCCCCGACCAGGGAAGCGCCAGCAACGATAACCAGCATGGCGGGCCGCCGGCCGTCGCGAAGGCGCCCCTCGACGAAGCCGTCCGTCGCGGCGGCGGCGGAGGAGGTGACGGGAACGACGAAGGCGGGCGGCGGCAAGACGACTCCCGGCTGAACCCGCCGGCTCGAAACAGCTCCGACCCTGCCGCCAACCGGGCGCCGAAGACCAGCGGCCCTGTCCGGCTGCAGGACCTTGTCGGATGCAATGCCTATCTCATTCCGATGCTGGCGTTGCTGGCAGGCACGATCGACGCGGACGGCGACACCTTGAAACCTGTCCACCTCGAAGCATCGAAGGGCACCCTCACACCCGTCGAGGGTGGCGGCTGGATGTTCACACCGGAACGGGGCGTGCTTGGCGAAGTGACGCTCAGGTACCAGATCAGCGATGGGACGACATCGGTCGAGCAAGAAGCTTTCTTCAATGTCGTGGAGGCGCTGCCGATCATTGGGACCGAGGCAGACGACAACTTGCTCGGAACGCGCTGCGGCGAGCTGATCGACGGCCGCAGCGGCAACGACAACATCGACGCCCGCGAAGGAAGCGATTCGGTTCTCGCGGGTGGCGGCCACGATCATGTCGTCGCCGGCGCGGGCGACGACATTGTCTATGGCGGTACGGGCGACGACATCGTCCTGGCCGGGTCCGGGGACGACGTCGTCTTCGGGGGCGCCGGCAACGACCGTCTTCTTGGCGAGGATGGCGACGACACGATACATGGCGAGCAGGGCGACGACCGCATTGCCGGGCGGCGCCGGCAGCGATGTCCTGATCGGCGGCGACGGTGACGACACGATGCACGGAGACGCGGGTAACGATACTCTCGATGCCGGCGAGGGGGACGACGAACTTCACGGCGGCGCCGAGCACGACGTCCTGCTGGCAGGCGCCGGAGACGATCGGCTCTTCGGCGGGGAGGGCGACGATCTCCTGTCCGATGGAGCTGGCATCGACGAGGTCCGGGGCGGCGACGGCGACGATCATGTCGTGGCCGCTTCAGATGCCGCTGCGGACGTCCATGCAGGGGAGGCAGGCGACGACACGCTCGACTACTCGTCCGCCTTTCTCGACATCGTCGTGGACGTCGCAACGGGCACGGCCGAGGGCGCCGATATCGGACGCGACCTGATCGACGGCTTCGAGAAGATCATCGGCGGACAGGGCGACGATCACCTGATCGCCAGCGACGCCTCGCTGACCATGACCGGCGGGAGCGGCGACGACACGTTTGAGTTCCAGCGGTCGGACGACGACCACCAACCCGATCTGGTTCGCAAGATCACGGACTTCACGGTCGGAGATCGCATCATCGCCGCGCGTTACGAGATACGCTATCGCGACGGCGAAGATATGGACGATGAGATGGAAGACCTATTCGACGATACCTATCTCTCGGAAGACACGGATCGGCGCCCGATTCGCTTTCGCTTCGAGCAACTCGACAACGAGGAGCGTACGCTCGTCGAGGTGCACGACAGGAAGGATTCGGAGGACTTCTATTCGATCGAACTCGATGGCCGCCATGAGCTGCAGTTCACGGTCGCCATCTCCATACCAGAGCATGTGTCATGAAAGCTGCCCAGAAATGCGAAACCGCAGAAGCTGGCGCTTCGTTCCCGATCTGGTCGCGAGTCGCCTTTGGCTTTGCCCTTGCCGCAATGCTGGTTCTGGGGTGCGGGGGATGGGCCGCCATGGCCCGCCTTGAAGGCGCCGTGGTGACGACGGGGACGGTCAAGGTCGACCAGAACCTCAAGGAAGTGCAGCACAGGGATGGCGGGATCGTGAAGGCCCTGGCCGTACGCCAGGGCGACCTCGTCGAGGAAGGCCAGATCCTGGCGACGCTCGACGATGTCCAGATCAAGGCCGAGCTGTTGATCGTCAAGTCGCAGCTGGCCGAATCGCTCGGCCGCAGGGTGCGCCTCATTGCAGAACGCGACAATCTCGAGTCGATTGCGTTTCCAGAGGAGCTAGGCGCCCTGTCGAGCGCTGCGGATCTGATCATCCACGGCGAGACGCGCCTTTTCATCGGCAACAAAGTCGGCCGCGACAGCCAGAAGGAGCAGCTGGAGCTGAGCATCAGCCAGACCGGCGAGGAGATCAACGGGATGGAGGCCCGGCTCGCGGCCAAGGTCGAGGAGATCAGGCTCGTCAAGGCCGAACGGGAAAAGCTCCTCGAACTGTTCGAGAAGAAGCTCGTCGACTACACGCGCCTGTATTCGGCCCACAAGGACTGGGCCAGGATTCCGGGAGAGAAGGGCGAAATCGAAGCGAGCATCGCCCGCGCCAAGGTGCGGGCGAGCGAGATCAGGGTGCAGATCATCGCGATCGACCAGAACGCCACGACGGAAGCGCAGCGCGAACTGCGCACAGTCGACGCCAGGATCGGCGAGCTGACCGAGCGCAAACTGGCGATCGAGGATCGTCTTTTGCGCACGGCGATCCGCGCGCCCATCGGCGGCTATGTCAACGAGCTGTTCGTTCACACGATCGGCGGCGTGATAACGCCGGCGGCGAAGATCGCAACCATCGTTCCGAAGAACGCCGAACTGCTGTTCGAGGTCAGAATCCTGCCGGCGGACATCGACCAGGTGAGGGAAGGCCAGCAGGCGCGTCTCCGGTTGACCGCGTTCAATCGCAATACGACGCCCGAAATGAGGGGAAGAGTGTCCATGGTTTCGCCGGCCTCGGCGCGCGATCCGTCGACCGGGCAGGAGTACTACGTTGCCAATGTGCAGCTGGCCGAGGATGCCGTAGCTCAACTGAACGGCATGAGGCTGGTGCCAGGCATGCCGGCCGAGGTGTTCGTTTCGACCGATGAGCGGACAGCTGCGTCCTACCTCGTCAAACCCTTCACCGATCAGATGAGCCGGGCGTTCCGCGAGCGCTGATTGCGCGGCGCGGCTGTCTGCCGCCCTGTCTCATGGGCCAACAGGATGAGTCTGCAGATACAGAAGGACGGCGGCCTGCCGGAGCCCGATAGTCGCCATCAGGTTGTATTGTCCGTGCGCCTCAAAAATGGGACATGCAGCAGCGTGATGCAATGTTCAACGATGCTTTTTCGCTAATGCAGCGCGCGCGGAGGTGTCTCGTCGGGACGCGGGATTTCAGTCGACGAGGGGCAGCGGGCATAGTCCTTCTCTTTTATAGAGCGCTCGATATCCTTGTAAATTCGCTGGATCAGCTCGCCATCGGAGGTGAGCGGTGTGGTGCTTGGGCTTTTGGTGAATGTGGCCTGCATTGTCGTCAAGAGGTTGAGGAGCTCGTTTCCTACGTTCGGTACTTGCTTTGGAGAAGCGGCCATAACAGGAGTCCTTCCCTTTGTCTTTTTCAACCTGAGCGCGCTGTCTTGTCGACTAGGGCGGAACTTAGGCAATTGGAGAAGGATCCGCTTTAGGTTTTGATCGACCAGCTGTGACCATTCGGTGGTAGGGGCCAATCGCACTCGCCGCGCGAGTTGGGATGCATTGCCAATTGGTCAGATGGGCAGTGGCGTTCAATCGCGATCGATTGCAGTGGCTGTTACGAGCAGGGGCAAAGTGGAAGCCCGCAAGAGCCAGGGACCTGGAGACTGTTCTCGGCTGCCCGCCAACCGGCAGGACCGTCATGTCGAATGACCGGAAGTGGTGCCCCCTTGGTCGGGCCATTTCCCGTCGTTGTACCGTTTGGCCGGGGGACGGGCATCGACATCATTGCCCGCCGCTTGCCGGCCGGTGAAGCGGCCACACCGATCCGGAGGATGCTGCGCGGTTGCAGTCTACCCGTTCCTGGAGGCACCATGCGTGCGAGTTGCAGTGGGGGCATGAGCGATGGACGACTACTACGATCTCGGGGCCTATGAGCGCGCCATTACGACCTCTTCGCCTCAGGCGCAGCGCTGGTTCGATCGCGGCCTCAACTGGCTGTACGGCTTCAACCATACCGAGGCGATCGCGTGCTTCGGCAAGGCACTGGAAAGTGACCCGGACTGCGCCATGGCGCATTGGGGCATCTCCTACGCCGCCGGGCCGAACTACAATCTGCCATGGGTTCTCTACGATCCGGCAGGCAAGGCGCAGGCGCTGCGCGAGTCCTACGACGCCATGCAGCGCGCCCTTGCCGTCGCGGCGAACGCGACGCCGGTCGAGCAGGCGCTGATCCGCGCCCTCCAGGCGCGCTATCCGCAGCGCGATACGATCGAGGATCAGGCGCCTTGGGACAAGGCCTTCACCGCGGAGATGCGCAAGCTGTTCCATGCCTGGCCCGACGACCTCGAGGTGCGCTCGGTCTTCGCCGAGGCGATCATGAACGAGATGCCCTGGCAGATGTGGGATCTGCGGACCGGCCGTGCCACTGAGGGCGCCGGGACGGAAGAGGCAGTCGAGGTGCTGGAGAGTGCGCTGCGCGATCTCCCGGCGAGCTGGGACCATCCAGGGCTTTTGCACCTCTACATTCACCTGATGGAGATGTCGCCCTTCCCGCAGCGGGCGCTGCGCGCCGCTGACCGCCTGCGCGACCTAGTGCCCGATTCCGGCCACCTGATCCACATGCCGACGCACATCGACGTGTTGTGCGGCAACTACCGCGACGTCGTCGTCTACAACCAGAAGGCTGTTGCGGCCGACGCGAAGTTCCTGGCGCGCGAAGGCGCCATGAACTTCTACACGCTCTACCGCTGCCACGATCATCACTTCGTGGTCTACGGCGCCATGTTCCTCGGGCAGTACACGCCGGCGCTCAAGGCCGCTCAGGACCTGATCGACACCATGCCCGAGGAGGTGTTGCACATGCCGTCGCCGCCGATGGCCGATTTCGTCGAGAGCTACCTCTCGGTGAAGCAGCACGTGCTGGTGCGCTTCGGCAAGTGGCGCGAGATCATCGCCCAGGAGCTGCCGAAGGATCCGGACCTCTACTGCTCGACCACGGCAATGATGCTCTATGCCAAGGGAGTGGCGCATTCGGTCCTGGGTGAGATCGAGGCGGCCGAGCACATGCGCGCGTCCTTCCGCGCCGCGCGGGCGCGCGTGCCCGAGTCGCGGCGGCTGAACAACAACACGATGATCGACCTGCTGGCGATCGCCGACGAGATGCTGTCGGGCGAGTTCGAATACCGCCGCGGCAACTTCGATCTCGCCTTCGCCCATCTGCGCCGGGCGGTCGTGCTCGATGACTCGCTGCCCTATGACGAGCCATGGGGTTGGATGCAGCCGACGCGCCACGCGCTCGGCGCACTCCTGCTGGAGCAGGGCCATCTCGCCGAGGCGGAGGCGGTCTATCGCGCCGATCTCGGCTTCGACGGCAAGACTAACCGCGCCTGCTGGCATCCCGAGAATGTCTGGAGCCTGCATGGACTGCACGAGTGCCTGACCCGGCGTGGCGAAAGAGTGGAAGCACCGCTCATCAAGTCCCGCCTCGACCTCGCGCTCGCCCGAGCCGAAGTGCCCATACGGGCCTCGTGTCTTTGCAGAAGGGAAGCGGCATAACTGCCATCTGGCGAAACGCGCGGAGGTGCTGGAGTTTCGCAATCGCCCCGATGCGCCACGCTGCCACATGCTTGTGTCAGACGCTCTGAACTAGGGTCCCGCCGGTTTTTGGGGCCCACGAGGTCTTGCGGACAAAAGGAGACAGTATTGAATCCGACGCGGCGCCGTATCATTGCGGCTGGCGCGGGCGTCCTTGCGACACCCGCCTTGTTCACCACTTCATCGGCGCAGGACACTTTTCCGTCGAAGCAGATCCGCATTGTCGTGCCCTACCCGGCCGGCGGTCAGACTGACGGTATCGCGCGCTCCTTCGGCGATTATCTTTCGCGCAAGCTCGGTCAGACGGTCATCGTCGACAACAAGGGCGGCGCCAGCGGCGCCATCGGTGCGGCAGAGGTCAAGCGCGCGGCACCCGACGGCTACACGATCCTCTGCACGATCTCCTCGTCGCTGATCCAGAACCGCGTCACTATCAAGGACCTGCCCTACGATCCGGAAAAGGACTTCACTTACCTGACGATGACGACCAGCCTCGGCGGGCCGGTCGTGGCGGCCGAGAAGACTGGCGCGACCAACCTCAAGCAGTTCGTCGAATATGCAAAGAAGGTCGACAAGCTGAACTGGGGCTCCTATGGCCCCGGCTCGACTCCGCATGTGCTGATCGAGACGATGGCCCGGCAGTACGGGCTGAAGTTCGAGGTGGTGCAGTATCGCGGCGAAGCGGCGATGTGGGCCGACGTGGCCTCCCAGGCACTCGATGGCGCATCGGGAAGCCCCGCCGCGGCGGCGCCGGTAATCACGTCCGGCAAGGGTAAGATCATCGCCGTCGTGGGCGATCGTCTGCCGGCCTATCCCGACGTGCCGAGCATGATTGAGCAGGGCGCCGTCGGTAAGTCCTACGAGACGCGGGCATTTGCTGCCTTTGCCGTCCCGTCCGCGACGCCGAAGGACATCGTCAAGAAGCTCTCCGACACGCTGATCGAGGCGGGCACCGACGAGAAGGTGAAGCAGCTTCTCGCCAACTACATGATCGTCGGACCGCTCAGCTTCGAGGCCACAAACGCCCGCTTCAAGAGCGACACCGAGATCATGCTGGCGGTGCTGAAGGAAATCGGCCTCAAGCCCGAATAGCCGGACGCGATTGCTCTGACGAACGGTTCCCAGGGTGGCATGGGCCGCCTTGGGAATTCGTACAGGAACAAACAAAGAAATTTCGAACAGCCGGCAGGAAAATTCTGCCGGCAGGCCCAGGCAGGTTTTCCGCCCCTGCAGGGATCATTGTGCGCTTCCGGGCGTTGGGTGGGAATGAACTCGCCCATCCTCCAGCCGGGCTGCACGGTATGGCGGATTGAGCATGCCCAAAAGGCTGCCATCCTGGTCGATGGCGCCGCCTTCTTTGCGGCCGTGCGCGGAGCCTTCCTCAAGGCCCGTCGCAGCATCCTGATCGTCGGATGGGACATCGACAGCCGCACGGAGCTGCAGGGTGACGCGCCGCCGTCCGACGGCCGTCCTGTCGATCTGGCAGCCTTTCTGACCGAGCTGGTGAACGAGCGGCCGGAGTTGCGGGTGCATCTGCTGCTCTGGGATTATTCTCTGCTCTACGCCCACGAGCGCGAACTGCTGCCTCGGCTTTCCCTGCAATGGCAGATGCCGCCGCAAGTCACTTTTTGCCTGGACTCGACCGTTCCCTTCGGCTCATCGCAGCACCAGAAGCTCGTCATCGTCGACGATGCCCTGGCTTTCTCGGGCGGGCTCGATCTCACCATCCGGCGCTGGGATACGCAGCGCCACGACCTCGACAATTCCCGGCGAGCCGATCCCGACGGCGAACCCTATCGGCCGTTCCACGATGTCCAGATGATGGTGGATGGAGAGGCGGCCCGCGCCCTGGCGCTGCTGGCCTGGCAGCGCTGGTGCCATGCAAAAGGAGGAGAGGCGGCGATCGAGCCGGCGGGAGACCCCTGGCCCGAAGGCTTTCCTCCGGAATTCACCGACGTCCAGGTCGGCATTGCCCGTACCCAGCCGCGCTACAATGGCGAGGCGGGCGTGCACGAGATCGAGGCATTGTTTCTCGCTTCGATCGGCCATGCCGAACATTCGATCTATATCGAGAACCAGTTCACGACATCGCCCCGTATTGCGCTCCGCATTGCGCGGCAGCTCGAACGCCAGCCGCAGCTTGAGGTCGTGATCGTGGCGCCTCGCAGTCACGATTCAATTGTCGAGCGGCGCACCATGCGCAATGGCCGCATACGCTTCTGCGCATCGTGACGCGGGCGGGCGGTGACCGCGTGCGCCTCGTCTATCCGTCGGTCGAGTGCGACGGCCGTACGACCCACACCATGATCCACTCCAAGATCATGGTGATCGACGACGTCTTCCTGCGTGTCGGGTCGGCCAACATGAACAACCGATCGATGGGGGCCGACACCGAGTGCGACCTTGCGATCGAAGCCGGGACCGCGGCACAGCGCGCCGGCATTGCGCATATCCGCAACCGGCTGCTGGGCGAGCATTGTGGCGTGTCCGCCGAACAGGTCGCCGCGGCGCTGACCGAGCACGGCTCGCTCGTGCGTGCGGTCGACACCTTGTCCGCTCGCGGCCATTGCCTCCGGCCGGTCGACGATGGCGTGCCGGACGGCAGCCTGCTCGCGGCGCTTGCCGAACGTGTCGCCGATCCTCCTCGACCGTTGCGACTGGGGCGTCTCGTGGGTCGCTTTCTGCCGCGTCTTCTGCTGCAAGGTGGCGGTGGCCGTTTGATTCCGCGTGGCCCGGCCTTGCCATTGATCCTCGTCGCGCTGCTTCTCGCTGCGTTGACGCTGGCTTGGCAGGTCAGCGGCCTCGCTGGATTGGCAGATCCGGAGGAGGTGGGCGCGCTTCTTGGGGCGACTGGCGGTGCGCCGTGGGCGATTCTCTTCGTCGTCGCGGCCTTTGTCCTGGGCGGTGCCGTGGCCTTTCCCGTCACTGTCATGATCGTGGCGACCGCTGCGGTGTTCGGCCCGTGGCTCGGCATGCTCTATGCCGCCGCGGGAGTGGCGACGAGTGCGCTCGCCATGTACGTCGTCGGCGTCCGACTCGGCCAGGAAACGCTCCACGGACTGTTGGGGACGCGCTGGGAGGACCTGCAAAGACGCCTCCGCCGGCGCGGTTTGCTGGCAATGGTTGCGCTTCGCGTCTTGCCCGTGGCGCCCTTCACCCTCGTCAACCTCGCCGCCGGGGCGAGTTCCATCCGGCCCGTCGATTTCGCCCTCGGCACCCTGATCGGCATGGGGCCGGGGCTTGCCGCTCTCTGCCTGCTCGGCGACCGCATCGCGAGCGTCTTTCACCATCCGGTTCCCGGCGAGATTGCCCTGCTGGCACTCTGCGCAGCAGCCTGGATCGGTCTGGCATTCGCCGCTCAAGCCATCGTGACGCGCCTGGGAGGCGATGTCCGTTGAACCGCGTCCGTGTGATGACCTGGAACATCCATGGCGCACTCGGTCGTAACCCGCGCTTCGATCTCGACCGGGTCGTGGCTCTTGTGAGGCGTCACGAGCCGGACATCGTTGCCTTACAGGAAATCGATTCGCGTCGCGCCCGCGAGGCGCATATCGGCGATCCCTTCGATGTGTTGCAGCAGTCCCTCGGCACCCACGGCATCGGTGCCCGCACGGTCGTCACAGCCGACGGCGCCTATGGTCAGGCGTTGATCAGCCGCTGGCCCCTGATCGACACCGAGATCCGCGATCTCTCCTATCCGGAGTGCGAACCGCGCCGCGCCATCTGCAGCGATGTCGCCGCGCCCTTCGGGCCGTTGCGCGTGATTGCCACGCATCTGGGACTGAGCCTGCGCGAGCGCCGGAGCCAGGCGATTGCCTTGCTCGCCCTGCTGGGCAAGCCCGACCGACCGACCGTGGCGCTGGGCGACTTCAACGACTGGTTCTGGGCAGGGTCGGTACGTCGCGCTCTCGCCCGCGCGCTGCCGGGCTTCAGCCGCCACAGGACATTTCCCGCGCACTTGCCGTTCTTCCAGCTCGACGGTGTCTACCTTTCGTCGAAGCAGGCGCTGCTGGGCAGCTACACGGATCCCGGGGCACGCGCGATTTCCGACCATCTGCCTGTCGTGGCCGATATTGCGATGGCCTGAGGGCAGCCACCTGCCGACTTCTCGCGGCAGCCACTCACGACTGGCCGACGCCGGTCCCGATTGAAGCGTCCTTCTCGGGATCGCGATTGCGGCTCCCGACCTACGACTCATTCTGATACGTTCAGTTCGAGTTTTGAGTACGTCGAGTCTGCACAGCGAGAGGAAGAATGAGCGCGCTCCTCAACGATGTCGAACTGGTCGATCGCATTCTTGCGCATGTCGATGGGAATTCGACGGACAAGGGTACGTCGGTATGGCGCGAGCCCGCCGCGAACTATGCTTCTCCCGAACGCTTTGCGGTCGAGATGGAAGTGTTGCGTCGCGTACCGATGGTTTTCTGCCCCTCCGCGGCATTGCCGGAGGCCGGGTCGTACATCGCGCGCACCACGGTCGGCACGCCGCTTCTGGTGGTTCGGGGAACGGATGGCATCGTTCGGGGATTCCGCAATGCCTGCCGTCATCGTGGCATGAAGCTCGAAGAAGGCGAGGGCTGCAAACGCGCATTCGCTTGCCCCTATCATGCCTGGACCTATGGCCTCGATGGCGCGCTGCGCCATGTTCCCGGCGAAGACGGCTTCCCCGGTCTGATCAAGGAAGAGCATGGGCTGGTACCCGTGACGGTGCACGAGAAGGGCGGTCTTGTCTTCGTGACTCAGGAGACGCCGCTGTCGGATGGAGCGTTGCCGGACATGCCGGATCTTCTGCCGCCCGACTACGTCGTCTTCAACAAGATCGAATTCGACGACCCTGCCAACTGGAAGCTGATCGGCGAGACCTCCATGGAAGGCTATCATATCAAGGCCCTCCACAATCAATCCTTCTATCCCTACGGCTACGACAACCTGAATATCGTCGAGCTTCACGGCCGCAATTCGCGGATCGTCTTCCCGTTCCGGCGCATCGAGAAGCTGCGCCAGTTGCCGCGCGAAGAGTGGAATGTTCAGGGGCGCATCACGGATGTGCGCCAGCTCTTCCCCAATACGCATCTCAGTTTTCTGTCCAGTCACGTGCTGCTCACCATTCTGGAGCCGGTAAGCCCATCGCAGACGCATTGGGTCGTCTATCAACTCGCGCCGCGGATCAAGAACGGGAAGCCGCTCGACTTGGCCGAGGCCAAGCGCGACGCAAATTTCGTACAGGATTCCGGTTTGACGGAAGACCGGCGTGCGGCTTGTGCCATTCAGGCCGGACTGGCTTCGGGTGCCAACACCCATTTCACGTTCGGACACTACGAACAGGCCATCGGCCATTTCCATCGGCATCTGACGGAGCACATCGAGAAATTGAAGGCACGCCAGGAGTAGGGAGTTCTTCGCGGCGGAAGTCTGCCTTTGGATCCGGAAGCACCTATGACATCTCTTCAGCAGGCATGGGCGACCCTGCCGGCCAGACTAAAGATGCTGGAGCCGTTGCAATTCTCACCCCACCAGTGGGCGCTTGTCGAACGACTGCATGTGAAGTTCAATGATCGCGAAGTGCATACATCGTTGCCCATGCCGATCGCCCGCTTCCGCGAGGCTGCGAGGAAGGCGATCCATGAGCAGGCGCGGCACTTAGACGACGTGGAAACGGTCTACGTCGACGGCGATTGGCTTCGGGAGAATTTTGTCGACGGTGCGCCGGACGCGATGGCGAACTACGCGCGCCTCTACAATGACGATGTTGACGAAATGATGAGCGTCCTCGTCCCGCCGGCCCGCTATCGCAAGGGGCACTACGCGTACGGCAAGTTCACCGTTCCGGAACCGCATGGTCTGCACACCGACCACAGTGCGGAGGATCCTGCCAGCGAGGGAGAGCCGATCTGCATCGCCAGGATCGAGACGCTAGGCACGCACTATGTTGCCGGCGACTACAGGGCGCATGACTCTCGTATACAGAACATGCTCAGGGCTCTGCGGTACTGGATTTCGGTGCCGGAGGGTGAGCCCGAGGCCATTCTCGATGAGCTGCTGGAACGGGAGACGCTCGGGACCATTCCGGTGAACCACGTCGTGCTGATGGTCGCAGGAAACGGTTCGGAGAATGCTCAGATAACGCAACATATCGCCGCGAGGCCGCCCGATGGCGGGTTGTATTCGGCGTTCTTTCAAAGGCAGTACAGGCTCGCCCAGGCTGTTTGATCCCTTGGTTTGATGGTGCATCGCTTTCTCCGGCATGGATGCACCATGGACCAGGTTCTCCACGGCCCCGCCGCCATTTCAGGCGGCGGCCAGAACCATCGCCGCGCACTTTTCGCCGATCATGATCGCGGGTGCATTGGTGTTGCCGCTCGTCAGGGTCGGCATGATGGAGGCATCGGCAACGCGCAGCCCTTTCATCCCGTGAACCCGCAGTTCGGAATCGACCACGGCCATCGCATCCGCGCCCATCTTGCAGGTGCCGACCGGGTGATAGGTCGTCTCGGCATTTTTCCTCACCCAGTCGAGCAGTTCGTCGTCCTTCTGAAGGTGCGCTCCCGGGGCGATCTCCTCTCCGGTGACCTCCTTCAGCGGCGAGGTCGACATCAGTTCGCGGCCCTTGCGCAGGACGGCCAGAATGCCGCGCCGATCGTGTTCGGCCGACAGGAAGTTGAAGCGGATTGCCGGTGGCTCGGCCGGATCGGCGGACTTGATGTGAATCGAGCCCGTGCTTTCGGAACGCAGCACGTTCACGTTCATGGTTATGCCCTTTCTCTTCGAGACCCGTCGTTCGTGTCCGACCATCTCGTAGAGGAAAGGAGCAATCGAGATCGTTGCATCGGGCGTCTCCAGGCCGACCCGCGTGCGAAAGTAGAGGCGGATCGGCACCGACGTCGAGGCCAGGAAGCCTTCACGGAACAGCGCATACTTCAGCGCCTCACGGGCCAGCCGCCAGCCGCGCGCGTTGTCGTTGAAGGTGAGGTTCTTTCCGGTGATGGCGAACTTCATGCGCGGCGAGTAGTGGTCGCGCAGGTTCTCGCCGACGCCGCGCAGTTCGTGCGTCGGCGTGATGCCAAGGGCGCGCAGCCTGTCCGCCTGACCGATGCCGGAGAGCTCAAGAAGTTTCGGCGAATTGATCGAGCCACCCGAGACGATGACCTCGCGCGTGACCCTGGCTTCCCGCGTCACGCCGCCAACGGAATAGCGGACGCCGACGCAACGCTTGCCTTCCAGGATGAGCGATTCGGCCAGCGCCCCCTGATCGATCGTGAGATTGGCGCGCGCGCGGGCCGGGTCGAGATAGCAGAAGGCCGTACTCTGGCGGCGACCCTTTGCGATCGTCACCTGCGACATGCCGATGCCTTCCTGCGTCGCCCCGTTCTGGTCCGGATTGTAGGGCAGGCCGATCTGCTCGGCGGCCGCGATCATCTTCTCCAGCAACGGCACCCTGTTGCGCGGCGTATGGGTGACGCGCAGCACCCCGTCGCGGCCCCGAAATTCGTCCGAGCCTCCGTCGAAGCGTTCCATCCGCTTGAAGATCGGAAGGACGTCCTGGTAGCTCCAGCCGCGATTGCCGAGTTGCGCCCAGTGATCGTAGTCCTGGGCTTGGCCACGGATGTAGACCATGCCGTTGATCGAACTCGATCCGCCCAGCATCTTGCCGCGCGGTACGTCGATGCGCCGGCCGCCCGAGCCTTCGTCAGGTTCCGAGGAGTAGCACCAGTTGACGGCCGGATCGTCGATCATCTTGGCCACGCCGACGGGCACTCGCGACCAGAAGAAGTTCGATCCCTGGGTTCCCGCTTCAAGCAGGAGAACGCGATGCTTGCCGCTCTCCGTCAGCCGGCTGGCGACCACCGCTCCCGCCGATCCGGCGCCGACGACGACGTAGTCATAGGTCGTGTCTCTCTGCATCGCGACTTCTCTCGTTCTTGTTTCAGGCGGGACGTTCCCTTCAGGAAAGGGAGCAGCCGCCGGACCTCGTGACAAGACGTGGCACGCGCCGATCCGCCGCCGGTTTCGCCAGATGCGTTGTGTCGACAGGCCTGGTGTTCGCCTGTCGCTCAGCCGCCTTTGGTGAAGGTGAAATTGCAGGCGCGACTGCCCACACGCTCGCCGGTGCCTGTCGTGCCCGCGAACTTCGCGATGACTTCAAAGGAGATGGGCGTCGCCGTGGTAGCGAACTTCTGATTGAATTCGGCAGAACCTGAGATACCGCGCGCGGACAGGGAGGCGGTGCCGTCGGCCTTGATGCGCCCTTCCAGGGTCATCGACGGACTTTGCCCTTTCTCTCGGAACTGCCCGACAAAGTGGCCATCCACCACGCGGGCGCTGTACCGCCACGTGTAGCCCCGGGCCCCTTCTTGGGTCGCTTCGCAGACCTGCAGGACAGTCCATTGCCCCTCCAGCGATTGGGCGTGGAGCGCTCCCCAGGGAACGCAGGCGCAAAGCACGGCGATCAAGACAGTTCGCATGCGCGGCCTCTTCGTTTCGGCTTGTCCGCGGAAGGCCCGCTTCGCGCCGAAGCGACCCCTTGCGTTGTCCCCGATTTCTACGAGCCAATCCACGCGAGATTCGCGACCCAGCATGCCGATTTGACATGCCTTTGAGCCGTCGGCGTTGGTCCAAGCATCGGAGGACGCAACCCGGCGCGGGCCTAGGCATTTCAATCTTCACCAACGGTTGGCCTTTCCCTGGCCGATCGAAGGTTCAGAGTGTGCGTAGGAGTGTGCGTACAGGGGTCCGTTTCCTTCTCCCCGGAACGGACCCCTGAGATTCCGGCGGCTTAAGCACCAGCTGAGAGCGGCCCGAACCATCGATGGTGTCGGGTGTTGTCGTTGAATGATGACCAGAATCGAATCATTGGCCCGGAAACTCTGCCGTGATGTGGCGCGGCAGCAGGCGAGCCGTCGCGAGTTCTGGGTGAAGCTGGCAGACCTCGATGTCGACATGCGCGAAGAGGCAATCGTCGCTGCCCTGGTGTGAGCGAATGGCAGGAACTGGATCCGGATCAGTGGTCAGCCGGCGCACAGCGTCGTCTTGACCTAAGAGGGACTGAAGGTTGCCGGACACCACTAGCATAGGCTAGCTGCGGGAACTGCGGCGGCCGCGCCTGGGGGCGCCAACGGAGCCGCGGCACCCCTATGCCCCGGCTCGCGTTGCCGGGGCGCTTCTGCCTCTACCAGAAGCGGCGGGAGCCGAAGAGCGTGACCAGCGTGTTTCATCGCGATGGCGCGCGCCCAGTGCGGCACCGGCACAGGCGGCGGCGCAGCCGATGACAAGGGTGGCGGCGACGGCGAAGGCTGCAATCAGGGCGGCCTTGCGGGCAGCCTCGGCAGCTGCGCGTGCGCGTGCTTCGGCCGCCTTGAGGTCGGCAAAGGCCTCGTCGACCCTTCGTTCGGCGTCCGCCTGGTTGATGCCTGTCTGCTGCTGTACGAGCTGGGCGAGATAGGTGCGGTCGCGCGGTTCGAGCTGGTCGTTGCGGAGGCCGGCGGCGAACGCGCGGGCCATGGGTGCAGCAAGATCGGCGCGCGAGGTAATCGCCGGGGCCGCCGGACCGTTCGGTGTCGGATTGGGGGCCAGGATGCGATCAACGGCGTAGGTCGCAGGATCCAAGGCGAGGGACGTGGCGACGGAAGGGGCAGCTGGATTGGAAGCGCCGCCCGCGGTCACGGCCGTCACGGCCTGCGTTGCGCCTTTCGCAAGCGCACCGATGCCGGCAACGCTGAGGCAGGCGCCGAGGACGACGCCGAGCGCCCAGACGGCGAAACCGTGCGCGCCGTCGCGGAAGTGCCGTTCCACTTCGACACCTTCGGCCCACGGTTTGCGCAGGCGACCCGCCAGGTATCCTCCAGCGGCAAAGGCGCCGACCATGACGAGCGCTGCATAGGTTCCGCTCAGCACCGCCATCGCCTTGGCCGACAGGCCGGCATAGGGGTAGGGCGACACCGCCGACAAGCCAAGGGCTGCGCCGAAGGTCAAGAGGACGACGGAGATCGCGGTCGCCGCCAACCCACCCAGGACGACGGGCCCCCATTCGATCGGATGCGGCGGTGCGAGGGTTTCGGGAGCGACGGCGGCAGCGGCAGCGGGAACAGTGATGGTTGCCATGGGCGTTATCCTTCAGCGCAGGCCGACGAAGGAGAGGATGAACATCACGATCACGACGAGGCCGACGAGATAGATGATGGCGTTCATGGGGGTCTCCCTTGCATTCGTTAGATCCGGCCAACGAACCTCAAACGGAAACGTTGCGCCCGCCCATGCAACTTCGGAGAGGGTGGCCGCCTCTTCCGGTTACGGTTGGCCCACGATCACTCGGTAGGTAGGGTGTACCGCTTCAAGGGCGATGCGCCGGAGTGGTTGCGGTTGGCCCACGATCACTCGGTAGGTAGGGTGACTTGCGAGCGCGCATCCTCGAAACTTCCGTTGCGGTTGGCCCACGATCACTCGGTAGGTAGGGTCGCTGGTTGGTTTTCCAGCACAGGAAACCGGTTGCGGTTGGCCCACGATCACTCGGTAGGTAGGGTGTATGGAAGGGCCTTCGCGCCCAAATGCGCGTTGCGGTTGGCCCACGATCACTCGGTAGGTAGGGTGTCCTTCATCACGCTGTTGTCGCGCCCGCGGTTGCGGTTGGCCCACGATCACTCGGTAGGTAGGGTCTTCGACAGATCGCAGGCGAGGTGCTTCCCGTTGCGGTTGGCCCACGATCACTCGGTAGGTAGGGTTATGGCGGGCCGCGGCCGCATACGCCCTTCGTTGCGGTTGGCCCACGATCACTCGGTAGGTAGGGTCCCGCATGGAAACACCTCGAAGGCGAGATTGTTGCGGTTGGCCCACGATCACTCGGTAGGTAGGGTGGCGGGGTAGGGACCGGCACCACCATCTTTGTTGCGGTTGGCCCACGATCACTCGG
>WBZX01000454.1_pt1 | contig 37697 bp, 39 predicted proteins | sample 5204211 | NCBI WGS metagenome assembly WBZX01 (sample SAMN12344362, study PRJNA552823) | activated sludge metagenome | biome: Activated sludge suspended growth; feature: Nitrification reactor; material: Wastewater; isolation source: activated sludge from nitrification reactor of wastewater...
CTCCACTACGGACCCGCGACGAAGACGCTTGTACAGTTCGATCGACGTTTCTGGCAACGTGCGGGAAAACCGCTGGCGTATGGAACCGATTTCCCAATCGGCGCGATCTGGGATGGCAACGAGGAGCAGCGAGGGCAGAGCGGCATCCTGACGTTACTGGCAGGCGGATCGGCGAGTCGTGATACGAAGCAAATCCTCAATCAGGGCGGGGCCGAGGCGGTGGCGGCACGACTGAACTGGTTGGGCGCGACGAAGGCCGTGCTGCGCGCCTCGTGCCACGTGTCATGGGAAGATGACCCCTTCGTGCGCGGCGGATACGCGGTCTTTCAGCCGGGTTACGATCCCGGGCAACGAGCGTGGCTGTCCCGGCCGCATGGGCGGGTTGTCTTTGCCGGCGAACATACCAGCCAGCGTTGGCAAGGGTACATGAATGGGGCGGTCGAAAGCGGGATGCGCGCGGCGGAAGAGGTGGAGTGTGTGTTCGGAGGCTTAAAATCGCACTCCCACTGACGCCAGGGCGAAGTTGTACCAGCCGAAGGCATAGCGGTCATTGTCCACACCGCCTTCGAATACACGGTATCCCGCGGTCATGAACCAGTGGTCGGTCAGGTCATAGCGAATTTTCAGCGCCGCATCGATCGCACGCCCTTGTGTGCTGACGAGCCCGTCGAAGTCGAACAGGGCCGTCCAGCGTGGGGCGATGTCGTATTCCACGCTCGTGCTCAGCAGCGGTACGAATCCTACATTGCTGTCCGAGGCCACCGTTCCCTGCTGGCGCAGTTCCACCCGCGCATCTCGTATGAACGCTGTGGCACCGATACGCCACCGCCAACGGTCCGATTCATGGATGAGGTACCGATAGGTCAGGCGATACGAATCGAACTTGTACTCCGAATCCACGGGAGTGCCCGGCGCGAATACGCCGCCCGCGAAACGCACCGGGGAACCGAATGCACCGGTTCCGGAAAAGCCGAGCGGTGCATACACGAACCGGAGCGAATGCCGATGGTTCATGTTCCAGGTGAGCTCAACACGCCGTTGAGCTTCAGGGCCGTTGCCTTGTATGTCGGTCAACCCGAAGCGGGTTCCGTTGTTGTTATCGGGAATCTGTATCTGATTTCGAGATTGCCACACGGCACCGGTTTCAAATTCTAAGGAGAACCGGTGGTCGGGGGAGGTGGTTCCTTCGGCGAGTACAAGAGCGGGAAGAGCCACTACGGCTATGACGGCGAGCCGGATCAGATTCATTGCACGATCGGCAGCACCGGCTCTCCACCGAAGCGAGCCGCTACCCATGATGACCAGCCAAGTCTTTGTTATCGGCGTTCATGTTCATGAATTCCTCTCGGAGTATCCCGTACAGTTCCACGTCGATCCGTTGGCCGAACCGGAGATAGTGTTCACGCAAGCGGCCCTCGTGTGTCAGGCCCACCTTCTGCAACACGCGTCCGGAAGCCGGATTGGTATGAAAGTGCGGCGCGTAGATACGATGCAGTTTCAGGCAGTTGAATCCGTATTCGATTAGAGCCGTGACGGCTTCGGTTCCGTAGCCCCGGTTCCAATAGTCACGGCCGAGCCAATAACTCAGTCGCCCCTGTTCATGTGCAGGGATGAGCTCCATGCCGATGGAGCCGATGACCTTTGTGTTCTCCTCCAAGGTGATGGCAAAGGTTACGCCCGTTCCTGCCGCCTGGTCCTTTACACGGCCCATGATCCAGTCCTGAGCCGCCTGCAGATCCATTGGATGCGGCAAAAAGGTGCCGGCCGCGACCTCTTGCGATGCGGCGAGGCAGTGCACGGCTTCTGCATCGGCGGGTTGAAACGGCCTGAGCAGCAGCCTCCGCGTTTGAACTGTGACGACGGGTGTCATCCATCAATCTCATCATATCGCGCGGGCAAGAGACAACTGCGGCTTTCCCTAGGATTCTTGACGCTTCTCCCGTTCACGCGTAGTCTTTCCGTGGTCTTTACGTAAGGAGTTCCAATGGATATCGCGCAGGTGTTGATCGCCATTGTCGGCTTCGGAGCCGCAGTGACGACGTATTGCCTCATGCGGTTTCCGCACATGCGTCGGGCCCCGTTCAGGCGGTATCCAGCCTGCTCCGTCCTGGTCTCCGCGCTTGCCGCGCTGGTGGTGTTGTGCCTTGCGCTGCTGGTCCTGATCGCACAATATGCCTGGCAGGCACGGTAACGGAGGCGTGCGGCGTCAGCATCATCCTGCGTCCACCCCGATTCTGCCCACGTCTTCCGCCATTCGTTCGATGATGAACGATGTGCCGGATTTGAAACACTCCGTGAATGCTCCCCGTCGAGGGTTGATCTGACCCGGGCACTCTGCTAGGAATAGAACATCTCCTGTGCAGCCGACAGGAAAGCCGCCGTCCCTTCGCCGGCGCGAGATGAGACCGTGACTCCTTCGTTCGCACTCCCATCACTCTGCGTCTCATCGTTCGTTTGAGCCCGATCACGGGCCACTCGTTTGCTTTTGCTGAAATCGTTCGTCCCTTCCGCGGGCGTTGTGAACCGCCGGGAGAGGTCATTTTTTGAAGCAGGATGCCGAGCCGTTATGGGTATGGTCAGGTCCACTCATTTTTCTCCCCACCGTACCCGCCACAAGCCGGTCACGCCCGGCCGTCCCCCTGAGACCCCGGTGCTGCCGACGCAGTCTCCGCGCTCCGCCGCAACGGGTATCGATCGACGCGATGTGCTGATAGCCGCACTTTTTGCCATGGCGGTGGGCATCGGGTGCCTGCTGATCGCCCGAGCGATGCCGTCCTTTCTGTTTCAGTCGATGGATTTCTGGTTCGAGGCGGATACGCTTCGCGAAATCTCCAACATGACCCGTGTGCACGACGACCATTACCGGACGTCTGTGCATCCGTTGTTTTCTCTGCTCACCTTCGTGCCCGTCTATCTTGCGAAGCACGCCTTGTCGATCAGTCCACTCCGTGCCGTGCTGTTGGTCGGTAGCTTGATCGGCGGCCTCTGGAGCGGCACGCTGTACATGGTATTCCGGTTACTCGGTTGCCGGAAGTGGGACGCCATAGTCTTGACCTTGCTCGGGCTCGTCAGCGCGTCAGCATTGTTTTGGCTGCCGGTGCCCAATTCCTATTCCTGGGGTTCCCTGTCGATCATGCTGGCGTTCGTGCTGCTGCTGCACACGGAGCAGCGCCCGCTGGGAGCAAGCGTCTATGTGGCGGCCAGCGCGCTGACCTTGAGTTTCACCGTCACGAACTGGATGGCGGGATTACTCATCAGCCTGGCGCGATGGCCTTGGAAGCAGGCCGTGCAACTGTCCGTCAATGCGCTGTGCCTGGTCGTGATTCTGTGGGGCGTGCAGAAAATCATCTTCCCCTCAGCGGTGTTTTTCATCGGCCATCGCGAGGAGACCTCGTTTGTGAACCATCCTCAGGCGGGCGGCATCGCCAATGTGGCGTCGTCGATTGTCTTTCATAGTCTCGTCGCGCCCGCCGTTCGCTTTGTGAAAGACGATGCCTATGCGCAGGCACATGCGGATGCCTTTCGCCTCTCGGAGCGGCTGACGTTTCAGTTCTCCGCTCCCGGTTCGGCCGGTCCGCTCGGGCTTGTGGCTGTCGGTCTCTGGTCGGGACTACTCCTCAACGGATTGTGGCGGATGGTGACGATGGACCATCACCTGCGGTTCCGGCTCGTACTCGGGAGCATGCTGGCATTTGAGATCCTGTTGCATATGCTCTACGGGGAAGAAACGTTTGTCTACAGTTTGAATTTCATGCCACTGCTCCTGGGGGTGGCGGCGTTGGGAACCCTCGGTCCCGGTCGACGCATCGTCACCGGCGTGGCCGGGGTGCTCGTATTGTGCGTTGCCGTAAATAACTGGCAACAGTTGCAGGCCGCGACGCACACGGCGACGCAGTTCACGCCCCAACGGGAGTTGATGACAGCCATGATGGAGAAAGATCCTGAGCGGCCGTGGCCCAGGTCTGTCGGGCATGTGCCCCTGGCCGTTCCCGGGTCCCCTGAAGGAGGAACGGCGTATCACGAACCCGGCGGAGATTTTAGTCCGCAGCTCCCAAGTTTCGGCGTCTCGCTCTGGTTGTGCGATGCGGCCGGCACGCCTGTGGTCGTGAGTCAGACGGTCCCGATCAACGAGATCAAGCAGGAATTCGTGCCGTCCGGGCATCCGATCATTCCCGCCATCGCCACCCAAACGCCCTACTACCAGGCAACATGGACGCGCCTGGATGCGTCACGCTGGGAGCTTCGCTTCAAGAATAGGACGAACCATGTGCCCGTCATCGTCATCCGGAGCGTGGGCCCGGCCGGCGGTCCCGTGACGGCGCTGAATCAAGAATCCGGACAGGTCACGGTGAACCATCGGTGGGCCGTGGCCGCCACGCCCGCTCCCGACCGGGTGGCGATGGGGGATGAGAACCAGGCCGGCTGGATGACCGCACAATCGGCCGCCACCTCGTGGGTCGGCGAGTCCGGCTGGGGATACGCGCGGCTCCAATTCTCGCCGGCCGCGGCGAAGCCCGGTGAAGAGATCCGGATGATATTGTCGGACTTGCGTCCCCCGGTTGAAATCGAGGGGCATTACAAACAAGCGCCGAAGCGGGCGCGACTCGCGCTGCCGGATCCCCGGGTTCAAGCCTCCATGAATGCGCAGATCACTCACTTGATGATGAGTCTGGTCGATGATGAAACGCGACCCGGTGATCCGGCGGTCTTCTACAGGGCCTGGCATCGCCAGGGTGCGTATATTACCGCGGCACTCGCCCGCGCGGGTGAGCCCCGGGTCAGCCGGGTGCTCTCGCAATTTTTGGCCATGCAGGATTTTGCCGGCGGATCCGGGCCGGAGGCCGATGCCCCGGGTCTGGCCATCTGGGCGCTCACCGAGTCCGCCGACTATATCGCCGATAAGATGCATGACGAGTGGTTGTGGCCGCATATTCTCAGGAAGGCCCGACGTATCGAAGACATGCTGACGGCGAAGGCGCCGCTCGTCGAGCCGTATACGGTCCCGGCCCCGCATGATTTTCAACATCTGCGCCAGACCAGGACCGCTGTGCTGGCGCAGCCGGCACGAGAAGGACTCATTGTCGGCCGGGTCGGCGATGAGTGGCCGGCACTCTATGTGAATGCGGTCAGTTATCGCGGCCTTGTCGCCGCAGCCGAGTTTGCCGAACGGCTGGGCAAGCGCCAACAGGCCGCACGGTGGCGGACGCAGGCGCAAGGGTTATTGGAAAGCTGGCAGCGACAGTCTTCCAACGGCATCATGGAGGGCAGCGCGACACCGGTGAGTCTACGGGCCTTAGCCGCGCCGTCATCCCGCCGCCATCAACTCAAACAACCGTTGACGACGTATCGGCCGTCTGCCGATCAGACGACGAGCGCGGGGCAATTGTCTCAGGCCCATCAGGCTTTGCGGCAGGGCAAGCCTGAAGCGGTCTGGACGGTGCTGCACCGGCTCTGGGGACAGCAGGCGTCGCCGGGGTTGTACACCTGGAAAGCGGCGCTGTCAGGGAAGGACGAAGTGGCCGACGGGTGGCAATATGCGCGTGGATGGCACAACGAGCTGGCCGTCACGCCGGACTATGAAACGGCGGCGTTACTCCTTCTCTTGCAGCAGGACATGCTGGCGTATCTCGATGAGCAGGCGGCGGAGCCCACCGTGGTGATCGGCGCCGGTATCACCGGGGCCTGGGTGTCGCAACCGATGTCCGTCTCCAACCTCGCGCTGCCCGGTGGATCGATCACGTGGCAATGGGACGGGCAGGCCATGCGCGTCACGGTGCGCGGCCAGGAGCGAGCGGTTCGACTGGGATCTGCGTTTCCTGCCGGCACCTCGCTGACCGTCACGCATAAACCGGCCACGCGCTGAAAGTCCGACTACGGTTCCACCCTTGTACTTGTGCACGCCTCGTGTGAGTGTCATAGGCTCTCGACCGCCCACCCTCGCATCCATCCGCCCGAAGGATTACAATCCAGTCAATGCCGATTGGTCACATGGCTGCCACCATCGAACCGAGGAGTGTTGCCGATGTTGAAACCGGAACCGGCCGGGGGGCCGACCCCGCAGTTGTTCTTTCAGACGGCCAATGCCTACCAACGGTCGCAGGCGCTCAAGGCCGCCGTTGAACTCGATCTGTTCACCGCCATCGGATTGGGCCATGATCAGGTGCCGGCCCTGGCTCAGCGTTGTGGCGCTGCCGAGCGCGGCGTGCGCATTCTGGCGGATTACCTCACCATCCAAGGATTCCTCACCAAAGAAGGCGATCGGTACAAGTTTACGCCGGACAGTGCGGTGTTTCTGGACCGTCGTTCGCCCGCCTATATGGGGTCCGTCCTGGGGTTTTTGCATGCGCCGAAGTTCATCGCCGCGTTTGAGAATTTGACCGAGGCCGTGCGCAAGGGAGGCACGGTGGCCGGGGAGGCGGGAACCGTCGCGCCCGAGCATCCACTGTGGGTGGATTTTGCGCGCTCCATGATCCCGATGATGGCCAAGCCGGCGGAAGAGATCGGCATGTTCGTCCGGCAGTCGCAGCCGAACGTGAAGAAGGTGTTGGATATCGCGGCGGGGCATGGGCTTTTCGGCGTCGAGATCGGAAGCCGATGCCCGCAGGCGGAGATCGTGGCGTTGGACTGGCCCAACGTCTTGACCGTCGCCAGGGAACTCGCCCAACAGGCCGGTATCGCGTCGCGCTACCGGACCATCGAGGGCGACGCGTTTCAGCAGGAGTTTGGCGAGGGATACGATCTCGTCCTGCTCACCAACTTTCTCCACCATTTTTCCGTGCCGACCTGCGAATCGTTGTTGCGCAAAGTCCATCGCTCGCTTGCCCCCGGCGGCCGGGTCATTACGTTGGAGTTCGTGCCGGACGAGAATCGTGTCACGCCGCCGCCGGTGGCAGAGTTCAGCCTGATCATGCTCGCGACGACGCCGGAAGGCGACGCCTATACCTTCCGGCAGTATGAGCAGATGTTTGCCGCGGCAGGATTTTCCCGGACAGAGTTGCACCCCGTGGCCGGGTCTATTGAACAGGTGCTGGTGTCGTCCCTCTAATCCGCGTCGAGACTCAATCGAATCGCCGGTCGGCCAGCAGGGCCATTACCCGATGCCATCCCTGCTCGGCTGACGGTCCCGCTTCGCGAAACACCAGCGCAAAGCGCCGCCGTTGCTCTCCTGACAGTTTCTCTTCCAGCCGCAGGCCTCGTGCGGTGAGCGTCAGACGTTTGATCCGCCGATCGCCCCCATCCCGCGACACCGCGACATAGTTCTGCTCGATCAACTGTGCGAGCGGCCGGTGCAGGTACTGTTTGGTGAAGGCCATGCAGCGCACAATGTCGCCGATGCAACTCCCCGGTTGTCGCGCGATGAAATAGAGCAGCCGATGGTGGACACGAGTCAAGCCAAGTCTGGCCAGATCGGCGTCGGGTTTCCGGATGACCGCGCGAAAGGCAAAATGCAGCGCCTCAAGCGCCCGGTTCAGGTCCTGCTCACGTGCGGGAGAGTGAGGGGGTAGGTCAGTCATATTGACATAATACGGAGCAGAGGCTAGATTGCAACAGGTCAATGATGTTGACCTAATTGGATCGCGCCGAGGGACACATGAGACGGATTGATCGAGCCTTCGCCGAGAACTTTGCGCGGGAATGGATCGCGGCATGGAATAGCCGGGACGTGGAGCTGGTGCTTTCGCACTATGCTGACGACGTGGAGTTGTCGTCGCCGTTGATCGCAACATACGGTGGTGAACCTTCCGGCCGTCTGACAGGGAAGTCGCAGATCCGGGCCTATTGGAACACCTGTCTGCAGGCGGTGCCTGATCTCAAGTTGGAACTGTTGGCAATCCTGCTGGGCGTCGGCAATACCGTGGCAGTGCAGTACCGCTCGCTCAACGGACGTCTCGCGCTGGAAGTCTTCGAGTTCGGGGAAAGAGGCACGGTGATGCGGGCTTCGGTGTTCTATGCTGCCTAGGCTCCGCTCGCCCCGCGAGCGGTTGGGTGGCTACGTCATCCTCCCGCGGCTTATCGATAAGGTACGGCTCCATGCACAAGGGTTGTTGCCTGAACCGTATGTGCCGTTTCTGCTTCGTCCCGGTTTACCGTTGGATGGCCGGTTTCTCGCCTTTACCGGGTTGCAACCGGAGGCGCTTCGGCAGGCGGTCTGTTCGACGAAGCACGATCCGGACATCCTGGCCTGGGTGAGGGAGGCCTCTGCGCCGCACAGTCCGGAAGAGGTCGAGGCCTGGAGCGCGGCGCTGGAGCAACTGTGTCCGGATCGTGTTCTCGCCCGGTTTCTGGCCAGGCTGAGCCCTGAGTTGGCCCTGCAGGTCGATTTCACACAGCATCCTCTCTTCGATCTCATCGAGATGGATGAAGGGCGAAGACCGCTTCCCGCCACGTCCTGATAACTGCCGCCAAGCGTGAGTTGCAACACGCGCCGGGCTTCGATAAGAAGTATTGGCCCGATTTCAGTGATCTGGCGCAGACTACCGTCATCTACGAATTGTAGGGTGTTCCCGCTCCCAACACGAGCGGGGAGCACAAGGCGACCACGTAACGCACTGTTGGCGCAGCCGCGTATCAGAACCCGCGTCCACCTCCGCCTCCGAATCCGCCACCCGACGATCCACGGCTACTGAAACCTGATCCGCCGGAACTGCGCGGGGCTGAGTTCATCGTCGAACTGGTGCGCGATGCCATGTCGGCCATGCGGCTCGTGAAGCCGCGCGTATTGAACTGCGCGAGGTCGCTCCCCTGGTACCACGCTGGAGCGGTCATGACGATCGACTCGAAGGCTCGTGCCCAATTTTTCTCCACGCCGAGCGCCATGGCATAAGGGAGAAATTTTTCGAACAGCTCCGGGGTCTTGATGACCCGATCGAATCGGTCGGCTTCCACGCGGGTCAGAAATTCCTCGAATCCCAATACGCCTTCCAGCGCTCTCGTGCCTTGCATGGTGCGGGCCGGCATGATGCGGCCAAATCCGGCCACGATCAGGCCTGAGAACAGGCCGGCCCAGAGGAAGGTCATCGGCGCCATCCCCCATCGAGCGGCCACTACGGAAAGTCCGACGGTCAGCAGCATGCCCAGTATCACACCGCCGATCAGATACCCCTGCCTCACCCGGTCCGGACGCTGCGTATAGTACTTCCGCTGTTGGAGCGACTCGAAGAGTGCGTCTTGGATCGGAGGCAGGGATTTGTAGAAGCGGTTTTCGAGCGAACTCAACGAGACCTCTTCGGCGGCGCTGTCTTTGAACAGGGCTTCCAGCAGGAGCCGCTCATACGCCGGCAAGGTCCTCCACTCCTGCACAGGCTTGGTGCGATGAAACCGATAGTCGGTGCTCGACCAGAGGCCGAATAGGTGCTCGGCTTTCTGCTCGGCGATTCGAAGATATCCTTGTACGGCGAGATCGACGACGGTGGCGGTGAGGTCGCGCGTGTCTGGACTGTCATCCACAAGGGTGCCGGCTTCGGCGGGAGTCAGTCGATCCGGCGGTTCGTAGACGACTGTGATCGGTCGGAGTCGCGGGTCCCTGCCTCGCGTAGCCCACAGGCGATACATGACGAGGAAGACCAGCAAGGGAATCCCCAGCGCCCAATTGCTCACGAGAAAGGTCTCTGTCTGATCCACCGCCGTGGGAGCCGCTACAATACCCTTGTCCCAGCCGACGACGGCGGTAAGGCCCTCGCGAAAACCAAGCGGGCGCGTCATGGTCATCTCGATGCCGGAGCCGACGATCGCAACCGTCGCCGCGGCCTCCCGTGCGCCATAGGCTCCCGTAAAGGCTTGGGCACGGAGCCCTGTAGTGTGCGGCGGAAGAATGATTCGCACGGAAGCCTGTTCGATGGGCACGTCCCATTCGTCGCCGGTGACGTTCCAGTAGAGTTCGTCGTGATCCTCGAAAAATTTCAGCCCGTTTCTCACACGATACTTCAAGACGAACGTCCGGGTGGCATCGGTCGCGCCGGGGATCCAGATCTTAAAGTTGCGGTAATGCCGCTCCCGGCTGCTCTCAAATGTGAGCGGGGTACCCCGTTCGTCCGTGACTGTGACCTGGTTCAGCAGCAACGTGTAGTTGAAACCTTGCGGGGTCCGGTATTCGACGGGAATCAGGCGCTCGATCCCGTTCCATGCGCCTTCGAAACGGGGGCTGACGGTTTCCGTCACCAGCAGCTCGCCCCCGGACAGGACTTGCAGCTCCACATCGAAGCGGCTGAGGACGAAGGAGCGGGCATCTACCGGGAGCACCGGGATAAATTGAAGGAGGCATAAAAGGGCTAGGCTGGAGAACGCGAGGAAGAGTCTTGGACGTCGTCTAAGGTTCACGGTCGGACCGCCGGCCCGATCCACGCTAAAACTGCACCCGTGGCGGTTCACGCTGGGTGGTGTCGGTCAACTCGAAGAACTGGCGGCCGGCAAAGTTGAACCATCCGGCAATGAAGTTTGTCGGAACTTCCTGCGTCTTGGCATTGTAATCACGGACGACCGCATTGTAGTAGCGCCTGGCATTCTGCAGCGCGTCCTCCACCTGGTTCAGGCTTCCTTGCAGCTGGTTGAAGGCTTCGACCGCGCGTAATTGTGGATAGGCTTCGGCGAGGGCAAACAACGACTTCAGCGACTGGCTCAATTGATTTTCTGCGGTGGCCTTGGCTTCGGGGCCTTGGGCGGACATGGCCTTAGCCCGGGCGTTGATCACCGCTTCAAGGGCGCCTTTCTCATGGGCCGCGTAGGCCTTGACGGTTTCCACGAGGTTCGGGATGAGGTCGTAGCGGCGCTTGAGTTGGACGTCGATATCTGCCCAGGCGCTTTCGCACGCGGCACGCAGGCGGACCAGCGAGTTATACATCCCGATGACAATCAGCACGAGCACAACCAGCACGGCGAGGACGATCCAACCCATCGGTGTCTCCTTGCGGCTTTGGATGAAGGTACGTACTGAGCCTCAGGGATGATACCGTGCCCCCTGATATCTGTAAAGGATTGTGCCGCCTTCCTGCAGGGGATCGGAGCCAGGATGTGTTCTGATCTGATCTAAGGGCGATGCCCTCACAGTCGCGTGACTTTCCTCGACGCTGCGGGTATCCTCCACGGCACCGGATGGCGCTCGAGCGTCAATTACGGAAGCTTGCGTAGTTCACTCATCAAGGTTGCTAGGAGGTGTGTATGAGGCATCGTCACGGACGAATCGGCGTCGGCCTGGCCGTCGTGTTGTTATGCATTTTGGGTGGAGGGAATGTCACCGTTCCATTCGCTCAGTCTGAAGAGCCGACGGTTGAGTTGAATAGTCCTGACGTTCTGCGGCAGATCCTCGAGCAGCAAGTCGGCAAGCGGGTGAAGATCAAGCTGCTCTCTGGACAGGATCTCGACGGCAAGGTGGCGAAGGTCGGCACGCAGGCTGTCGGCCTCACCGAACTTTCCGGGATGGAACTCTTCGATGCGACGGTTCGACTGGATCAGATCGCGGCCGTGATCGTGCGGCGCGGGAAGTAGTCGTCGATCCACGTCGTTGGTCCGTCCGAGGCTGCCCTCACCCTGCGAGCACATGATGCCACTCCCTCTCAGCCGCAGAACCGTCGATCTCTCCGGCTTTCCAGACCTCGTCGTCATCTATCTTGGCATGCGGGTCAATCGCTGGACAGGGCTGAAGACCTTGTTCGGTTTCGGTCCGCACATCGCCGAATCAGTCAAAGCTCAGCCGGAGGGGTTGCTGCTTCATGAACCACTGCTCTGGTCGCTCATGCCGCCGCACGTGGGGATGCGGCAATATTGGCGCGACTTCGATGCGCTGGAGCGCTGGGCCCGGTCCGATCCCCACCGGCAGTGGTGGCAGCAGTTTCTGCGTGATACCGGCGGAACGGGATTTTGGCACGAAGCGTATTTCATGCGTGGCGGGATGGAGGCGGTCTACAACGACATTCTGCAAGACATCGGCTTCTTGCGGTTCGCACCGATTCAGTCGGCCACGGGCGCGCGGTTTACCGCCAGAAGTCGAGCAGGGCAACCCGGCGAAGCGACAGTACCGCCGGCGGTGACGGAGGAGGAGCTGGATCAATAATGCGCGGGCCGATCGTAGGCCTGCCGCTCGTCATCAGGCGGGCTTTTCAGACCAGAGACTCTTGACGAGGTTTCGATCGAGAATCGCCCGCGTCCGGTGACAGCAGCCGCACGTCCGGCCACTGCTCCTTCAGCCGATTTCGTAAGAGAATCAATCTGTTTTCAAAAGTATCTTTCCCTCCGGGTAGACCCAGCCAGCTATCCATCCGCAGTTCGCGATTCGTGAACTCTGCCCGCTGTTCGCCCTGATGTTGTTTCAGGATCCGCCACAGAATACGTCTGGGGACATTTGGGATGAGGTACTCGCCATCGACGAAGATGCAAGTATCGGCGTGCTTGAACCAGAACACACGTTGTGAGACGGCTGAGTGAACCGGCCGCGGGCACTGTTCCGTCTGACCGCGTATGATCGGCCGTGCGGATCGGTTGCATGCTGTCGTCGGATCTTGCCCGCCGGATCATCGCGCTAGGTTCCGGTTCCTCTACATTGACAGGCTGCACCCCAAGCAGTAGGGTTTGACGCTGGTGAGGCACGCATCGAGTCTGTCTCGAAGGAACCGCGTCAATCGTGTGATGGAACCGATCGGATGACAATGTCAGGTCAGGAGGGGTCGAGACCTATCACGTGCTTGCTGGCGGCGGATCATCGACGACTGGACGAGCTCTTGCGTTCCGCGGCAGCCAGCGCCGATCAGATAGATCAGTCAATCTACGATCAGTTTCGGGTGGGCCTGCTCAGGCACATTGGCATGGAAGAAAAGCTCCTGATGCCTGCGTTGCAACGTTGGCGTGGCGGTGAACCTCTCCCGTTGGCAGCGAAGCTCCGGCTCGATCATGGCGCGCTGGCGACCTTGCTCATGCCCGCGCCCACCGCTCAGATTCTGGCAACGATTCGCCGGATTTTGTCGGATCACAATCGATTGGAAGAAGGTCCTGATGGGCTCTATGCCCTCTGTGATCGGTTGCCGGACGCGGAGATGAAACCGCTGTTGGTGGCCCTGCGGGCTGCGCCAGAGCTCAGTGTGATGCGGCATTCCGATAGTCCGGCCGTCATGAAAACGTTGGCGGGGGCCCTCGCCAGGGCCGGGTATGGTTTGGAGACGGTCGCATCGTCTGAGAAGGACGAGCGTCGATGAGAGGGCCGAAGGGGCCGTCACGATGACGATCCGCCACCCGCGACGGCTTCCGCTGCTTGCGCTCGGCATGCTGGCCTTGCTGACGGGCCTTTGGGCCGGCCTCGCGCGCCTCGGCTGGGACGTGCCCCTGCCGCGGCCGGGGTTTTCATCATTGCATGGTCCGCTGATGGTGTCTGGCTTTCTTGGGACGCTCATCAGCCTGGAGCGAGCCGTGGCGCTCGGCCAACCGTGGGCCTACGCGGCGCCATTGCTCACCGGTTTTGGCGCCCTGACATTGATCGCCGGCGGCCCACTGGTCGCTGCGCAACTCTTGATGCTGAGCGGCAGTGCCGGGCTGGTGGCGATTTTCGTGGCGATCATCCGGCGGCATCCGGCGTTGTACACGTATACGATGGGGAGCGGTGCGATTGTCTGGGCTCTCGGCAACCTGCTGTGGGTCCTTGGTTGGCCCGTTTTTCTGGTCGTGTTCTGGTGGGCGGCCTTCCTCGTGGTGACCATTGCCGGTGAGCGGCTGGAATTGGCCCGGCTGCAGCAGGTGACCACCGGTGCGCAAACGGCATTCTTGCTGTTCCTCGCAACACTGCTCACGGGGCTGTTGCTCCTGGGGTGGTGGTTTGATGGCGCAGTCCGTCTGTTCGGTGCCGGGCTCACCGCCCTGGCCGTCTGGCTGAGCGTCAATGACATCGCCAGGCGAACGGTCCGACAAACCGGGCTGACGCGCTTTATCGCCGTCTGCCTGCTCAGTGGTTATGGGTGGCTGGGCGTGAGCGGTCTCGCGGCGGTGGTGTATGGTGGCGTTCCCGCGGGGCCGCAATATGATGCCATGCTGCACGCGTTTTTCCTGGGGTTCGTGTTTGCGATGATCTTCGCCCATGCGCCGATCATCTTCCCCGCAGTGCTGGGTGCGCGAATGAAGTACCGACCGCTTTCTTACGCGCATGTCGTGTTCTTGCAGGTGACGTTGTTGATTCGATTGGCCGGTGACGCCTCCGGCTGGGGTGCGGGACGGCAGGTCGGCGGCTTGCTCAATGCCGTGACGCTGGTCCTGTTCCTGGCGAATACGGTGACGGCTCTGGAGAGTCTGCCGGATCGGCCCGGTGCGACGGCTCGCGCACCGTCGTGATGCCGGCGAGAGTGACGGTGGTGTCGCACGAAGCACAGGGGAACATGAGATGAGCACAGAACAAGATGGATACGGATCAGACCCGCGAGTAATGGCGGCGCTGCGTCAGGTGGTCGATCCCGAGTTGGGCATCAACATTGTCGACCTGGGGTTGGTCTATGGCAGCGAGGTGCGGGATGGCCAGGTCCATGTCACGATGACAATGACGACGCCGGCTTGCCCGATGGAAGAGCTGCTGATGGAGATGGTGCACTCGGCGATCTTGCGAGAGCTCCCGGAGGCACGTTCCGTAGACGTCGACCTGGTGTGGGAGCCACAGTGGAAGCCGGACATGATGAGTCCGGCCGCAAAGGCCCAACTCGGCCGAACCTGAGGATCAGGCCGCGATTGCGGGTGGCGGCCAGGTTGGCCCTGCGGGAGAAGGATGTGACCGTGAGCGAGACCCAGCCTCAGCAGGTGCGCGCGCTGGTGGACGAGATCTACCGCACCCAATCCCGCCAGGTCCTCGCCACCTTGATCCGCCTACTCGGAGATTTCGATGCGGCTGAAGAGGCGTTGCATGAAGCCTTTGCCGTCGCGGTGGAACAATGGGCGCGCGACGGAGTGCCGGCCAATCCGCGGGCGTGGCTCGTCTCAACGGGGCGCTTCAAGGCGATCGACGCCATGCGGCGGCGGGCCAGATTCGACGCGTCGCTGCCGGATCTTGCTCACCATCTTGAAATCACCGCCGATGCTGTCGCGGAGGATGGGGAGGAGTCGGTTGACGATGACCGGTTACGGTTGATCTTCACCTGCTGCCATCCCGCGTTGTCGCCGGAAACACAAGTGGCGATGACGTTGCGGGAGGTCTGCGGCCTCACGACCGATGAGATCGCCCGCGCGTTCCTGACCAAGCCCACCACCATCGCGCAACGCATCGTGCGCGCCAAAGGCAAAATTCGCGACGCCCGTATTCCTTATGAGGTGCCATCGGAGGCCGACTTTCCAGACCGGGTGGATGCGGTACTGAGAGTCGTCTACCTCGTGTTCAACGAGGGATACAGTGCGTCTTCCGGGGATTCGCTGACCAGGCATGATTTGTCCGGCGAAGCCATACGCCTGGGGCGAGTGCTGGTCGGGCTGCTGCCGACAGCCGAGGTCCTTGGACTCTTAGCCCTGATGCTCCTGCAGGACTCGCGTCGCGCCGCGCGGACGTCGCCGACCGGGGATTTGATTCTGCTCGAGCAGCAGGATCGCTCGTTATGGAACCGAGAGCAGATTGCAGAGGGGACGACCCTGGTCGAACAGGCGCTGGCGTCCCGCCAGGTCGGTCCCTATACCATCCAGGCTGCCATTGCTGCGGTGCATGCAGAGGCGCCCAATGCAGCGATGACCGACTGGGCCCAGATCGTAGGTCTGTACGATGTGTTGCTGCAGGCTGAATCGTCCCCGGTGGTGGAACTGAATCGGGCTGTCGCCGTGGCGATGCGAGATGGTCCGTCGGCCGGGCTTGCGCTGGTTGATGACATTCTTTCGCGTGGCGACCTGACCAACTATCACCTCGCGCATTCCGCACGAGCGGATCTCTGCCGGAGACTCGGACGAACCGCGGAAGCCAAAGCCTCCTATGAACGGGCGCTGCCGCTCACACAGCAGGAACCGGAGCGGCGTTTCCTGGAGGGACGATTGCGGGAACTGAGCTGAGGCGACGCAGGGGTCGCTGCATGCATTGCTCTAACTGGTTGATATCGTGACCTCTTCATTGCGGTATGCCAGGCTGTCGATTTTTTCTCTCTCCGGCGACTATCTCATAACACGAGTCATTCATTGAATGGAGGATCCCATGGCGATGCGTCCCTCAACCCGTAAGAAGATAAAGACCGCAGAGTGTCCGGCGAGTGTGGTGTGGTTTGATATTCCTGCCGACGACCTGCCGCGAGCCAAGAAGTTTTACAGCGCCTTGTTCGGGTGGAAGATCAGCCGGTTTCCCTCGATGCCGGACTACTGGCATATCGATACCGGTGGCGCGAAGACGTCGCTGGACGGCGGCCTCCTCCCGCGCCAAGCGCCGCGCCAGCCGATTACCGCCTATGTCTCCGTTCCGTCGGTGGAGAAGGCTGCGGCCAAAGTGCAGAAACTCGGGGGGACGGTCTGCAAATCCAAAACTCCTGTACCTGGAATGGGCTATTTCGTGATCTGTCAGGACACGGAAAACAACACGTTTGCCTTGTGGGAGATGAATCCCAAAGCCAAGTAGACGAGGAGGCGCGGGGCATGACGTCCTGGTGTCGAATCATACGAGGAACCCATCATGAAATACCTTTGTCTGGTGTATGTCGAAGAAAAGATCCTGCATGCTCTGCCGAGTACTGAGCGTCTCAGACTCTCGGACGAATCGATGTCGTATTGCGAGCGGTTGCAGAAGCTCGGCCAGCTGGTGACGGCGTCCCCGCTTCATCCCGTCGAGACGGCCACCACGGTGAGGGTGCGCGATGGCAAGACGTCGACAATCGACGGACCGTTTGCCGAAACCAAAGAACAACTCGGCGGCTTTCTCCTGCTTGATGTGCCGGACTTGAACGATGCCATCCGCATCGCCTCTCAGTTCCCTGCGGCTCGCATCGGGAGCGTGGAGGTGCGGCCCATGAAAGAGCAGGGCTGCGCCTGACCCGAGCGACCGCTGAATGTGGCTGCCAGAGTCGTTCCCTGCGGCCGTGCTGGGCAGCCGTGTTGACCGCTCGCGCGCGACGGAGACTATGGTGCCGTGCTAGATGGACCGTGAACCGTGGGGCGAGAGACAGCATACGGAGGCGGTGGTCTCCAATCGCACACGTCAGCGAATTACACACGACAGACAGCTTTTGTCGAACATACATGGGTGAGAAAGGAGTGACGTATGAGCCGGGTACGGATACTTGTCGGCACAAGGAAAGGGGCATTCATTCTGACATCGGATGGCACCCGGAAGCAGTGGGACGTAACCGGCCCGCATTTCGGCGGGTGGGAACTCTATCACCTCAAGGGATCGCCGGCTGATCCCAACCGCCTCTATGCGTCGCAAACCAGCAGTTGGTTCGGGCAGGTCATCCAGCGTTCGGATGACGGAGGTAAGACCTGGAATCCTCCGGGCACGAAGCCTGAGGACCTCATGGGAGCGGACGGCATGCCCAATGGCGCGAGCAATATGTTCGTCTATGATCAATCGACGGAAACCGGGAAGCCGCTCACCACGCATCAACATTACGACGGCACGCAACGCCCCTGGGAGTTCAAGCGGGTCTGGCACCTGGAACCATCGTTGACCGATCCTGACACGGTGTATGCGGGGGTAGAGGATGCGGCGATCTTTCGTTCGACAGATGCCGGACGGACCTGGCAGGAACTTGCCGGTCTCCGCGATGCGAAGGGCACACTCTGGCAGCCGGGCGCCGGCGGGATGTGTCTGCACACGATCGTGCAGGATCCGGCCAACCCGCAGCGGATGCATGTTGCCATCAGCGCGGCAGGCGTGTTCCGGACCGACGACGCAGGCAAGACCTGGCGGCCCACCAATCGCGGACTGAAATCACAATTTGAACTGCCTGATCCCGATGCGGAGGTCGGCCACTGCGTGCATTGCATCACGATGCATCCTTCCCGCCCGAACGTGCTGTTCATGCAGAAACATTGGGATGTGATGCGCAGCGACGACGGTGGAGAGTCATGGCAGGAAATCAGTGGAAACCTGCCGACGGACTTCGGCTTCCCGATTGCGGTGCATGCGCACGAACCGAACACCATCTATGTGATCCCGATCAAGAGCGACTCCGAGCATTACCCGCCTGATGGAAAGCTGCGGGTCTATCGTAGCCGCAGCGGCGGTAATGAATGGGAGCCGCTCACGAAGGGGCTGCCGCAACAGAATTGTTACGTGAACATTTTGCGCGATGCGATGTCCGTCGACTCACTTGATCCTTGCGGCCTGTACTTCGGGACGACCGGCGGCCAAGTCTACGGGTCGGCCGACGGTGGAGAGTCTTGGTCGGCGATTGTGCGCGATTTGCCGGCGGTGTTGTCCGTCGAAGCCCAAACGCTGTAGCAAGCGCTGAAAACGCCCTCCAGTGGCGTTCTCGTCTCGGCCGCGTCCTCAACGTAGCGCAAGGCTACGCCTCCGGCGCGACCGTCGGCTGCGGCCTTACTGGAGGAGCGTTTTGAGCGCTTGCTGAGTATGGCCGCCAGCTTCGTTCTCGGTCGCGACTCTCACTGCGACGTACCCAGAGGGTACGCCTCATTCGCGTCGCTCCCTGCGGCCTTGCTGGACGACCACGTTGAGCCGCCGTTATGAGCGCTGAAAACGCCCTCCAGTGGCGTTCTCGCCTCGGCCGCGTCCTCGACGTAGCGCAAGGCTACGCCTCCGGCGCGCCCGTCGGCTGCGGCCTTACTGGAGGAGCGTTTTGAGCGCTTGCTGGGGGTGGACGGAGGCCTGACTGGACGATCATATTGAGCGGCCTCACGGAGCGATCGTCTATTTTGAGGTCCGAGCCTGGGGGACGCGAACGATGCCTGGAGGTGTTTAATGGTGCGCGTGATTTTGCCGCAGCATTTGCGGACGTTGGCGAAGGTCGACGGGGAGCTGTCGCTGGATGTGGCGGCGCCGGTGACGCAGGAGACGGTCCTTGCCTTGCTGGAGGCACGTTATCCCGTGCTGCGGGGGACGATTCGCGATCATGTAACCAAACGGCGTCGGCCGTTCATCCGCTTCTTTGCCTGTGAGCAGGATGTGTCACACGACCCGCCGGATGCTCCTTTGCCTGAATCGGTCGCGAGGGGAGAAGAGCCGTTGTTGATCGTGGGCGCCATGGCCGGCGGGTAAGTCCGCTTGTACTCAGATCAATGGAGGTCTGTCTGTGAAATATCTGCTGCTCGTTCATCATAGTGAAGAGGCGTTCGCCAGGATGGCTGAAGCCACGAGGCGAGAGATGTTGGCCGAATCCGTGCAGTTGACGCATCAACTCCATGCCACGGGGCAGTATGTCAGCGCGTCACCGTTGCATCCGACTTCGACAGCGGCGCGAGTCCAGGTCCGTGAGGGGAGGGCGATCGTGACCGATGGCCCTTTTGCGGAAACACGTGAGCAGACGGCCGGGTATTTTCTGATCGAGGCACGCGATCTACAGGAGGCAGTGGCCATCGCGGCACGAATCCCCGGCGCGCGCATCGGCATGGTGGAAGTGCGACAGATCCGGGAGATCGACGGATTGCCGGAGGTTTAGTTGCGGAGCCGCACCAGGCCACCGGCCGTTTCTCGCATCGGCCCGTCGGATTGAAGATCCTTTCGGTCATTTGTGGTTGGTCGCGCACACGTTCGCGACGGAGGGCCAGAAGCCTTGCAGAAGTCCCTACGGGAGATGTGCAGCGAAGAACCAGTTTACACGTGGAACACCTTTTATAACGGAGATGTCCTATGCGCTACGTCGATGGCTTTGTGCTGGTGGTACCGAAGAAGAACTTGAAAGCATATTTTCAGATGGCCAAGAAGGCCTGCAAAATTTGGATAGAGCACGGCGCGTTGGAATATCGCGAATGTGTCGGTGACGATCTTGCGGTAAAGATGGGCCTGCCGTTTCCACGATTGACCAAGCTTAAGCCAGGAGAGACCGTGGTCTTTTCATGGATCGTCTATACGTCACGAAGCCATCGGGACCGAGTCAACGCCAAGGTCATGAAGGATCCGCGTATCAATGACATGTGTGATGAAAAAGATATGCCGTTTGACGTCAAGCGCATGGCGTACGGCGGATTCAAGGTGATGGTTGATGCAGGAGCGCATCGTTGAATGACGTCCAGGCCCCAGGCCACTTACCTCCAGCCAATCGATGCTGAGGTGATCCTTGCCGCGTCGATTCGATCATGGCGACCTGCAAGGCCGTCGCCTGTCCGACGTGAGACAATTTAACGAGCAGCTCTTGCCTGCGTTGGGGGTTACGCGTGATGTGAGAATTGAAGGGTGGCGTACCCATGAAGCCGAAGGCGACGATGGTGTTGCCGGGGAACGTGATCCTGCTCCTGTCGATTTGGGGCGCTGCCGACGACTAATACGTGTAGGAGGCGCATATCAATCGATCTGAGCTCAAACGGACACGACGGAGGCATTCATGCGATTCATGATCATCATTAAGGCGACCAAAGACTCAGAGGCCGGCGTCATGCCGAGCGAGCAGTTGTTGCGCGAAATGGGTCAGTTCAATGAGGACCTCGTTCAAGCCGGCGTGATGCTGGCGGGCGACGGACTTCATCCGAGTTCCAAGGGGGCGCGCGTCAGGTTCTCAGGTAGCTGCCGCACCGTGATCGATGGCCCTTTTGCTGAGACCAAGGAACTGATAGCCGGCTATTGGGTATGGCAATGCCGGTCGAAAGAAGAGGCGATCGAGTGGGTCAAACGTTGCCCCAATCCGATGCCCGGCGAATCCGAGATTGAAATTCGTCAGGTCTTCGAGGCGGAAGACTTCGGGGCCGAGTTCACACCGGAATTGAGGCAACAAGAGGAAAAGGTGCGTGAGCAGATGGATGCTCGGCAGTAGATGATGAGGTGGGAAGTGTTCCGGTTACCCGTACATGGATGTGCTTTCACCGTAAGGAGGTTCCTATGCGACGCTCATTCTGGTCCCTGCTGTGTGTCTGCGCTCTGTTCCTGACCTCCCCGGCCTTGGCCAAGGAGAAGAAAGCGGGAAAGAAAATGGATGAGCAGGCAATGATGGAGCTATGGAAACAGATGGCGACGCCGGGGGCACCGCATAAAATGCTAGCCGGCCTGGCCGGCAGTTGGACCACGAAGACCAAGGAGTGGATGGACCCGGCGAAGCCCGCCACGGAATCAGACGGCACGGCGGAGATCAAGACGCTCATGGACGATCGGTTTATCTATCAGGAGTATCACGGGCAGATGATGGGGCAGCCCTTCGCTGGCATCGGCATTGATGGGTACGACAATATGAAAAAGAAGTATGTTACGGCCTGGATGGATAGTATGGGCACGGGCATCTTCATCATGGAAGGGACTGCCGGCGCCGATGGCCGCACGATCACGTTGAAGGGATCGCATCCGGAGCCGGGTGGAGGACAGATGCACCATCGAGCGGTCTGGAAGATTGTGGACAACAATAACCAGGTCTTCGAGATGTACGGTACGCACCACGGCCAGAAGGAATCGAAGGTGCTGGAGATCATCTACACGAGAAAGCCATAAGACCTTGGTGGCTGAAGGCCATCTGGATCGCGCCAATCGATGGTCGAGTTCGATCAGGGCGGTTCCATAGCAGGCTGACCCGCTGCGATGGTAGTCTGGTGACTCATGGCCCTCGCGATGATCATGGGTGGCGGGCACATATCATGGATCGGCAAAGGAGGGGACAATGCCACGGGTGATTGGATTACTTATGATGGGGCTCATGGTGACCGTGCTGAGTGGGTGCAGTTATCTGTTCTATCCGCGTGCCGGAGACTACGCCACGCAGGCGAAGGGGGCGAGCGGTGTGGAGACGATGACCAATCTCATCGGCATGATGGAGGCTACTGGCTCCAGGGCGAAGGGTGGAAAGGGTGTCGATTCAGCCTTCGATGATCTCCACAATCAGTTCCACGCGTTGGACGACTCGTTTTGTGGCGTGACGGAGGCGCAAAGCAAGACTCCAGGATATGCGTTGGCGGTAACCCATAGAAAAGAACTCAGGGCGATCTTCGGGCGGCTCTGGAAGTTCAAGGATGACCAGCCTCAGCGCGATCAGCATCTGGGTCTGCTGGCGGCCGAGTTGAAGGAACTCCGCGAGACTCTGCAGACCATACAGTAACTGCTGTCGAAGTATGACTGTTGGCGGAGAGCGCCTCCGACGTCCTGCCGTGAGGGCGTCTCTCCGCCGCCGTCGCAGGAGAAGGCCCTGTCTTCGCTCCTGCGCTCCTGCCTTGATGATTCGCTGTGCCATCGTAGTGATGTAGCCGAACTGTGCCGCGGTAGCCTGCGGTGTCGTCGGTATCGCGGGCATCAGCCAAGGCTCCGTTGCTTACATGGCAGCCAACCAGTAAGATGGGAGGCAGTCATCTCCCCACGCGCGCCAATTCAGGTTGTAGTCAGGAGTACTCATGGTCAAGCGATTGCGATGGTCCACTGTAGCCCCGATGGTGTGCGGGTGGCTCGCGTTGGCGCTTCTGCCGGGTTGCAAGCAGGAAGCCGGCTCGGCGCCGGCTCCCCCGGTTCCGGAGGTGGGGATTGTGGTCGCGACGGCCCAGGATGTGCCTGACGAGCCGGAGTTTATCGGACAAGCCGAGTCCTCACGCCCCGTGGAGATTCGCTCGCAGGTCACCGGCATTTTGAAACAGTGGTATTTCAAAGAAGGCCGAGACGTCAAAAAAGGCGACCGCCTGTATCAAATCGATCCCGTGCCGTTCCATGCCGCGATGCTGAGTGCCAAGGCTAAGGTCGCCCAGTCGGAAGCCCGGTTGGTCCAGGCGAATCAGAACCTGACCCGCGTGAAACCGCTCTTGGCAGAACAGGCGGTCAGCACGAAGGATGTGGATGACGCGGTCGCCGAGCAGCTAGCCGCGAAAGCCGCCCTTGAAGGCGCGAAGGCCGAACTCGTCAAAGCCAAATTCGATCTCGATAACACGCTGATCCTTGCGCCGATCGATGGGATGATCGAACGGACGCGTGTGTACGAAGGACGATTGGTTTCGGCACAAACAGACTTGCTGACCATGATTCATCAAGTCGATCCTATGTATGTGATCGTCAGTGCCCCGGAGAGTTTTTTGTTGAAGCGCCGGCGCGATACCGATGCGAAACGCATTCAGCATCCGGGCCCGTACCAACTGCGCGGCGTGTTGACCTTTGTCGACGGGACGATCTACCAGCATGAAGGCGTCTTGGATCTGTTGGATGTGGGATTAAAAACCGATACGGGGTCGAGACAGGCGAGGGTGGTATTCCCCAATCCGGAACGGGTGCTGTTGCCGGGACAATTTGTGCGCGTGCGGTTCAAAGGCACCCTCAAGACCGGCGCCATCCTGGTGCCGCAGCGCGCGGTGCAGCAGGGCGCGAAGGGCTCCATCGTGTTCGTCGTCGGCAAGGACGATAAGGTTGAGATGCGGGAAATTATGGCCACCAGTTGGCAGGGCAACCAGTGGATTGTCGAAGAAGGGTTGCATGTCGGCGATCGCATTATTGTGGAGGGCTTGCATAAAATCGCGCCCGGAGCGCCGGTGAAGCCGGTGCCGGTTCCTGCGGCCGGTGCGGCGACGGCTCCGGCCGCCGCCCCGACGCAGCCGGAGCCCGCCTCGTGATCTCACATTTCTTTATCGACCGCCCGATCTTTGCGTCGGTGTTGTCGATCGTCATCATGGTGCTGGGCTTGGTCGCCTTGCAGGCCCTCCCGATTGCCCAATTCCCCGAAATCACCCCTCCCGTCGTGCAGATCGAAGCCGACTATCCCGGCGCCAATGCCGAGATCCTGGCCGATTCGGTGGCGCGGCCCATTGAGGTGCAGCTCCCAGGCATCGACAATCTGCTGTACTACGATTCCACCAGTACGAACGACGGCCATATGTCGATCAAGTTGACCTTTGAGATCGGCACGGACGTCGACATTGCTCAAGTCCAGACGCAGAACCGGGTGAAACTTGCAGAGCCGCAGTTGCCTCCTGAAGTGGTTCGGCAAGGCATCAGCATCAACAAGGTCTCGCCGGACCTGTTGGCCGTGGTGGCGTTGAGTTCGACTGATCCTACGCATGACACGGTGTATCTTTCGAATTACGGCATTCTTCGCGTCCTCGACAACCTGAAGCGTCTCCGTGGCGTGGGGAATGCGGTGGTGTTCGGGTCGCAGAATTATTCGATGCGGCTGATATTAGACCCGATCCGCATGGCTCAGTTGAGTCTCACGCCGACGGACATCGCGGGTGTCGTTCGTGAGCAGAATCGGGATTTCCCCGCTGGAACCATCGGCCGGGAGCCGGCCTTGAAGGGCACTGAGCTGACGATCCCGGTCATCACGCAGGGCCGTCTCACGGAGGTGAAGGACTTCGAGGAGATGATCGTGCGTGCCATGCCGAATGGGTCCATGGTTCGCTTGAAGGACGTGGCTCGTGTTGAATTGGGGGCCCAATCCTATACGCTGGAAGGGCGCTGGAACGGTAAGCCGAATGTGTTCTTATTGACGTTCCTTTCGCCTGGAGCCAACGCCCTCGAAACGGTGAAGCGGCTTCGCGCTGAACTGGCAGAAGTCTCCAAAGGGTTCCCCACCGGCGTGTCGTATGACATCCCTTATGACACTACGCGGTTTATCGATGTCTCGATCAAAGAGGTGGTGAAGACGCTGGCCGAAGCGATGGTGCTCGTCATCCTGGTGGTCTACCTCTTCTTGCAGAGCTGGCGCGCGACGTTGATTCCGGGTGTGGCGGTACCGGTGTCGCTCATCGGGACGTTCGCCGGTATGCAGGCGCTGGGCTTTTCGATCAATACCCTCACCTTGTTCGGCATGGTGCTGGCCATCGGCATTGTTGTGGACGATGCGATCGTCGTCGTGGAAAATTGTGAACGGCACATGACCCAGGGCAAACTTTCAGCAAAGAACGCTGCGAAGCGGGCGATGGAGGAAGTGACGGGGCCCGTGATCGCCATTGTGCTCGTGTTGTGCGCGGTGTTTGTGCCCGTTGGTTTTCTGGGCGGCATCACCGGGGAGTTGTACAAGCAATTCGCCATTACGATTTCCATTGCCGTGATTATTTCGGGTTTTGTGGCGTTGACGCTGAGCCCCGCTCTCTGTGCTCTCGTGCTCAAGCCGGGCGAGGAACGACACCATGGGGTGTTCGGTCTGTTCAACCGGACCTTTGGATGGATGCAAGGACGATATATCTCGACGGTCGGGGTGGCGCTGACGCGGCGTGTGTTATCGGTTGCCGTCTTTGCCGTCCTTCTGACGGGCGTGTTTCTGCTGTTCCGAATCATTCCCAACAGTTTCCTGCCGGAAGAGGATCAGGGGTACTTCATCACGATCGTGCAGCTTCCGGATGGGGCGTCGAAGCAGCGTACGGACATGGTGTTGAGCAAGATCGAAAACTATTTTTTGGCGAATCCGGCGATTCATTCGACGGATGCTCTTTCCGGACAGAACTTCGTATTCAGTACGCGTGGACCTAATGCGGCGACGATGTTCGTGCCGCTCAAACATTGGGACGAACGCAAGGCGCCGCAGCAGCATGTCAAATCCTTGATCGGTGCAGCGTATGGAGAATTTGCCAAGATTCCGGAAGCCCTGATCCTTGCCTTCAATGCTCCGTCGATTCGCGGGCTCGGCGCGACGGGTGGATTTTCTGTGCAGCTTCAGGATCCAAGCGGCGGCGACTTCAACAAGTTCTCGGCGGTGGCGCAGGAGTTTGTCGCCAAGGCGCGGCAGAATCCGGCCATCGGGGCGATCGGAACCAGTTTTCGTGTCAGTGCACCGAGAATTTTTGCCAAGGTGAATCGCGAGCGTGCCAAGGCGCTGGGAGTGCCTATTTCTGAGGTCTTCGATACGCTGCAGGCCTATTTCGGCAACCTGTACATCAACGACTTCGTCAAGTTCGGTCGCGTCTTCCGCGTGCAGACAGAGGCCGAGGCGCAGTATCGCTCAACGCCGGATGATATCGCCAAGATTTATGTACGGGCCGTCGGCGCGCAAGGTCCTACCATGATTCCGTTGGATACGGTGGTGAGTACGGAGTTCAGCAGCGGCCCCGATCCCGTGACCCATTTCAACGGGTACAATACGGCGCTCGTCCTTGGTTCGGCAGCTCCGGGGGTGAGTTCCGGACAGGTGTTGGACGCACTTGATAAGTTGGGAAAAGAAGTGCTGGTCCCGAAGGGGTATGGAATTGATTGGAGCGGCATTTCCTATCAGGAACGCATGGTCGGTAATCAGTCGCTCTATGCCTTTGGCTTCGGATTGCTGATGGTGTTCTTAGTGCTGGCAGCACAGTATGAAAGCTGGGTGGTCCCTTTTGCGGTGATCCTTGCGGTTCCGATAGGCTTGTTCGGCGCATTAAGCGCGGTCTGGCTCAAGGGCATGACCAATGACATCTATTTTCAAATCGGTTTGGTGACGCTCATCGGCCTCTCGGCGAAGAATGCCATTCTCATCGTGGAGTTTGCGAACAAGCGGTATGAGGAAGGTCATCCCTTGCTGGAGGGCACAATCGACGCGGCCAAACTCCGGTTCCGCCCGATCGTGATGACATCAATGGCGTTCATTCTTGGTGTCGTTCCCCTGGTGATAGCCACGGGAGCCGGTGCAGCCAGCCGAAACTCTATTGGGACAGGTGTGTTCGGTGGCATGTTGGCCGCCACATTTTTGGCCATTTTCTTCGTGCCGTTATTTTTTGTTCTGATTCGCTCGCTGAGCCGCGGTCGAAAACCTCAGCTTCCTCCTGACCTTCCCGAGGGGCCGAATGAACCTGAAAAGGAGCGTGATTATCAGCATGCGTAGCCTGGCATTGGTGCTTTCCTCGACTCTGTTGGCGGCCTGTGCGGTCGGCCCTGATTTCAGCCGTCCAGATGCGACGACCCCGGATGCTTTCCGCATGGCCGAGCCGGGTAGTGACGCCGCATCGATTGCCAATACCCCCTGGTGGGAACTGCTGAAGGACCAAGAGCTGCAGAAGCTCATTCGAACGGCTTTGGATGAAAACAAAGATCTCAAGCGCGCCGCATCAGCGGTCGAAGAATTCCAAGCCCGCCTGTTCATCGCGAAGACCGACTATGCTCCGCAAATGAACGTGACGGCAAACGCGCCGCTCTTCGGTCGGAAAAGTAACTTTCTTTTCCCCGGATTTCCCAACCCCTTCAACTACTATTTACAGGGAAACCTATCCTGGGAGATCGACATTTGGGGACGTATCCGCCGATCCAATGAAGCCGCGCGCGGCGATCTCTTAGCTCGGGAAGAAAATCGGCGTGCCATTGTGTTGCAACTGGTCAGCGGCGTGGCGGAGGCCTACTTCGACCTGTTGCAGTTCGATATGCAGCTCGATATTGCTCGGCGTACGCTGAAGTCTTGGGAGGAATCGGTCAGAATTGCCCAGGCTCGCTTGCGGCAGGGCATGATTTCCAAGCTCGACGCCGATCAGTTTGAGGCTGAACGGGCTAACGCGGCGGCGAAGGCAGCGGAATTCGAGCGGCAGAAGGTACAAAAGGAAAATCAGTTGAGTGTCTTACTGGGACGCAATCCCGGACGGATCGCGCGAGGGCATTCGCTTACTGAGCAGGTAATGCCCCCGGATGTGCCACCCGGGCTTCCTTCCGAGTTGCTTCAACGGCGTCCCGATATTTTGCAGGCCGAGCAAGATCTTGCTGCCGCAACAGCCAGAATCGGGATGGCAAAGGCCGACCGGTTTCCTAAATTGAGTATTACCGGCATCCTTGGTGTGGCAAGCCCGCACCTGTCCCGGTTGGTGGCTAATGAGACGGCATTCGGGGTAGCCGGTCCCGGTCTGGCCGGTCCGTTATTGAATGCGCAAATCTTAGGCTTTCAACAGAAAGCTGCCGAGGCACAAGCAAGACAGGCTGTAGCCCAATACGAGCAGTCTGTCTTGGTGGCGTTTAAGGAAGTCGAGGATTCCCTGGTAGCGGTGCGGACCGTGCGTGAGCAGCGCGCCGCACAGTTGCAACAGGTTGAAGCCCTACGGTCAGCGTTGAGTCTGGCTAATCTTCGGTATAAGGGCGGGCTAGCAAATTATCTGGATGTCTTGATTGCGCAACGCAATCTGTTTGAAGCCGAATTGGCACTTATGGGAACACATCGATTGCATCTGGTGTCCATTGTGCAACTGTATAAGGCGCTGGGTGGTGGATGGACGCCTGAAGGGCAACTGCCCGTTTTGCCGGTCTCCTCCGCGCCCGAAAAGAGTTAGGCGGTCGAGCATTCCTCCTGCCCGAGTTTCATTCAATGATCCCACGGTCTCTTGGGCTATTGAGAGCCTGTCTGGTGTGCCGGCCCTTTCTTGTGTCCGGTCTCGATCCTCCGATGAGATGGGGAGGTCAACGTGAGAATCATTGCGAGCGTTCCACCCAGCATGGCCATGAGGATCAGGCTGAGGCCACTGCGAATCCACGATGTGCTCGTTTGAATTCCGAAGGCAATGTTTGGCAAGTTGAACACCCAGACTGTTGCCGCCACCCATGCCAGGTGTTCCGTGCGGTTGCGTGTCCTGCATATGCCGGCGACTGTGAAGCCAAGTGCCCCAGATGCCAGATTGGCCAGATACACCGTTGACGGGTTGTTCTGCAGGTTCGCTCCAAGGAGAGCCGTGCCCAACGCGGCTACAAATGTCGAAGCGTAGACGATTACGGCGTCACGAAGGACAATCTTTCCCCTGGCCATCATTGTTCGTCCGGTCCTTGTCGCTCGTCGGGGCGACTCGTTTCCAATTGCTTCAAAATAAAATAGAGAAGGGACTGAGGTATGCCCGTGGCAGAGCTTGTCCGCGCGCTCCCGCGGTTGGTTGTGTCAGGTGCGCAATGTGCCATGTGTTCCTCCTTCCTGGCTCAGCAGAGAGTGAGTCTGTCGTGTTGCCTGCAGCATCAGGAGGCTGAAAAGCCTTGGTTGTGGCCCTTCGCATGTGCGAAGGGCCGTGCAGGTTTCCCTTGGCATTTATTAAAATCGTTTCTTTTGTGTCGCGGTGAGGGCCGTCGGGGTTCGAGAGAGGGATTTTCGATTACGCACCCAGCGACGGATGCGCTTGGACAACGCGTACACGAGATTGTCGATGGCAAGCACCACCGCGCCGATCATAAACAATCCCAATACCAGAGCCAGCTCTACATCAATGGACATGCTAAGTATTCCATGCGTCCGGTCGTTGGGGATTGTTTACGCAGCCAAATCAGCTATGCGTTCTCTGCTCGGAAGTTGAACGTCGCTTTTGTCTGAAGGGGTAGTGCCGCTAGCGGTAGCTCCCTGTGTTTGACGGTTTCGCTCCAGTACGCTCTCGGCCACATTCCCGCAATTCATGCACCGCCAGGCAGGGAGCCACATAGGTCCTGAGGAATCTTCCATATCGAGGAGAAAATCTTCGACCATACATCCGGTACAGCGAGAACAGCTCATTGTGGGTTCCTCCATGGTTCAGTGCCTACGTGTAAGCCTAGAAGCTGGATGGCTTCTTCGGTAGACCTGAATGGAGTACCTCCTTGTGGGTATCAGATTTTCAATGGAATTGAGGCTGCAAGTCATTGGAATCATGGACGTGTTTCCTTTAGTCCGCCGCCCTAATTGTCAGTTCTGTGTACGCATCCTGGAATTCCAGTTCCAGGGGAAGCTTGGCTTCAAGGAAGCGGTTGAGACGGATGCGTTCATCGACGTCCATGACGAGGAGTTCCACGCCAAATCGTTCTCCTTGGATCCAGCTGACTTTGGCCAGATTGACTGAGACCGGTCGGCGTTCGTGAGGGAGTTGAATCTTGACGGCGAGTTGATCCCCATCGATGAGATTGTGAAAGGTTGTGCCCAGGGCACCGCCGGGTCCGACATCAAAAATCTTGCCCTGCTCGGCGCAGCCCATGACCGCATCCGAAAGGATGCAGTGAACGAGAAGCTTGATTTGCGATGGACGTTTCATTTGGCCCTCCTCGCGTCTTCGCCTGATCACAGATGGATCGCTGCTGAGAATATCTCGCTCACGTCTGATCAGGTAGTCTGCAAACAGGGTACTGCGATGGAGGGGGACAGCTCGTGACGAGCCTGCGGAAGGTTACGAGGGCGTTTATTGATGGCTCATGAATGGCTCATGGCAGCGTCCATCGGCATGAGTCGGTGCCATACGTTGTCGCGGGCAGTTCACCAGTCAGCGGAAGGTGAGGAGGCTGTTCAGCCCCTCATTTTTAGGTCTGTAGGCAGGTGCCTGAAGGAGCCGGGTGTGAACAGATTCGTCTAAGACTTCTGTGCCTGTGCCCGTTTGCATGACAGGCCGATAGAATCGGGGGTGGATCCACCTTCGAAATCCAACAAAACATTCGCTAAACGAGTCATGAATGGGCCCTAACATATTCGGTGTTTCGGTTATCCCGTCTGACTCGAGAGCCAATCCCTTCACCACCGACTGTCTCCGTATCCAGGCCAGGGAAACATCGGCCAAATCTCGATCAGGATACGTTCCGCCAAGGTCTCCATGCGTTCCCGCAAACCATCGTTGCTCAATGATCTGCGCGGCTTTCGGCGGGGAGGTCCATAGGGTCGCATTATGATCCGCACGATGCTCATCAATGGCGAGCGCATGATAAGCCTGTTGCACAAGGGGACTCAGCTCGGTATCGCGAAAGTTGTAACGGTGTTCGTTCAGCCATCTCAGCGCGTTGGTTGGGATACCTAGCGGACCGACTGTATCCCAGAGTCCTAGCAAGGTGACGACAATCTCTGAGGGGGCTCGGCGTCGGCCAAGGGCAAACCCCGAGGTGTGGGTGGTGTTTTGCAAGCTGCGGTACAACCGGTAGGCCTCATCGAAGACATGACTGTCCGGACTAACGATCATTTCCGTAAGGCATTCGCGAAGGTGGGCTGCATTGCGCGAGAGAGAAAGCGGGTTTGCTGCTTCTCGCACAAGGTTGACATGGTGCTCATTGAGCAGCATCGGTGACGGAAGACCGGCAAGTGTGAGTAACCCCACGAGAGAGCGAGCGATATAGGCCCCCCGGCTGAACCCGTACAGATATAATTCGTCACCAGGATCATATGTTGCCGCAAGGTAGGCATAGCTCTGGAGAATGATTCGATCCAGTCCATACCCAAACGAACCATCGCGAAAGCGATGGAACCAGGGTAGCGTGGTGCCCGGTTCATACCATTTCTGCTGTATCCGCCCATCGCCTGCGCGAGGAAGAATCGATTGATAGAGTCGGAAGACATTCGTCGAAGAAGGCGAATCAGGTTGGGCGCCAGATTGAGGCTGTTTGAGGGAATGCGGCGATGAAAAGCTCCAAACGCCGGGGGCTGGGGGGCAGTTCCATTCACCATCGAAACACAGAATCACACGTTTGGACACACGAGCACTTTCTCCACGACAACCGCAGGCAGTGACATTCTCTCCCGCGTGAGCCGACTCCGTTGATCAGGAGCACTCGAGCGTCAGTGGTGATCGGATTTGAAACGCAGGCAGGGGAGAAAGCAAAGCCGATGCCAGGCGTGCACGGTGCAGTTGTGAATGGCGAGAAAATACGATGTCCTCGAATCACGCAACCTGCAGTATGCGCAAATCTTGTCCCAGAAACGGATCAGAGCGGGGTGGAAGTTTGTATCTGATGCGATACGCAGCAGTATCTAAACGTATACGGGATGGGCAGATCTTGTCTCGACCGTATGGTCAATGCGTAGGCCGCATCGTGCTCGTTTCACGGCCGGGCCGCGAATGATAGTGCATACCCCAGGTGTCAACGATGAGGAGAATGCGAGAGGCTGTTGAGGGGAAGTTCAAGCCTACCGGCTGTTGGTGGACAGAATGCGGTCTCGATCCTGTTCGATTTGAGCCGCCAATTGCTGGAGTGCCTGAGAGGTGGCTTCATCGATAGGTTCTTGATCGGAGGCGGTAATCCACCGCACTGAAGATCCTAAGGCTTCGCCTTCGGCAGCATAGGTCTTAAAGGCCCCCTGTCCTGTATAGGATAGATCGGCCTCCAGATGGACCCGATACAGATAACGATCCGGTGCTCGAAGGGTAAGCCACGCCTTCACCACCATTTTGATGTCAGCCGGGTCTGATCCGATGGTTCTGAAGGTCTGTCGTTCAGCAAAATAATGGATGATGGCTTGCCGCAGATCCTTGGCCGGCCAATCAAGCATGGGAATGCCCGGCATGTGGTCAGCGCCTTCGATGGCGAGAAATGGCACATCGAGTTGCGCGTCGAGAGGAATCGTCATTGTAGTCGGGCCATTCGAGGGAGGATCGACGTGAATTCTATGGACACACCCGGACACGAGCAGGGAGAGTCCCATCAAAAGAATCAGCAGTCGTGGTGCAACGTGTCGCATGGTTCGAGTTGGCCGGTGGTGCGCGTTATCGAGAGGCAGGGGAAGGACTGAGCATATCCAGGTCGCGAATGGCTCGCGCCGCTTGTTCCCGATAGGTTCGTTCGGTTGCGCCGGTGTATGTATCGATGACGCGCTGGTAGGTGGCCCGGGATTGCGCATATTGTTTCTTGATCGAAAGATACTGTCCAAGAGCCAGCCAGTTTTGTGCGGCGGTTTCATTGGCGGTCCGGAGGTCGGTCCATTCGCGATCGATCTGATTGGTGCCGGGTTGATTGACCCGGCGGGTGACGCTTTCTCCCAATTGGGTGGAGAGTTGCTCAATAGCTTCATTTTCACGAACAGCGGCAGCCACTCGATCGTGCTTCAGATGGGTGTAAAACGACTCCACATGATCTTTGATGGTATCGGCGCGTTTCTCATGGATGTCGTGAGAGCAATGCGCAAGGGCGAGGCAAAGAGCGAGCATCAACGGGCCTTGCCGCATCAACGTCGTGCGTGAGCGTATGGTCATCATCGCCTCCTCATGAACCACAGCAGTTCGTCCGATCGTGCCTGATGAGTCGCACGATCCTACCTGAGCCAGAGGAGAAAGGCGAGTCGAAGATCGGCGTTACGAGGCAGACTTAAAGAACAAGACGGCCAGGGGAGGCAGGGTTAGGGCGAGTGAGTGTGATCGGCCGTGGGCAGGAATCGCTTCCGCCGAGAGTCCGCCGAGATTTCCCAGTCCACTGCCGCCGTACATGGATGCATCGCTGTTCAGCAATTCCTTCCAATAGCCGCCCTGTGGGACGCCGACTCGATAGTGCAGGCGCGGGACCGGAGTAAAATTGCACACGACGGCGATACTTTCTCGCGAAGAACGCCCATGACGAAGCAGGCTGATGATCCCCGCATCCACATCCTGACAATCGATCCATTCGAATCCACGAGGGTCGAAGTCGAACTCGTGCAGGGCTGGTTCAGCGCGATAGAGATGATTGAGGTCTGCAACCCACCGTTGTAGACCTTGGTGCGGCGGATAATGGAGGAGATTCCAATCGATACTATCGTCATGCGCCCATTCGCGCCACTGGCCGATCTCCCCGCCCATAAAAATCAGCTTCTTTGCCGCTTGCGCATACATGTAGCCGAACAACGCGCGCAGGTTGGCGAACTTCTGCCAGTCGTCACCGGGCATTTTCCCCAGGAGCGAGCCCTTGCCATGCACAACCTCGTCGTGGGAAAGCGGGAGCAAAAAATTTTCTTGGAACGCGTAGAGCATTCGGAAGGTCAGGTTACGGTGGTGGTGTTTGCGATAGACCGGATCCAGCGCCATATATTCCAGCGTATCGTGCATCCAGCCCATATCCCACTTCATGCCGAACCCGAGCCCGCCGGCATAGGTCGGGCGGGATACCGAAGGCCACGAGGTGGATTCCTCCGCATAAGTTTGCACATCGGGGTGGCGGCGATAAATCTCCTCATTCAACTGACGTAGGAAGGTAATGGCTTCCAGGTTCTCCCGGCCGCCATGTCTGTTGGGAATCCATTCCCCCTCTTTGCGCGAGTAGTCGAGGTACAACATCGAGGCGACGGCATCTACCCGAAGTCCGTCGGCATGATATTGCTCCAGCCAAAAGAGCGCGCTGCTGATGAGAAAACTGCGCACTTCGTTGCGGCTGTAGTTGAAGACCGCCGTTCCCCAGTCGGGGTGGAGGCCCTGGCGGGGGTCCGCATGCTCAAAAAGATGACTACCGTCGAACCGGCTCAGTCCATGTTCATCGGTCGGGAAGTGTGAGGGCACCCAGTCCAGGATGACGCCAATATTGTGCTGGTGGAGCTGGTCGATAAGGTACATGAGGTCTTGCGGCGTGCCGTAGTTGCCGGAGGGGGCAAAGTAGCCCGTCGTTTGATAGCCCCAGGAACCAAAAAATGGATGGTCCATGAGGGGCAGAAACTCGACGTGCGTAAACCCCAGCCGCTGGACATACTCGATCAGTTTCGGCGCAGCCTCGCGATAGCTAAGCGAGCGGTTGCCTTCGCCGGGAACCCGCATCCAGGACCCGAGATGGACTTCGTACACGCTGATCGGGGCCTGAAGGGCATTGTGCCGGGCACGGGTCTGCATCCAGTTGTGGTCCTGCCAGGTGTAATTCAGATCCCACACCACAGAAGCAGATTTTGGCGGAATTTCGTTCAGGCGGGCAAACGGGTCGGTCTTGATGAGGACGGCCCCATGATTTCGAGATCGAATATGAAACTTGTATAAGGCACCGATCCCCACGCCCGGGACAAACCCTTCCCAAATGCCGGATGACTGACAGGGATGAAGCGGGTGGCGGGTTGGGTCCCAATGGTTGAACGTGCCGAATACCGAGACCTGTTCCGCCTCCGGTGCCCACACCGCGAAATAGGTGCCTTCAACTCCCTGGAGAGTTGTGGGATGGGCACCTAGTTTGTCATACAGGTGAAAGTGTGTGCCTTCGTTAAAAAGATACAGGTCATCAGCTGAGAGGAGGCTGCCGGTATGCGCGGGTGTTGCCGAGGAAGGGGCCACGCCGAGCGAGTCGTTTTGTAAATGATTCCGAACATGATCCATAGCCGCAGAGTACTGTGGTTGGGGGCAGGGCGTCAATCTGCCGACTCGTACCATACGGCGGGTGGACGCCTGATGAAGTCCAAGACGATCTTGGGTCAGACTAGTGACACCTCTCGATCAAGTGTGGTATGAATCATCCCGCCGATACGGATCTTTCTTCGTCCCCATCGTCTAGCCTGGCCTAGGACATTGCCCTTTCAAGGCAGTAACACGGGTTCAAATCCCGTTGGGGACACCACACAAGGGGTGGCAAGCTGACTCGGTAAGAGTCGAAGGTACGAGCCTCTCCCAGTCACCTTGTAGCCTTTCCGTCCATTCTCCTCAAACGCCTCACACATCAAAGGTTCTTCGAGAAGTTTCCTCAACATCTGACGAGCTTGTGCTGGATGGCGACCGAGAAGATTTTTCGTATCTTTCACTCGATCCTGGAGCTCTCGTTTTATTCGTGCTTCATCAATCTCCACAACACTTGCTGGTCTCATGAGATGAGACAGTTCTTCAATCAATTGTTTTTTCCGCTGTTCTTCTGCTCTCAGTTTAGCCAGCAGCGGGTCCATATTCTCCCCTCTGGCTATTGCATCAACCAGATTGCTTTCATGCGCCTCAATCAGGGATAGCTCGCGTTCGACCAAAGATTTTCGACTGAGTCGTGTCTCGTCGCCCGCGCGGATGCGAGCGAGGGCCTTTTCGATCGCGACTTCAGTCAATCTTTCATCTAGAGCCTCACTCATTGCCTGCAGCACGATTGTATCCAACACATCTTGATCGATCCTAAGAGCATTCTTGCAGATTGAAGCTCCTCGTTTTCGATGGTAGGCACAGCCGTAGGTCCGTCGCTTTCCCCCACTATCCCTGCCACTGGCATCGATTGGGCCGCCACAAGTGCGACACCGAGCCAAACCACTGAGCAAATATGGTGAGTCGAAATCCCGCATCGCGGGACGACCGAGGAGTTGCCCCTGTGCCGATGTTTTTCGCACAAATACGTTCTGAACCTGCTTGAGCCGAGCGGTCACCCGCTGCCACAGTTCGTCTGAGATAATGCGGAGATCCGGTGCCTCTAATTTTATTAGTTCGCCACTTTCTCTTCGGCGTCGTCGTTTGGTCCCGCCACGCTCAATCTTCTGGTACTCGTTCCAGACAATTTCGCCTCTGTAGAGTGGCCGATAGAGCATCTCTCGAATTGCGGAAGGCGCCCAACCTGCCCTATTCCTCGGAGACGGTACGCCTTCAGCATTGAGCGTCTTCGCAATACGGGTCAGGCCAATCTTGGAGGCATACATTTCAAACACTCGACGAACTGTGGCGGCCTGCTCCTGATTAATGACTCGGATCACATGCAATCGTTGGCCGTCCGCTGTGGCTATCTCTCGATTGTCATACCCATAGACACGACCGCCGGTGACATGCCCTGCTTTGGCCTTCCGTAGGAGTGCGTCATATGTGCGCTGTTTGGCACGTTCTCTTTCTACTTCTGCTGCGAAGTTGGTCAGAGAGAGCATCACTTTCTCCAGTGCGCTGTCCAATGTTCTCTCGCGGTCTTCCAAGTAGAAAAACACTCGGACCCCTGCGTCTGTGATCTGCTTGAGTGCATAGGCAGTTTCGATTTGCTCGCGACCAAGACGAGATTCCTCAGACATAATAAGCACATCGAAAACAGGTCTGGGTTTGAGTGCATTCATGAGACGAAGGAAACCCGGACGCTTCACGAACTCCGCACCGGAAATGCCATCGTCTACAAAGATGTGTTCGTCCGCGACTTTCCACCCCTTGCGCTCAGCATAAGCTTTTGCATGTTCCACCTGCCGAGTGACGGATTTCTCTTCTTCGAGTACTCCAGTTTGTTCCGTGGACTTCCGTGCGTAGATAGCAGCATTCATGGTGTGATCTCCTTGTCCGATTGCAGTCTTGCAAGCGTCATAGCGCTCTGGAGGTTATCCGTCAATGAACATTTATGGCCAAATCCAGGAGGGGTTTTGGCCATAGATTCGCTATGTTGTTGAAGATCCGTAAGAAGAACATCGGCAAGGATTGAAGAAATTTCATCGTGGAGGTGAGTAGGGAGTGCAAAGTCCTCCGTTTCTGGATGGCGTTTCCTCTCCTTTCTTTTGGGGTGCAGTGTCGGTTCCGCCCGTTCCATTTGAATATTTCCTCCTGAACTGACCCAACCGGGGGAGTCTCACGACACCCCCATCCCCCCAACTGAAGCGCCCGCCGTTCCGCCGGCTTCGGACGAAGAGTGAGCCCCCAGTGGGTACGACTCGGGGCCGGGGAGCAGCGGAGCAGGCCTTCCCGGTCCCCTCCGTCCCGGTCTCCGCCCCTCCAGGCCTGCCCGCCGCGAGAGCCCCGCGCCGCCTCCTTCGTTACGCCCCACCCTTGGTTTGTGAAGGGTGGGGCTAGAACATAATTTCAGAAGGAGGCGGACATGTCCGTTGATAGCTCTCTCGGTTCCTCGAACGGTGTACGGCCACTGAGCCCGAAATCTCGCTACGGAGTGCCCCGGTATCGTGTCACCCTCGTGCGCGAGGGCCGTGCCATGCCGGCGGCGGAATCGGTGCACACATCGGAAGGCGCGGCGGCCATCCTCCGGCCTTTGTTTGCCGGTCTGGACAGAGAACAGTTCCTGATCTGTGGTCTGGACGCCCAGCATGGACTCATCGGGATCAATATCGTGTCCACCGGTTCGCTGAATCTGACCATCGTCCATCCTCGCGAGGTCTTCAAGCCCCTGATCCTGATGAATGCCGGTGCCTGGATCTGCGCCCACAATCACCCCTCCAGTGACATCACGCCGAGCCCCGAAGACCGCGCCC
>WBZX01000028.1_pt2 | contig 37564 bp, 33 predicted proteins | sample 5204211 | NCBI WGS metagenome assembly WBZX01 (sample SAMN12344362, study PRJNA552823) | activated sludge metagenome | biome: Activated sludge suspended growth; feature: Nitrification reactor; material: Wastewater; isolation source: activated sludge from nitrification reactor of wastewater...
GCTGACAACCTGCGCCGTATCAAGCTGCATATCGATCTTGCCAACGAAGAAGGGGCCAGGCTCATCGTCTTCCCGGAATGTGCCCTCACTGGCTATTGCTTACAGACCAGGGAACATGCTGAGCTTCATGCCTTGTCACTCAAGAGCAAACCAATCCAGGAATTGGTACAGCAGTGCCAGGAACTTGACTGCTTCGTCATCGTGGGCTTTCTGGAGAAGGCAGGTGATCAGCTCCATAACAGCGCTGTCTGCATTGGTCCCAAGGGAATTGTCGGAACCTATCGCAAGACTCACCTTCCCTTCCTGGGTGTGGATCGCTTCGTTACCGCAGGCACGGAACCGTACCAGGTCTACGACCTGGGAGGCCTGAAAGTTGGCATCCTGATCTGCTTCGACGGCAGCTTCCCCGAACCCTGCCGGGTACTGGGCTTACTCGGGGCCGATCTGATCGTGCTGCCTACCAATTGGCCTGAAGGAGCCTGGGGCAGCGCTGCCCACATCCCTGCGATGCGGGCACTCGAGAACCATGTTTACTTCCTTTCATGCAACCGGGTAGGCATCGAGAACATGTTTCACTTTATTGGCCAAAGCCGCATGATTGACTGGACCGGCGAAGAACTGGATTATCTCGACCACGATGAAGAAGGCATGCTACTAGCCGACATCCACCCCGACCTGGCCCGTGACAAGCAAACCGTGTTCATCCCCGGTGAGTATGAAGTGAACCGGATGGCAGGACGGCGGCCAGAACTCTACGGGCCATTGCTGGAGACGATACGCATCTAGAGAACAATATCCTTCACCACCCGTGCTGGTTCCACACCAGTCAGGCGCATGTCGAGACCTTGGTACTTCACCGACAGGCGTAAGTGATCGATACCCAGCAGATGCAGCACGGTGGCGTGCAGATCACGAACATGCACGGGATTCTCAGTGGCATGGTAGCCTAGTTCATCGGTGCTCCCGTAGCTGAGCCCCGGCTTGATGCCACCACCTGCCATCCACATCGAAAAGCCTTTGATGTGATGATCACGCCCGACACCACCTTTACCCTGATACATGTGCGTACGGCCAAACTCACCACCCCAGACGATCAACGTATCATCCAGCATTCCTCGCTGTTTCAGGTCTTGCAGTAGTGCATAGGCAGGCTGATCCGTTGCTTTACAGCAGATGTTCATGTATTTGACCAGGTCACCATGATGATCCCAGTCGCGATGATAGAGTTGAATAAACCGGACACCTCGTTCCGCCAGTCGACGAGCCAGCAGGCAGTTTGAGGCAAACGAACCATCGCCCGGCGTGGCTCCGTACATCTCCAGAGTCTTTTGAGGTTCCTTCGAGATGTCCATCAGATCGGGCACAGCAGTCTGCATGCGGAACGCCATCTCGTATGCATGAATGCGAGTCTCTACCTCCGAATCGTGATGCTGTAGATTGCGATGGCGATCCAGTGCCATGATCGCATCGACCAATTGCTTCTGCTGCTGAGGCGATGTACCACGCGCTGAGCTGAGATACGTGACTGGATCGCCTACGGAACTGAACTCGATACCCTGAAAACGACTGGGCAGAAAACCCGACCCCCACATCCGCTGCGAGATCGGCTGCGGGTTCCTTCCAGCAAAGCTGGTTAGTACGATGAAGCCTGGCAGGTTCTGCGATTCACTTCCCAGACCATAGGTGACCCAGCTACCCATCGAAGGTCTGCCACTGATAGCAGTGCCTGTATTCATCATCGTGTGGGCCGGGTCGTGGTTAATCTGATCGGTCACCATCGAACGGATGATGGTGATGTCGTCAGCCATCTTGCCGTGCCAGGGTAGGAAATCGCTGATCCATTGACCGAATTTGCCATGCTGGGCGAACTTCGTCATGGCTCCCTGGACCTTGAGTTCCTTGCCCTGCAGTTGAGCGATAGGCTGCCCTTTGGTGAACGACTCTGGCATGGGCTGACCATCGAGTGCGTTCAGTTGGGGCTTGGGATCGAACGTCTCCAGATGCGAAGGACCACCCGACATATAGAGGAAGATGACTCGCTTGGCCTTCGGCTTATGATGAGGCAATCCACTCAGCCCACGATAGATGCCGTCCTGACTGGCGCTCAACTCTGAACGTAACAACTCGGTAAGTGCCAATGAACCCAGGCTCAACCCGCTTCGCAGCAGGAACGTACGTCTGGTGACTGGAGAGAAAGGCAGCATCACTAGTTCCTGGTATTCATTTCACTTAAGTTAAAAAGCACCCGTGTGACCATGGTCCACGAAGCCTGTTCGACAACATCGATAGATGTATCAGGTTTGCTTGATCCAACCGTCAGCATAGCTATCGCCGATGCTCGCTGACCTCGATATTCCTTCCTGCTCTTCTGCAACACATCCAGCAACAACTTCTCTTCAGCTGCATCAGGAAGCCTAGAAAGCGACTGCCGCACTGCTGTGCGAATGCGTTCCACATCGGTCTGCTTGTCGAGTAGTAATCTGCCAGCAAAGTGGCTGGCTGCTTCGAGGAACGTGGGATCGTTCAGCAGAATGAGCGCTGCTTGCGGAGTGTTGGACCGCTGACGACGAACGGTACATTCCTCTCTGCTGGGGGCATCGAAGGCCTTGAGCATTGGATGCAGGAACTGTCGCTGCCAGTGAATGTAGACGGAACGCTGGTACTGCCTGGCATCCTTGTCTGCCTGATATTCCCGTTTCGGAAAGTTGAGATGACGATAGTAGCCCGGAGGCTGGTATGGTTTCACCACACCGCCTGCATGGTCATGCACCAGTAAGCCACTGATTTGCAAGGCATTGTCCCGGATCATCTCAGCAGGCAAGCGAAACTTCGCCTGATGCGACAGCCAGCGATTCGTGGGATCACGCTCGCGGGCTACTGACGATGCATTGGAAGATTGCTGATACACCTTGCTCATGACCATGGTTTTGATGAGCTTCTTGACATCCCAGCCACTTTCGATGAACTCGATAGCCAAGGCATCCAACAACTCAGGATGCGAAGGCGTTTCGCCCTGGTTGCCAAAGTCTTCCAGGCTGGCGCTCAAACCCGCACCGAAGAAGAGTGACCACAGACGATTGACAAAGACACGGGAGGTCTGTGCTCCTGCACCGGTCTTCGCATTAGTGAGCCAGTGGGCCAGATCGAGCCGATTCAGACGACGTGTGCCATCATCTAGCTTGCCAAGGAACTCCGGTATCGCTGGTTCCACGACTGGACCTGTTTCATCGAGCCAATTGCCACGAGGCAAGATACGCGAAACCCGTGGCGTGACTGTTTGTGTTACCATCACCAGTCGTCGCGAGTTTCTGATCAACTGTATCTCTTGTTCTTCTGCTTCCAGAAGCTTCTTCCATCGGGACTTCTCTGTCTCATCCGCAGCCTGGAGTTTCTCCCTGGTCAGCACCTGTGATATCTCCAGGAGCGCCAACTCCTCTCGCTGCTGGCGGCTGAGAACGCGTATTTCAGGTGCTCGTCTGGTGGGTACAGTATCAGCACCACCACCTCGCAAATGCTTCTCTTCATCCACGTCGCTGAAGAAGGCTGCCAGCGAGTAAAAATCCTTGATCGTGTACGGATCGTACTTGTGATTATGACATTGGGCGCAACCCACCGTGGCTCCCATCCACACGGTCGAGAGATTCCTGACTCGATCAGCGGCATAGATAGCAAGATACTCTTTCGGTTGCACACCACCTTCATGGGATGTCTGCAGTAAACGGTTGTAACAGGTTGCAATCTTCTGATCGATCGTGCTGCCGGGCAACAGATCACCCGCCAGTTGTTCCTTCGTGAATTGGTCGAAAGGCATATTGCGATTGAACGCATCGATCACGTAATCTCGATAGGGTGAGGCATGATGATCCTGATCGCCATGGTATCCCACTGTGTCAGCATAGCGGACCAGATCGAGCCAATAGCTTGCCAGCCGCTCACCATACTGAGGCGAAGCAAGTAGTTGATCAACAGCCTGTTCGTAAGTGGATGCTGTAAAGCTCTTTACCAACTCAGGCGTTGGGGGCAACCCGGTGATGTCGAAACTGAGCCGACGAAGGAGTGTGACCGAATCAGCCTGAGGAGCACGACTCAACTGATGGCGTTGCAGCGCGGCACCAATGTAATGGTCAATCAATTGGCTTGCAGGCATTTGAAGCGTTTTCGACAGCGGCTGATAGGCCCAGTGCTTGCCCCATGGCGCCCCTGCCTCAATCCATCGACGCAACAATTCAATCTCGGCTTTGCTTAGCTCTTTTCCCGAGTCATGGGGAGGCATCTTCTCGTCTGTATCAGTGCTGGTGATCCTCTGCATTACCGTACTTTGGGCAGCATTGCCTGGAACAATGGCCTGCCTGCCCCGTTTAATTGCTTTCGCACTTCGCTCCTCATCCAGCCTCAGCCCGGCTTTGCGATGCTGACTATCAGGCCCATGACAGGCAAAACACTTGTCCGAAAGAATGGGACATATCTGACGGTTGAAATCGACAGGGTCCTCTGCACGAAGAGGGCCCATCAGAAAGAGACAAGCAGCGGTGAAAGCACAAGTCTTCAACATGTCATGCTCTGGTGAATGTGACGCCAGCGGATCTCATTGTACCTTGATGACCACCTTCCCCGCCAGCGTTCCTACTCCGTGCAGGGTATTCTCTTCTAATAGCTTGTGAGCCTGGGCGGTTTGCGCCAGCGGGAAGGTGGCGCCTATGAGTGCATGCAACTGCCCGCTGCTGAGCCAGCGATTGATATCGAAGGCGGCTTGCCTTTGTTCATCGGGGGTGGCATTGAACATGGCGAAACCTCGGATGCTGAGGTCGCGGGTGTAGAAAATTCCAAACGGCAACGCAGGCTTGGCTGCTCGGCCAGCAATCACCACCACACGGCCACGCATCTTCATCAGGGGAAGGATCATCTCGAAGCTTGGGTCCCGCTGGGTTTCATACCACAGATCCACCCCTTGATTATTGGTGAAGGCTTTGATCTTCTCAGCAATATTGTCCTTCTTGTAGTTCAGCACCAGGTCTGCTCCCCAGTCGCTGCACTGCTTGGCCTTCGCATCGCTGCCTACGGTGGTGATGACCTTGCAGCCATAGGCTTTCGCCATCTGCACGACCATCGAGCCCACGCCGCCGGTGCCACCATTGACGAAGACCGTCTCGCCTTGCTTGAGTTCGCCCTTGCGAAAGAGACCCAGGTGAGCGGTGATGCCCGTGAGTGCCACCGCTGCTGCTTCGGCAGGTGATACAGAAGCAGGCAACGGATACGCCCAGTCTTCATGGATGCTGGCGAACTCGGCTGCTGTTCCTTGCTTGCCGAGCATGCCCTGGTTGGAACCCCAGACCTTGTCGCCCACTTTGAATCGAGTGACCTGGTTGCCCGTAGCTGACACTGTTCCAGCAAAGTCGGCATGGGGAACGAAGGGGTTAGGCAGCGGGGCAGCAATGGTTCCTGCACGAATGTAAACATCGATTGGGTTGAGTGCCGAATGCGAAACCGCGACCAGGATATCGTGTGGGCCAGGCGTGGGAGTAGGAATCTCACCCACGATAATGGAATCAGCGGGGCCGTGTTTCGTGATGTATGCTGCTTGCATGTCAACCTCGTTGCTCCCCTCTGCCTTGAAGGGAGTGGGGCCGGGGTGAGGGGATTGTTGTCTGGTATCCGTCATGCTATCAAAGGAATGAACAGCGAGAATGATCATGCCTGAATTGAATGAACCAGCAGCAGCGCCTGCCCTATCACCTGAAGAACCACCGGTTCCTACAGAACCTGTAGCCGATACCTTGCCGAGCGAACCAGCCCCCGCGTTACCGAGTGTGGAAACGCTTGCTGCGCCCGAACCAGCATCAGTCGAAAGCTGGCCTTCGCTGGATCAGCCGCTGGGTGGCACCCGCCTTTCTCAGCCTGCCCCCGTGCGACGAGGCTTACCCATCACCGTCTGGCTGACTGCACTCCTGGTACCCTATGCCATCGGCTCCACGATTGCGGTTGCTTATCTCTTTCAACAACAGCAGCGGAACAAGCAGCCTCACATTCTGGAGAGCATCCCCGATCAAGGCTTGTACGAAGACTTCCTCGAAGGCAGGCGGCGCGAGACCATCCCCAGCATCAGCAAAGCGGCAGAGAAGCCTGTCACCAACAAGATCATTCCGCCGAACGAACCGGTGCTTCCTGATATGCAGCCGATCAAGCTCGGCGAAACAAGGCGTATCGGCATGCTCAGCGTGAAGCCCATCAAGGTCGAGAAGAAGCCTCTGATCTATCGCTACAAGCAAGGCAAGCCTGATGTAGCCAGCGACGATGCACTCTTCCTCACCATACAAGTGAAGAACGAAGGCAACATCCTCTTCCGCCCGGACGATGAAACGTTCAACCGTGCCTTCAGCAACGAAGGCAAAGCTCCCGTTTACACCTTCCTCGAACTGGGCAAGGATCGCTTCTACGGTGCCATCGCTGATCCGACCTTGGAACAGTTACAATTGGAGACTGTCCCCACGCTCCTTCCCGGTGAAAGCACGACGATGCAAATCGTGGCCTATCGCAGTAGTGATGGCAAGCAACTCGCTGTTGATGCCTGGAAGCCCGGCACCACCGGTATCTGGCGAGTGCATCTGCGGAAGGGGAAGGAAGAGATCACTATGCTCAGCGGCAAGAAGCGCAGCGTGTGGGTGACGACTGTCGTTCCGGTGGAAGTCAGAGTAGATGGAATGGGGAAGGTGCCGAGCGAACCAGCAGGCAAGCAGCCCCAGAAGCAGGAGAAGGAATAGCAACATGGTGGTGATGCAACCCGCCCGCTTGGGTGCGGGTACTGGCTTGGCTTCTATGGGCTTCACCGTTGACACTGGTGTGACACTGCTTGGCGTTGCTTCAACACACGCAGGCTGCTGTGCCAGCAGCTTCCACAAGCAGGCTTCCTGATCACGCAGGATACCCCGATAGAGATTGAACACACTGACCGGTGCATCCTCGGCTGCCAGGCGAGGCTCCAGCCTTTCGAGCAAGACCTGTCGCTGTTCCTGCAAATGCTTGAGTTGAAACAGTGGATCGCAAGCATCCATCCCCAACAGCACTTGCACCGCAGCGAATTGCCTGGGGCTGAGGCTTGGGTACTCAGCCTTGATGTTGCTCAGGATCTCAGGTTGGGATTTGCCTTGCTTCATCCAGGCCATCACCTGAGTTTCGATGGTCGACAGTAGTAACGCAGCCATGACAGACTCCCTGGTAAGAAAATAAGCTTCTACCTAAGGGCCAATGTCGCGCGTAATGTCGCCTTTTTGTACATGCAAATTGCCATAAGTGCTGAACGTGTCAGTGGATAAAAAAAAAAACGTTTTCGCTCATTTGTCGCATTGTCACGCAGAATCTGGTACAAGTGGACAACTATTTTGCCAATTTCCAGAGTGACCTTCATGCGAACGATTCTCTTCTCTCTTTTCCTGTTGATAACCATGAGCACGACCTATTCGATGGATGATGACACCAGTGTTGTGGGGTATCCGAAGGCTCTGCGGATGCAGAATGGCACGGCGGTCACCTCTTCGGAACAATGGCTGAAGGAACGCCGGCCGGAGATCATGGAACTGTTCCGGCAGCAGGTGTATGGGGTGATGCCAGGAGAGGTGAACCGAACTGATGTGCAATTCAACGATACCGATGATACCTTCCTGAATGGCAAAGCCAAAAGGATGCGGGTACTGCTTACTCTACACGAGGTAAACAAGAAGCACACGATAGACGTGATGCTGGTGGTGCCCACGGGGACATCGCCGAGTAAGCCTTGTCCCCTCTTCCTCGGACTCAACTTCTGTGGCAACCACGGTGTACATCCTGACCCGAAGATTCCCCTCTCCGAACGATGGATGCCCATGGGGCCGGGAGTGGTGAACAACAAGGCCACCGAAGCAGCCCGTGGAGTGCAAGCGAGCCGTTGGCCTCTTGAGTACATCATCGATCAAGGCTACGGCGTGGCGACCGCATACTACGGTGACATTGAAGAAGACCATGTCGATGGCTGGAAGAATGGTGTTCGTTCCATCTTCCCAGTCGATGGCAAAGTGGGCGACCAACTTCCACCACAGGGTTGGGGAGCGATTGGTGCGTGGGCGTGGGGCTTGTCACGGATCATGGATACACTCCAGGGTTTGACCATCATCAAAAGCAAGCAGATCTACTTGCATGGCCACTCACGATTGGGCAAGACAGCCCTCTGGGCCGGTGCCTGCGATGAACGCTTCGCGATGGTGATCAGTAACAACTCTGGCGAAGGCGGGGCAGCCATTGCTCGCCGGCTGAAAGGCGAACGTACCGCTGATTTGAACCGCGTCTTCCCTCACTGGTTCTGCAAGAACTTTCACCAGTATAGTGGCAAGGAATCGAAGTTACCTGTCGATCAACACCTGCTGGTGGCAGCGATTGCTCCAAGGCTTGTCTACATTGCCAGCGCCAGCGACGATGCCTGGGCTGACCCCGAAGGCGAGTTCCTGGCCGGGGTGCATGCGGAACCGGTGTATGACCTGTTCAAGCTACCTGGCCTGGGGACAACGAAGTGGCCTGGGGTACAACAGCCGGTAGGGCAGATGATTCGGTATCATTTGCGTGAGGGGAAGCACGATGTGACGAAGTACGACTGGGAGCAGTGGATCAAGGCGGCAAGGGATACCAGCCCGACGCGTTAGCGTGGGATGGCTTGCGACATGGGTGTGTCAATATCCTTTGCCAAGCGGCTACACCTGCCATCGCGGTCGCCCCTTGCTCGCGCTGCGGGCTGCCATGGTGCTGTACTCTCACCGTCGCTGTCATCTCGGCGGAGCGTGATGACTACAATCCAATATAACCTTGCCGATGTGTTCGCCGGATTCCAATCGTTGATGGGCTTCGGCTGCTTGTTCCAGGGACAGGATGGTATCGACGATGGGTTTGACTTTGCCTTGTTCGATCAGTGGCCAGACGTTTTCTTTTACTGCTGTTACCAGTCTGGACTTCTCTGCGATGCTTCTGGGGCGAAGGAGAGAGCCCGTGACAGAGGCTTGTTTACGCATCACCAGGCCGATGTCGAGTTCGCCTTTGACTCCGCCTCTCGTAGCAATGGTGACGAGTCGGCCTTGATGGGCCAGGCATTCGAGATTCTTCTGCAGGTAGCTGCCGCCGACGATGTCAAGGATGACGTTGACGCCCTGGCCTGCGGTGACATCGTTGACGCAACTGACGAAGTCGTCGGTCTTGTAGTTGAAGACAGCCATCGCTCCCAGCTTCTTGCAAGCGAGCATCTTGGCATCGCTGCCTACGGTACACACTACCCGTGCGCCTCTTGCTACCGCTAACTGAATAGCAGTGGTGCCGATACCGCTGGCGCCGCCGTGAACGAGCAGGGTTTCACCCGCTTGCAGTTTGCCGATCTCGAAGATGTTGCTCCAGACGGTGCAGCAGGTTTCTACCAGAGATGCTGCTTCCACCCAACCATCCCCTGCTGCCCCAGGCACCTTTGGCATAGGCAAACATTGCCCGGCAGGCACCGCTACATATTCGGCGTAGCCACCACCAGCGAGGAGTGCAGCGACACGGTCGCCTGCTTTCCACTGGGTAACATCGCTGGCTACTGCTTCGATGATGCCTGCCGCTTCCAGCCCCGGTATTTCGGTTGAAATACCAGGTGGCACCGGGTACTTCCCTTTGCGCTGCAGCAGATCAGCACCGTTGACGCCGGCGGCATACACTCGAAGCAACACTTCGCCCGCTTGCAATGTCGGCACCGGGCGTTCCTGTACTTGCAACACTTCAGGGCCGCCGGGTTGGGAGATGATGGATGCTTTCATGATGGATGCAGGCATGTCTGATTCCTTCGTTCGCAAACTGTCAAGCCGAAGCAGAACATTCTGTGGCTTTGCTCTTGCGAGCTGTTGCATGCTCTGCTAAGTCACCGCTCGTTCGGCCCTCACCCAGCCCTCACCCCCAACCCCTCTCCCGGGTACAGGAGAGGGGAGAAGATGAGGAGTGATGAAGGGCAAGAACCAAGGGCTTCCCTACTTGATCTATGACCTATAATGCCAACATGAAACTGCGTCGGCCGTTAGTAAAAGAATTGGTCTTCCAGGCTTACACCAGGCCTCTGCATCCGGAACTCTTCGTGATCCGGGGACGAGAGCGGGTGCAGAAGCTGGGGCACGATGTCACCGCACAACTGACTGAAGCGGGGCACGTCGTCATCTGGAGTTCACAAGGCCGCTACTTCACCGAAGTGCTGACCGCTGCGGATATCATCCTGCCTGAGAAGAAGCTGCTCGAATACCGGGTACTCTCCGGCTTTGGCCCCATCTATCAGGAAGTGCCTGCCCGAGGCGATCAGCCAGGCTACCACTACCATGCCTGCTTCCAGAGCGAAATTCTGGAATGGCCTGACTTCTGCCGGGCTCATGATGAGATCGAAGCGGACAGCAAGAAGCGCGGCATGCTCGTCCGCCTGCCTGCCAAACGCAGCCGAGCCTACCCGCCGCTTGGCTTCCTCGTGATTGAAGGTCATCCCGACTGCCTGCTGATTCATGCGTTCCATACTTTCCCGGATGAGCAGACGGTGGTGAAGTCGCAGTCGTTGATTGAGTTTGTGTGAAGATAAATAGCCCCACATACCTTCACTAATATTGGGCGTTTGTAGTCATTCAGGCATAGATATGACATCGTGGTTGTAACCATCCTTCCGGCCAGCCACTTCTTGAAAGAACAACCATGATTGAGAGTTTGGATCAGACGTTTCCCCAGGATCCTCTGTAGTTTTATCATTCCAAATACCACGCCTCTTGATGCTACGAACACTTGCATCCATAAATGCAAAATGAACGGCTTCACGATGTGGTCCATTGAAGCCTTGCCAAGTCATCTTCGGTGGTTGGTACAATCCATAATACGTTGGCAGTGATCCACAGAACCACGAGTAGGCTGTCTTACGACCGGATTCATTCACTCCACCACATGCTTCACCAATGCCAAGAGTATTCGACGTTCCATCCTGCACGGTAATCTGACCAAGAGTCAGTGCAGTGCGATTCCCAAACACACCAACGAACTTATCCTGCAGTCCAAACCTCCCCGCCACTCCCAGGTAATGAGTGGTACCCCAGCTTGTCACTTCTGGTTCTTCTGTGGTCGTGATGACATGTCTTTGGAGGAACCCTTCTTTGGTAACACGAGCTTCGTAACTACTTCCGTAGCTATGCAACGCAACAATCATCCCTTCCGCAGGCTGCAATTCTTTCATGGAGGGGCAAAGCAATTCGGGAATATGGAGCCGGGCCAAGGCCTGGTTGGATCGGTTGGTTGCGGGATTGGTCAGTGTCCACCAGGGTGCATCTGCTGCCGGTACCAGTCGGTGAGCTTCTTCAGCTGGATCGGTTGGAGCTTTCAGATCAGTCTGAAAGTAAGGCACTTCCCAGGTCTTGGAATCTTTGAGGAGGTAAGGGATCAGGTAGGAAATCAGACCCACATTGGGAGCACGATCAAGACCTGGGCGATCAGGCCAAGGGCCAATGTAACCGGGAGGCAACTTGTGGTGATCTTGATGATAATTGTGATTGGCTATCGCGATATTGCGAAGTCGTTCTCTGCATTGCATACGCAACGAAGCTTCACGCATCTTGAGTACGCCACTAACGATCATGCTAAACACTATCAAACCAATCAACACCAGAACGGCGAACTGAATACGCTGACGCATGGGAGTACTCTTTACGTCTACTCACTCCATCATGAACCTTTTTGATGAACGCACAAGCCTTAACACCAACGTCACGCAGGCTTTCTGGTGGCGGGCCATCGCAGGTTGGCTATCCAATGCAACCCCATGCCAGCCAGCGATCCGTACGCTGCTAAACGGGAGTAGGGACGATACAGATCTGTCATCCACGGTTCGTAGTAGAATCCGACTGCTGCCAGGAAGGGTGTGGTGAGGATGATTGCAGATGCTGGCAATTGTAGCCAATGACGCCAGCCAGTTACTGGAACCAGATAGAGCCCGAGGGCCAGATTGACCAAAGCACACAGCAGCAAGTAGATGTGAGTGGAACGAAATTGCAGCCGCTGGACATCGTCCATGCCTCGCAGGTGATCGTAGCCAAAGTGCATGTACAGACCGGAAGCGAGGAACGCTACGACACCCAGTAGACCCACTATCAAATGTAAGATTCGCATGAAGAGCCAGCCTTCCATCCATCAGACACATCATGATCTAGCGGGTTCAGCAACTCCAATAAAAAACACCCCAGCCGAAGCCGGGGTGTTGATAGATTGCACGTAACGCACTAGGAAGTAGCGCCGCCTGCGCGGGGGCGGACTCGCTTGTTGACGTCGATTTCGAGGACGCCGTAGGTCTGTTCGTACTGCTGGATGGTGGCGCCGAGCAGTTGGAAGAGACGCTTGGCGGTGAAGTAGTTCACCACGATGCGGTGGGTGAGCTTGACTGGTTCGTTGGGGTTCGGAGCCAACTGGGTGTTCAGGCCGAAGTCGAGGATGAGTTCTTCAGGCATGAAGGTCACGCGAGCGAAATTCGCGTAGGTGGCTGACAGGTGGCTGGTGTCCGTAGGGTACTCCATGCGGCCGGCCTGTGCCTGTTGGGGTTGAGGTGCTTCATCAGCCATGGCTTCTTCTCCCTAAGAATGAACTCAGTTCCGTTTCTGACTAGTTCAGGACCTCAACCAGTATAGAGAGGCAATCCTGCTAGCGATGGTGAGTATAAGTGTCACATTCGATACTGACAACCCTGACTTGTCCGGTTCGGGGAAAAGTTTGATATTCCCCTAGAATGGCTTGGATTACGATACAGTAACCATACCTGTCCAGGCATTGAGTGAGGGATGTTGGCGATCGCGCGGTCCACCCTCGCTGGCGCGTCGGGCTGGTATCTCAGAGACATCTATGCCCCTGTATCATGAAGGACTTCTGCGAGTGGCGGCGGCCAGCCCACGGGTGACGGTGGCTTCGCCGACGAAGAACCTGCACGCCATCACCGAGTTACTGGGGCAGGCGGAAGCAGCATCTGTCGCGGTGACGGTCTTTCCTGAACTGTGCCTGACGGGTTACACCTGTGGCGATCTGTTTCAGCAGTCACAACTGCAACAGGCAGCGCTCGAAGCACTGAGGGAACTGCTGCTTTACACCAGCCAGCGTTACAGTGGCATCGCCATAGTCGGGTTACCCTGGGTCATCGAAGGCTGTTTATTCAATGTGGCTGCGGTGGTGCATCGTGGAACACTGTTGGGACTGGTACCGAAGTCGTATCTGCCGAACTACAAAGAGTTCTACGAGCAGCGCTGGTTTGCAGCGGCGAGCAAACTCTCAGTCGATGAAGTGCTTTTCGATGATAAGTACATCCCGGTCGGAACCGATCTGCTCTTTTCAGTGAGCGATGTGCCTGGGTTGGTGGTGGGGGTAGAGATTTGCGAAGACCTGTGGATGCCAGTGCCGCCTAGTTCGATCCAAGCCCTGCACGGGGCGACGCTATTGGTGAATCTGTCCGCCAGCACAGAGGTGATTGGCAAGGTCAACTATCGTCGCAGCCTGGTGGCGCAGCAATCGGGGCGGTGTCTGGCGGCTTACGTCTATGCAGCCAGCGGGGTGACTGAATCGACGACGGATGTCATCTTCAGTGGGCATAACCTGATCGCCGAGACGGGTAGCATCCTGGCGGAATCGAAACGATTTGAACGACAGGGCCAACTGACGATTGCTGACATCGATGTGGAGAAACTGCAGTTCGACCGTCGTCAGCAGGCCAGTTTCGGCGATGCGGCCCACTATGGCTTCTCATCACCACTCGACTATCGACGGGTGACGGTGGAACTCAAGCCACGATTCTGGAAGTCAAGCGATACGCTACATCGAACGGTGCCACCACATCCGTTTGTGCCGAGTGCAGGCAGTGACCGAGATGAACGGTGTGCCGAGGTCTTCCAACTGCAGACGGCTGGGCTGGCGAAGCGACTGGAGACCGTGGGCAAAGTGCCCCTCACCATTGGTGTCTCGGGTGGGCTCGATTCCACGCTCTCCCTCCTCGTTATCTGTCAAACGCTGGATCTGCTCCAGCGACCTCACTCGGAACTCACCGGCTTCATCATGCCCGGGTTTGGGTCTACTGACAAAACCAGGGAGATGGCACATCAGCTTCTGGAACAACTGGGAGTGAAGTCGAAGGAGATCGACATCTGCCAGCTTTGCTTCGATGAGATGAAGCAGCTTGGCCATGCACCGTTTGGGATCGATCTGAATAGCACCGATATGGCGAGCTTCAAGGAGAAACTCAAGACTCTGCCGAAAGAGAAACGCAACGATCTAGTCTTCGAGAATGTGCAAGCCCGTCGGCGAACCTCATTCCTGATGAATGGCGGCTTCGTTATCGGCACTGGCGATCTTTCCGAACTCGCCCTCGGCTGGTGTACTTACAACGCTGACCACATGAGCATGTACAACCCGAACGTGGGGGTTCCCAAGACACTGGTGCGGTACCTCATCCGCTGGATTGCTGATCATCGTTATGCAGGCCAACCGCTACAACAGTTGTTGCACAGCATCGCCAGCCAGGTGATCTCACCGGAGCTGCTGCCCACCAGTGCCAGTGGTGAAGTGCAATCGACCGAAGCCAGCGTCGGGCCGTACGAACTGCAGGACTTTTACCTGTACCACTTCCTGCGGTTTGGTTTCTCCCCAGCCAAGCTGCTCTTCCTGGCATCGCAAGCCAAGTTCGATAAGCCGTACAGTGAAGCAGAGCGAGAGCAGTGGTTGAAGTTGTTCCTCAAGCGGTTCTTCACCAACCAGTTCAAGCGTAGCTGTTTGCCAGATGGGCCGAAGATTGGTTCGGTGAGTTTGTCACCTCGCGGTGACTGGCGGATGCCGAGCGATGCCTCGCCGGAGGCATGGTTGTAGAATAAACGTATGACGATTACTCACCAACGTGACGAACTCCTTCGCATCCTTCGAGAGATGGAAAGCGTGGCGGTCGCGTTCAGTGGTGGGGTGGATAGTGCAGTGGTGGCCCAGGCGGCGTATCATGCTTTGGGTGCAAATGCCGTCGCTCTCACAGCTCATAGCCCTAGTGTGGCCATGCAGGAGCGGCTGGATGCAGAGTGGATCGCCAGACAGATTGGCATCAGGCACATCGTCATTCAGACGCAAGAATTCAGCAACCCTGACTATCTCAAGAACGATGGCAGCCGGTGTTATCACTGCAAGACTGAGTTGTACGAGAGCATTCTGGAGTATGCCCCACAACTGCAAATGAAGTTCGTTGTCAGTGGTGCTAACCTGGATGACCAGGGAGACTATCGCCCTGGACTTCTGGCAGCGAAAGAACATGGGGTGCGACATCCGTTGCAGGAAGCGGGGTTTACCAAGGCTGATGTTCGGACCTTGGCACAGGAATGGAAGCTGCCTATCTGGGATAAGCCTGCGTCGCCGTGTCTTTCCAGTCGATTGGTGCCTGGGCTTGCAGTGACACCCGAACGGACAGCCCGCATCGAAGGAGCCGAAGCGTACCTGCGAACGCTGGGGCTCCGTGAGTTCCGGGTGCGACTGCATGAAGGTGAGCTGGCACGTGTTGAGGTGCCAGTAGATGCCCTGCCCTTGCTTTGCGAATCAAATCAGCGAGAGAAGCTGACGACCAAGTTCCTGGAGTTGGGCTTCCGTTTCGTCACACTCGATCTACTAGGCTTCCGAACCGGAAGCATGAACGAACTCATCCCCCTCGAAACCAAACGACGATTTTCACCGAGCTAAGCCATGTCACTGAAACCGCTCACGGGCAACGAAACGCTGAACCAGTTCTACCTCGAAGCCCGCGCCAGGCTGCTCGAAGTGGCAGCCACGCTGGATCGCATTGATCGGGGCGGAGCGAATGTCGATGATCCACGGCTGGGATTGTTACGCCAAGCGATTCATGTGCTGAATCAATCGACAGAGAAGAGTGCTACAGATCGGGCAGAGCAATTACAGTTGCTCTTCTCACGGACGTATGATGCTAACTGGTTGAAGAAGTTTGAACCGACACGGTAGGGAGGTTAGGGTACCCTACGCGGCATCTCGTTCTTCCATGAGTTGTGACACATTCACGGGTTTGAAGGCTTTGAGGATCCAGTAGCGGCCGAAGCAGTTTTCGAGCCATTGCTTGGGTAGCCAGCGGTAGCCCCACCATATCTCGCGTTTACGCATGTGTCGACGCAGGCGGCGGTGTTCGATGAAGTGTGGCAGGAACAATCGCTTAAGCTCAGCGCTGCCTAGCCCGGCATGGAATGGACGTGGATTGCGAACGGTCTGCCAGCGACGAGGCCGGGCAGGAACTACTGCCACCACTTTGCCACCGGGTTTAAGCACACGATAGATTTCCTGCACAGCCAGGGCTGGGTTGTCCATCTCGTGGAGCAGCCCATCCAGTTGCACCACATCCACTGAACCATCTTCGAGAGGCAAGTGCGTATACGGTGCATGATGGGCACGGATGGCCAAGTCACGCAGGTAGAAGTTACGACGAATGAGCTGCAGTTCATCAGCATTGTTGTTGCAGATCACCACCTTGGCACCACACTTGGCGAACTGGGCTGCATCGGTCCCAAGGTTGCGACCAAGAGCCAGGAGTGTTTCACCGGAGTGTTTGCCAAACTCCATGACCCGGGGAATCCAGCGGCCCGGTCCACCGTAGCGAAGCCGTTCTGCAGCCAGAAACCAATGCATGGAAAAAGGTTGGACCAGATACGCTGGCGGGCGGCGACGCGAGTTGCGGGGCACGCTCAACGATTCACGACGAAAGAGTTGCAACACATCAGGATCGTCGGGTGGCAAATCCTGCCAGACCCGCGGTATCGTAGGCAAACTGGGTAGTATCATTTGTTGATGGGATGCACTCAGCGGACCATACCGTGACGAAGGCCGGGGCTTGCGAATCCCCGGCATCGCTTGTTCCTCCCGCCATATCCAGGCACGATCCGTCATATTCCACTATCCCGAACGAGTGAGGACTGCTCATAACGCTCTGGCGGATAGTGTCAATGCGGATCGTAAAGAAATGGTTACTTTTGTGTAGCCTGTACCACAGGCTCGCCGAAGAAGAGCAGTCCCATGCCAGATGGTACGGGCTTCACTCCGGCAGGAATCGACGAGGCTTCGACGCCAACTCCAGGAATGATGCGAGTGACGCTGGCGGCCCAGACATCGCTTTCAAGCTTGGCGCTGCCTGTCAGTTCCACCAGCGGAATGGCGACTTCAGCAGTCCAACCAGTATCGTTCGGGCAGACTTCGACGAACCACTTGGGGTTCCAACTCATGTCGCCACAACACTCTTCCATCACACAACCACGAGCATCGAACTCCAAGTGGAACGCGGTGCCATAGTCGCGATCGAGATCGAAGAGCAGGCTGATGCGATCAAAGGAGCGCAGATCATCATCTCGCTTACGAGGCTTCACAGGCTGCAGCTTGGGCATGCCAGCTGATTGCTGACATTGAACAGCTACATAGAGGTATGTGTCGTCGAACGCCATCTGCACCTTGGTGCCGCACTTCTGCCCTGATGCTGACTTTAGCGATGTGACAGGGACATCCTTCCAGACTGCATCATCAATCTTGCCATCCAGCTTAGGCATCTCTTTGACACGTACCGCCTGAATCGTCGGTTTGGGGCATTCGCCCACACGTTGCGTCAGCCATTGTTCAGCCTTGACGGCTTCGGTCCATGCACCACCTGGTTCCTTGTAGAGGAAAGCCGTCTGACGAAGTTGATCCTGCTCCGTTTTTCCATCAATGCGTTCGTTAGCGATCAGGCAAAACTGGAAGTCAGGATCGTTAAAGCCTAGTGGATGGAACACGGAGTAGAGGCCACCAGCAGCCAGGGCACCTCCGTTCCATCGCCTCAGTTCCGAGCGGTACTTCTGAAGGATGGTTCGCTGCTTGGGGTTGAGCGCCTGAAAAGGCGACTCCACCGTATCGCCACTCTTGCTGGCGGGCGACCGCAAGACATAGTCCGTCAGGTGAGACATCGTTTTCAAATCGACCCGTCGCTTGATTTCACTACTGCCCATCATCGTGGTGATGAATCGGCATGATTCAGGAGCCAGGCGATGAGTAGGCATCAGATCGAGCAGCATCAGATGGCATTCACGTGCCATTGTCCATTGACCTTTTTCGACAAAGTCTTGTGCCTGAGCAGCAATGCGGTCTCCGATGGTCATCGGTGCCAGGCCATTGAGGGAATGTTCCAGATTGGTGAAGAACTGGCGACGTTCACCCGGATCAAACAGCTTCTGCTGATACGGCTTGGCATCCATCTGCTGGCGATAGGTTGCACCCAGTAGCAGTTGATACTTGAGTTCTTCCACTTCCACTTTCTCCCGACGAGCCTGCCCGCCATGCCCCAGGGTGATACCTGCGAACATGTCGTCGTTCGGCATCAGTGTGGGCGGAATAAAGCAGCCAAGCATGCCGACGTTGCGAAAGACGGCCATCAACGGATGCTGTGAGGAGAAAGCCACGTTGCAAGACTTCACCAGAGTGTACTCCTCACTCACTGGCCCGCGCTGGTATTTGTCGAACAGGATCGGGCGGCCTAATCCGGCAAAATCATTCGGAGAAGCGAACAGAACGGGGCGAGGGATGTTGAGCTTGAGTGAGCAATCGACGTTACCCGTGCCCACCCGTCGAGCGAACTGGCGTTCAGGCTGCCAGGGTTCGAGATGCAAAGCACGAATCTGTTCGGGGAAGACGTCAGGGCGACCTGCCAGATCGCAGGCTTGTCTGACGACCAGCGATACCGCAGCGTTCATGGGGCCGCTGGGCATTCCCGGTTCGGCACTATCGCCGACGACCACGCTGGGCCGCCACATCCGGATGGCCAGCACCAGCTGTTCGAGCAAATGCTGTTCTTCGGCTAACTTAACAATCATGCCAGAAGACATGTTCTGCTGATAGTCAGCCACCAGCATGCGGGTGAGAACATCGGTAGTGGTTCCACCCACGACACGAACAGCATGCTGAAGCTTCTCACGATCGGTATGCCACTTGCCCGGTTCGGTACAAGCTTGCAGGCCAACACACAGGTAACCCTGATCGCCACCGACATACGCAATGGTGCCCAAAGGCATCTGCTGATTCTGTGCAGCCACAAACAACACCGCACTGCGATGGCCACCACGACGCACAACCGTCCAGGTCGCTCCGCTATCGCTGGTCTTGAGGATGGTACCCAGTTCACCAATACAGAAACCTACTGTTTCACTGACGAAATTCACCTGATGGAGTGGTAGCGGCTGCTTCGTCTGCTGCATCTCCCAAGTCTTGCCCCGATCGACAGAGTGATAGACGAATGTACCAGGCCTACCGACAATCCAGACGTGATTGCCTACTGCACAGACGCTGTTGAAATCGAGTTGACGCTGAACTGCTTCGGGAATTGGCATTGTCACCGGTTCAAAGCTTTTGCCCCCAGTCTGCCTGCTGAGCATGACCCCGGCATGGGTTCCCACAGCCCAGACATCCTGATCGCAATTCGTTACCGACATCCAGCTGACGCCCTTAAAGCCCTTGATGGCGATAGGCAATACCTGGTCCTTCTCCATCAGGCCAACCATGCCACCTGCGCCGACAGCTACGGGATTGTCGTTGATGATGGTGCCGCTAAGCCAGCCGGAATGACTATCGAGGGCGGAACACGACTTCCATGTACTGCCGCCGTTCTCAGTGAAGAAGATGCCTCCGGTGTTTCCACCTGTGGTATCGCCGAAGGCGTAGCCCACTTTGGCATCCAGGAACTTGACGCCGCACAGCCCGGGCAATTCACGATGGATCACTTTCTTCCACGACGAGCCACCATCGGTGGTAGCCAGCACTACTCCGCCCGTACCACGGCCATAGGGCAACGCTTCGATACCAACCGCATAGCCAACGAAAGCATCGACGAAATGCACCGCACGCAGCGACACACGCACATTGGTTCTCTGCTGTTCGGTGGTTTCGAAGCCATCAATCGTATGGAGTATGATGCCATCATCGCCCACGGCCCAGCCTTCTTTGGCTGAAGCCATGTGCATGGCACGCAGAGCAGCATCGGGCGTCGCCGGCGATTCCTGAGCAGAGACGAAGGTAGCAATAGAAGCAAGCAGCGCGAGCGCCATCCCGAACCGAGACATAGCGCCTCCTCCATGAGGTCGATACGATCACCGAGGTATAACAGCTAAATCAGGCCATTTGGTCAAGGGCAACCCGAGCCATACAGTCCGAGCCGCGACCGAAGGGAGCGGTTAACTAGTAGGCAATCTTCCATGGAAAGCAGCCTATTAATGAGCGAGGTACCGACCAGAAACCAAACTGTCGCGAGGGCGAAGGAGATGGTGTCATCAGTCTCTCAGAAGATACGGCCCAGCAGATTGAACTAAGGCTTGCTGTTCTTTATCGAAGCTTCCACTTTCTCAAAGACCACGAAGTAGTTCTCCTTGAACAGTGACTTCACTTCATTGATCTTCTTGAAGCCACTGTTGATGATTTCCTGTTCCACCACGTCCTGGCCAGCACGTACATGCCCTAATACCCACTCCCGACTCTGTCCAGGCACTTTCATGAAATCGATGATCACCAGCCTACCCTTGGGTTTCATGGCCTTGTGAATCGAAGCCAGCATCTTGTAGGGGAACTCAAAATGATGATAGGTATCGCAGATGAATGCCGTGTCGATGCTGTTTTCAGGCAGTTCGGGCGAGATGTCTTTCCCAAGGATCGTCTTCACGTTCTTGATCTGGAGTGATTGGCAACTTTTCTCAATGTGATCAAGGAACTTCTGCGAAATATCCACTGCGTAAACTTTGCCTGTTTGACCAACTTGGTCAGCAAAAAGTCTGGTATATAAGCCAGTACCTGCACCTATATCAGCGACCGTCGTCCCTGCCTTGATCTCGCAAGCTGCAACCACTTCCTTACGTTTTTCAAAAGTCTCGCGACTCTCACCTTCGAATTTCTCGACCCACTCTTTCACATTGGGATTGCGAAAGGAGTCGTTAATGCCTGGCTTGACACTCTTGTCCTGAGCCGAAACTACCGGCACAAGGAACAGGCTTAGAAGAATCGCCGATGTGAGATGAAGGTTCATGGATGCTCGTGGAAAAGACAACATTGAATGAACACGCTCAAGTAGCTCCTTCAGCCTATGGAGCCTTTTCAAATCCCGCACTGATCAGAGCATCATAGCCTGGCTTGAGAGGACGTATGTCGTAGCCCTTGTTCTTGAGCAAATCGGCCGCCTTCAGGCAACGTCCTCCAGCTGCACAATGCAGGTAGACGATCTTCCCAGCAGGAATGATTTCCTTCAATTTCGCATCTGAAACACCACTCTTGAGTTGAGACAGGGCCAGATGCTTTGCGTCCTTGACATGCCCATCGTTCCATTCATCGAGTTCACGAACATCCACCAGGACAGCCTTCTTCTCCGCAAGCCCCTTTTTGACGGTTTGCAGCGTGTCTTTCGTATGGTCAGCAGAATGAACGAAGCTGGTCAATCCGAAGAGCAAAGCGATTCCATAGCAGAACGAACGCATGTTGCAGCCTCCAAGTCAGGTAACGAGTTCCTCTATTGATCTACTATTCACCCAGAGTTTACAAGATGCCTTGCATTTTTTAACGTAACCCATGTCCTCACTTCGGTTCCACTCTCAAGCAAACGCCCACGGAACGGTGATATGTATTCATCAGGCGATATCGTTCAGGACCACGCGTTCACCCGCGCTGACGGAAGCAAGGTGAAGCTTTCTGAACTTGCGATGGGACCGTCAATCCTGATTTTTTATCGCCACCTCATGTGAATTCTCTGCCAGGCACACCTCGGCGAGGTGCAGGAGCATTTGCAGGAGATACGTGCAATGAGTGGAGAACTCATCGTGGTCACTCAGAGTCGCCCGGAACATCTGCAAATACGGCTGGAAGACGACTCCAAGCCATTCCCGGTGATCTGTGATCCGGATCGAACCGTTTACCGTGCATTCGGCCTATTACCTGGCCAAGCCCGGATGTTTCTATCGTTCAAAGTAATAGGGAGCTACCTCTCCCGTATATTTCAAGGGTGGAAGGTCAGGATACCCATGAAGAATGAAGATATTTTGCAACTGGGAGGTGATTTCGTGCTGGATCACTCACGTCGCCTGATACTGGCGCATCGAAGTGTTGATCCCACAGATCGTCCATCAGTTGATCAATTACTGCAAGCCCTGCGTTCCGCGAAGTGACTTGTGATGCAGTTCGGCCAATTCTGTATTCAATTCATCGATCTGGGTGTTACACTGTCACACACTCTCTTCGGATGATTGAGTATGCGACTCTCCTGTATTGTGTTGGCCATCTTCCTGCTCACTTGTCTGGCCACTTCGTTACATGGTCAGCCACCATCTGAGCTATCGAAGCCTGTGCAACTCACGGCACGTGATGATCATAAGCGGATGATGGAACTATTGCAGATGAAGTCCATTCGCCGTGGTGCGGATGGAAACCCGAAATCAGCCAATGCAGCCAATCTGGATGAGTCGAAGGCTAACCCCTATCCAGATTTGCCTGATCCACTCTTGTTCAAGGATGGCACGAAGGTCACCACGCCTGAGCAATGGAGGAAGCGACGATTAGAGATCATGGAAGACTTTGATCGTGAGGTGTACGGCAGGGTGCCAAAGGAAACGCCAAAGGTGACTTGGGTAGTGACCGAGACGATACAAGAAAAGGTTGGAGATATTGATGTCACCACGAAGAAACTGATCGGGAAGGTGGATAACTCGTCGTACCCCCATGTCACTGTGGACATCCAGTTGTCGCTCACAACACCAACCAATGCTACAGGACCCGTGCCAGTGATGTTGGAGTTCGGATTTGTCTTCCCCCGACGACCCGGTGCGCCAGCGAAGCAGGGCTTTCCTCCTGGTGCGGGTAAACCCTGGACACAGCAATTGATCGAGAAGGGGTGGGGCTACGCTATTCTTTCGCCCAACAGCGTGCAGGCAGATACTGGTGGAGCAGTCGGGCGAGATGGCAACTACCAGGGGCTGACCACGGGCATCATTGGTCTGTGCAATAAGGGCCAGCTGCGCAAGCCCGACGACTGGGGAGCGCTGCGAGCATGGGCCTGGGGTGCCAGCCGGGCGATGGACTACTTCGAGACCGACAAAGCTGTCGATGCCAAACAGGTCGGCATCGAAGGACTCTCCCGGTATGGCAAAGCAGCTATCGTCACCATGGCCTACGATGAGCGGTTCGCGATTGGCTTCATCGGTTCCAGCGGTGCAGGTGGAGCGAAGCTGCATCGACGAGATTATGGCGAGAAGGTGGAGAACGTCGCCAGTTCTGGCGAGTATCATTGGATGGCAGGTAACTACATCAAGTACGCTGGGCCGCTGACAGCCAAAGACCTTCCAGTGGATTCACATGAACTAGTGGCTTTGTGTGCTCCACGTCCGGTGTTCATCAGCGTTGGCTCGCTTTCGGTGGAAGGCGGTTGGATCGATGCCAAGGGCATGTTCCTGGCTGGTGTAGGTGCTGGTCCGGTGTACAAACTATTGGGCAGGAAAGATCTGGGTACGAGCGAGTTTCCCAAGCAGGAAACGGCATTGATCGAAGGGGAGATTGCCTACCGTCAGCACGAAGGTGGTCATACTACTGGCCCTAACTGGCCTACGTTCATCAACTGGGCATCACGCTACCTGAAGACACCACCATTGAAAACTCAGAAGGAGGTTCGTCCCATGGAACGAACGGATGCCAACTCCAGAAAGGCACACGAACAGCTGGTAGGGAAAGCAAAAAAGGGGCGTATCGATGTTTACTTTGTGGGCGATTCCATCACCCGACGATGGGGAGCCACCGACTATCCAAAGTTCCTCGAACATTGGAAGTCAACTTTTCACGGCTGGCATGCAGCCAACTTCGGCTGGGGTGGCGACACTGTTCAGAACATCCTGTGGCGATTACAGAATGGAGAACTGGACGGAGTGAACCCGAAGGTCATCGTCCTCATGTCTGGTACGAATAATCTCAGTAACATTTCGCGAACTGATAAGGTCGAAGCGGCTGTCGAGGAAGTGACACTGGGTATCCAAGCTATCCTGAAAACTTGCCAGTCAAAAGCTCCGCAGGCAGTGATTATTTTGATGACAGTCACGCCACGGAATGACAATGCGAATGCAACTGAAGCGATCCAAAAGATCAACAACATTCTAAACAACTATGCTGATGGCAAATCCATACGACTTCTGAACATCAATAGCACGTTAGCTGATGAAGCAGGGAAGCTAAGGAAAGAGATGTCTGATGATGGCCTACATCTTTCCCTGAAAGGGTATCAAGTATGGGGCGACGCACTCAAACCCGTTCTGAACGAAATACTGGGGCCACCCGCTAAAGAAGATTTGGCCCCACCGCCAACCGGTGATCCTAAATCGCAACGTAACTGATGGTATTGCGACGAAATGGGCGTTACTGGATTCGAACCAGTGACTTCCACCGTGTGAGGATGGCACTCTAGCCGCTGAGTTAAACGCCCGGCGAACAGCACTTAGCTGTTAGCTTGATAGCGTTCCTTGCCTTCGGAGTCAACGGCGGCATCGGTAAACTTGGGGGCACTGGCAGCGATGCGCTGTGGTGGCTTGGGGGCTTCCGGAGGTGCCTGGTAGGTATTGGCAGCGGTATTGACGGTTTCGACTTCGTCTTCAATGCCCTTGAGGCCCTTCTTGAACTCGACAATGCCTTTACCGAGATAGCGGCCTACTTCGGGCAGACGGCGACCGAAGAGAACTACGCCCAGACCGAGAATGATCAAGATTTCCATCCAGCCCATTTGGCCGCCGAAGAATGCGAACATGACTACTATCCTCAGAAATTAGCAGGCTCGTGGTGTGACGATCGACATCGGCGAGCAGGTGAGTCCTCTCCTTAGTATAATTCCCCCAGACGGAGACGGGCAAGTATTTCTCACATGATGTTGGGAAATATCCACGGATTGACTGCAGTACATTCCCGTGATTGGGCCGATTTTAACGGGGACAGTTGGTTTTAGCCAGCATTCTCGTCCACCCAACTCCGCCGGGGTGGAATGATACTCGTCCCCTGGCTCCGCCGGGGGACGCACTGCATGCCTGCCTCTGGCAGGCTGCAATCGTGAGAGTATCTTGCTATTTTGCAAGGAAGCTGGAATCTCATCGCCGCTGCCAGTCGGAGACTGGCTGGCAGTGCGTCCCCCGGCGGAGCCAGGGGACGAGATAGCAGAAAAGTCTCGATTGTTCGTGCCACTTGGTTTAGCATGGACACCACTGAGCAAGGGATCGTACAGACTCGGAGCAGATGATGTCGCAGACCATCAGACATCGATTCATCTCATGGATGAGTCCGGAAACAGATGCATCACTCTTGCAGCGGTATATCGCTCGTCAGGATCAAGCAGCCTTCTCAATGCTAGTTCGTCGATACGTCAAACTCATTCAAAGCGTTTGTCACAAAGAATTATCTTCTGTTGTTGATGTCGAAGATGCCTGCCAATCTACTTTTTTGATATTAGCGCAACGTGCCAGTTCGATACGCAACCAGGATTCACTACGTAGCTGGCTGCATGGGGTGGCCATCCGAGTTTCGAAAGCGATGAAGCGGCGGGCTATTCGTTTGGAGAAACGCCATCGTGAGTTATCAGTCTCACAACTGGTTGGCTCTGCTGCTGAGATACTGGCCGACAGTGATCTGCAGGCGTTACTGCGTCGAGAAGTGGAAGGTCTTCCAGAGCAGTATCGTGTACCGCTGCAACTGTGCTACTGGCATGGACAATCCCGAGATGAAGTGGCTGCCACACTCGGTTGGACCAAGGGCCAGGTGAAAGGCCAACTGGAACGAGCCAAACGCCGGCTTAAGGCCAGACTCACTCAGCGAGGTGTGCAACTCTTGTTACCTGTCGGTCTGGGTCTGACCACGGTAGCACTCGTCACGATAGTGCCCGCCATTGCCACCGCAGCGACAACCGCCGCTAGTGCCGCGTCACTCACCGGCTGGGCCATGCAGATTGGCAGCGTGTTCTATCGTGTCTTCCAGGCAACCAAAGGCATCGCCATGCTGGGCCTTGCTGCAGTGGGCTTGGGCGTTGTGCCACCGTTCCCGATCCTGCCCATCTTCCCTGACAATGAACAACAGCTAGTCTCGCCTCAAGTTGAAACCGAGGACGATGTCTGTGACGAATGTGAATAAGAGTTGGAGTACTGCCTAATAGGCGGCTGGGTTCTTGCTTCAACGAGACGCTGGCCGGATAAAGCCGGTACTCCAACATGATGCACGCAGCCCTCATCTACCCGCATCAGTTGTATCCTCAGCATACAGCTGTTGCTTCTGCGACTACGGTCTATCTGATCGAAGACCCGCTATTCTTTTCTCAATATCCCTTTCATCGCCAGAAGCTCATGCTCCATCGGGCGAGTATGAAGCGATTCGCTGACTCGCTTGCAAAGAAGGTGACCTATGTCGAAGCCCATGAACTGAAGACAACAGCAACCATAGCAAGTATCCTTCAGAAAGCTGGCGTAACCCATGTTCGTTTCGCTGAACTCAATGACGACTGGCTGCATCAACGCCTGACAACAGCACTCCATCAAGCGAAGATCAATTACGATATTCTGCCCGATCCACACTTTCTCACTAGTGATCAGGACTTCGAGCAGTATGCGGGCAACAAGAAGAAACTCTTCTTCACCGAGTTCTACATCCAGCAGCGGCAACGATTGGGCATACTTCTTGACAAAGACAGTAAGCCCATCGGCGGGCAGTGGAGCTTTGATCCCGACAATCGCAAGAAGTTACCCAAGGGCATAGACGTACCCCAAGTAAACTGGGGTGTGGAAGATGCCTATGCCAAAGAAGCTCGCGACTATGTCAAACATCGCTTTCCAAAAGCTCCAGGCACCGATCGTTCGTGCCTCTATCCCACAAGTCATACAGCAGCCAAAGTGTGGTCGCGTGACTTCATAGAACACCGTTTCGCACTCTTCGGTGACTACGAAGATGCGATACACCCTACCGAGACAACACTCTTTCATTCTGTGCTGACTCCGATGCTGAATATCGGGTTACTCTCGCCACAGGAAGTGGTGCAGGCAGCCCTTGATGCATCTGTCGAGGTGCCTCTCAACTCACTGGAAGGCTTTATCCGTCAGGTCATCGGTTGGCGGGAATTTATACGGGGTACCTATCACCATATCGGTCGCAAGCAGCGTTCACGAAACTACTGGAACCATACCCGGCCGATGCCGAAGGCTTTCTACGAGGGTACGTCAGGAATCGAGCCAGTGGACAACGTGATCAGAAACGTACTCTACACGGGTTACTGTCATCACATCGAACGACTGATGCTGCTGGGGAATATCTTCTGCCTCTGCGAGATTGATCCCGATGCGGTCTATCAGTGGTTCATGGAACTCTTCATTGATGCGTACGACTGGGTGATGGTTCCCAATGTCTATGGAATGAGCCAGCATGCTGACGGTGGCCTGATGACAACCAAACCCTATCTCAGCGGTTCAAGCTATGTTCTGAAAATGAGCAGCTACAAGAAAGGCCCCTGGTGCCCGATCTGGGATGGCCTCTACTGGCGGTTCATCAACAAGCACCGCACATTCTTCCGAAGCAATCCCCGCCTCAGCATGATGACCAGCCAACTTGACCGCATGGGCAAGAAGCTTGATGAACATATCAAGCACGCAGAAACGTTTCTGGCTTCCCTGTAGGGCACGTTGTACGTGCCTCAACTCGATGAGATTCTAACTGCTCGATAGCCTGAGGTAAGTGACGAGCAGATGTCAATGGGAGGCACGCACAGCGTGCCCTACGCGGCTTGCTTCAACTTCTCTTCCACGAGGGTAGCCTGAATGAGTGGGCCCTGGTAGCTTGGCAAGTCGTTGGGGCCGAAGTGTTGGCCGTTGCCTTCCCAATCGTGGCTACCAATGTTGGCAACGATGGATTGAGCCAGCGATACTGCTGCCAAGCCATCTTCACCGGTGACCTTGGGCTGACGGCCGGTTCTGATGCACTCTGTAAAGTCGCTCAGTTCGGCCGTCAGTTGATCGAGCTTGGATTCAGGTGTTGTTTGTGTAGGCAGGTATTGGCTGAAGAGCGTTTCTTTGAATCGTGCCATGCTTTGTGGATCGAGATTGCGAACGTCAGGAACACCATTCCGGAACGACAGACTGGGCTGCACCAGGGTGCAGTTCTTCTTGCCGAAGTCGATGCTGGCATGCCCTTCGGACCCGAAGAGGTTCATGCTACGAACGGCACTAGTATGGACCCGACTGGCTGTGAGCGTGGCTACCACACCATTCGCAAAGTGGATACGGGCATTGGCAAGATCTTCGTACTGTCCCATCACACTGACACCAACAGCATCGACAGAAACGACAGGCGAACGAACCAGTGAGAGAACCAGATCGATGTCGTGGATCATTAAGTCCATTACGACACCAACATCCAGGCCTCGTCCGCTGAACGGTGCCAGTCGCTGGGCATCAATGAACTTGGGACGCAGGCAGCTCTCTGCAACCGTGGTGAAGCCTGGGTTGAAGCGTTCGATATGGCCTACTTGCAACAGTGTCCCAGCCCGCTTGGCAGCGTTGACGATGAGCTTGGCTTCAGGCACAGTGCCTGCCAGTGGCTTCTCCACCATGCAAGGTACGCCTTGTGCCAGGAAATCGACAGCGGTGGTACAGTGGAACTTGGTGGGAGTGACGATGCTGACTGCATCGACTTCACCTTTGAGTTCACTGGGAGTTGTCAAAGCCTTGCAGTTGTGCTTGGCAGCTATCGTTTCTGCCTGAGTCTGGTTGGGGTCAACCACAGCCACCAGGTTGACACCTGACATATTCGCCAGGATGCGAGCATGATGTTGACCGAGACTACCTACTCCGATAACAGCCATCCGTAACGTCTTCATGATGTCACTCCGATGTCAACGCTTCCATGGTTGACTGCTGGGCCGGACACGATCTCTTCATGCCACGCGAAGCAGCGGACGCATTGAGACGCCCTGTTGCTCAGCTTGCGGCACGGCCAGTTCCTGCGTCAGACGGCGAACAAGCACTGCATTGAGTGCATGTCCGGACTTGTACCCGACGATGTGCCCATGCAGATCACCTGCAAAGAGGGCCATGTCACCAACAATATCGAGCGCCTTGTGACGAGCTGGTTCGTTGGCATAGCGAACCATGTTGCCACCAATCGGACCATGTTCGCCGTAGACCAGAAGATCGGCCGATGTGGTATTGGCACCGATGCCGAGTTGCTGCATGGTTGAGGCTTCGGTCGCAGTCAGGAAGGTGCGACACATGGCTAGTTCGTTCAAAAAACGATCTGCTGTAATTCGCTGAGTATGGCGATGACAACCAATGGGGCTGTGGTAGCCATAATCGAGTATGTAGCTGACAGTCAGTCCCGGCTCGTCATTGGGATGAATGGTCAAAGTAGCTCGACCATCAGTAACGGTGATCGGTTCAGTCACGCCATAAATCGGGCGTTTCTCACGTTGCAGTTGGATGCCACCTTCTTCGGTGAGCGCCTCCACGAAGCAAAGAGCGGAGCCATCGAGGCCTGGAGGTTCTGCGGCATCGAGTTCGACGATGCAATTATCAATCTTGAGGCCAGCGAGAGCTGCCATCACATGTTCGATGAGTTCGACCTGGGCTGGTGCATGACCAATAATGGTCCGTCGATTGGCACCAGTGACATGTTCAATTTTTGCTGGAACGATGGGAGCATTACGAAGGTCAATTCGCTGAAAGAGCACGCCTGAACCTGGACGGGCAGGGCGAAAGCGAACGCGAGACCAGTTCCCGGTGATATATCCGAACCCTTCCACAACCACTGGCTGCTCAATAGTCCGCTGCCAGCGCCAACCCACCTGATGCATCATTGCTGCACTCCCCCCAGAGGCAAACACCCGCCCAGCATCGTGGCCAGACGGGTGCTTATTCGGCAGAGATCGGCCAACACACCCCAGCAACTTTATCGATTGCCTGCGGGAGTGGTGTTGCCTGCTGGGACGACCGTACCTGGATTGACCGTGCCACCAGCGTTGGTGACAGGTGCTGCAGGGTAGGCCTTGGAGAGATAGCTCACCACCCGGTAGGTGATGTCGTAGCGTTCGCGGTCGTAGAACATCGGGAAGATGGGGTTGGCAGCCATACGACGCACGATGAATTCGGGCTTGTTGTAGGTGTCCTTGTTCCAGTCTTCGGTGTAACGCCAGACGATGTCAAAACCGTTGGTCTTGGCCACTTCAGCGACCGCACCGTAGAACTCGACATAAATCTTGGCTACTTCTTCATCGAAGTACTTGCCCAGAGTCTTCTTGGCATCAGCAGCGATGGTATCCACTTCCATCTTGATACCACGCACTTCAGCTTCAATTGCATCCTTGCGCTTCTGATCAGTCGTGGTGGCATACTCCTTCTGGAGTTCGCCCATGCGTTCCTGCTTCTTCTTGACGATAGACATGAATTCTTCGTCTTTTTTCTTCAGTTCGTCCTGAAGACCCTTGTAGCGAGGATAGAGCTTGAGCACTTCCTGCATGTTGACGAAACCCACGCGAACGGGGTTAACCGGAGCAGGAGCTGCTGGTGCTTGAGCCAGTGTGATGGCTGGAACAAATCCCATGAGGCAGGCTGCAATTCCACAGGCGATGGCAAACTTACGGATCACGTGCAATTCCTCCCTGAATCCACGGGCCTTGGCGCATCAGTGATGCTGATGGCAGCGGAGAGAACCAACTTCCTTGGTAGTTCACTCCAACGCCCCGACCTGCGGCGTAACTTCAGCATCAGGCTATAGCCGAGATAAGAAATAGGGTCAAGGCGAGTCCAAAGAATGCTTACGCGGGCATTTCGCCGTGGATACGACGAAAAAGACTGGTTTCGCCAGCATTACTGATACGCACGTAAACTCTTGCCCAGGCATAATTTTTTGTCGCCTCCATTTGTCTTAAGTCTGTTTGCGACTTATCCTTAAGGTAACTGTATCCCCCCAGTTTCCCTGTGCGGTATTATGCCCATTCGCATCCAAAGCGAAGAAGAACCTATACCCGGCTATCGGCTCATCAGCCGACTGGGTGGTGGTGGCTATGGTGATGTCTGGAAATGCGAAGCACCCGGTGGCTTACATAAAGCCATCAAATTTGTCTTCGGTAGTCTGGAACCATCCGAGGACATTCTGGGGGAAGATGATAGCGGTCGTGCTGAGCAGGAACTCAAGTCACTGGAACGCATCAAGCGTATTCGCCATCCCTTTATCCTGGCATTGGATCGCTATGAAGTGATCGAAGGCCAGCTTATGATAGTCTCGGAGCTAGCTGATTGTAGCCTGCATGATCGACTGAAAGAGTGTCAGAAGCGGGGAATACCAGGTATCCCTCGTGAAGAACTCTTGAATTATATGTTGGAAACGGCTGAAGCTCTTGACTACATGACGAACAAGCATGACTTGCTACACCTGGATATCAAGCCACAGAATCTCTTTCTACTTTGTAACCACATCAAGATCGGCGACTTCGGTCTGGTGAAGGATGTCGAAGGCAAACTTGCCAATGTGACGGGTGGTTTCACCGCTGTCTACTCAGCTCCAGAGTCTTTCGAAGGATATGTCACTCGTTTCTCGGATCAGTACAGCCTGGCCATTGTCTATCAGGAGTTACTCACCGGACAGCGTCCGTTCAGCGGTCAGAATCCCAAACAATTGCTGCTCCAGCACCTACAGGGCACGCCAAATCTGGATCCGCTCCCTGCGATGGATCGCAAGATCATCGAACGAGCGTTAGCCAAGTCTCCCACTGAACGTTGGCCCAGCAGCATGGCCATGGTGGAAGCCCTGGCAGATGCCTTTGATGAAGACTACGAGACACCAACGACCCTGGCTCTGCAACGAGACAATGAAACACAGGTGCCTTTCGTTTTAGTGCCTGCCAAACCTCCAGTGACGGTACCTTTGAAGGCTGCCCCTGAGAAAGCGGCTCTTCCACCGATTCCGAATCAGCCGACGGATGTGCTCAGCAAGCTGCGTTCAGCTCACTTGAGTGATTTGGATCTTCCAACTGCTAATGCCAGTAGCGGGGTATTGCGTCCGACAGTTATTATTGGACTTGGAAAAATGGGGCGCGTGGTGGTACAGCATCTGCAACAACAACTCCAGGAAGAATGGGGTTCTCCATCATTCCCATTGTTGCAATTGCTATGCATCGATACTGACACCACTTTTCCTGACTCATCGCTGATAGACAAGAAGTATGCTGAAGACCTGTTGCCCATGCCACTGAGTCGACCGGTTCGTTATGTGCGAACCCGTGATCGACTGCCTCCCGTGGAAGAGTGGTTAGATACCAACCTTCTCTATCGCATGCCTCGCAACCTGGTGACGAACGGGATTCGTGCACTCGGCCGGCTGGCATTCATTGAACATCACGACATCCTCGTAACAGGGTTGGAGCGTGCTCTCAAGAACGTACTTGCTCCTGAAGCTGAACAGGCAGCTATCGAATTGTCGAAGTTGGAAGTGCGCAGCAAGGAACCGATAGTCTATATCGTGGCGCATCTGGGGGGTGGTACAGGCAGTGGCATGTTCATCGATTGCGCCTACCTGGCTCGCTCGATTCTGAAGAAACTGGAGTATCGAGGAGAAGTCGGCTCGATTCTCCTCACACCCGAACTGCTGGATGGACAATCACCTGATTTACCAGAAGCCAATGCTGTAGCAGCTCTCCAGGAGCTTGAGTACTTCCAACAGATAGGAAACAGCTACCAGGTGCGATTTGACACCAAATCAGAAGTTATTTCCGATACTGATCCACCATTCAGTCACTGCCTGCTGGTAGAGATACCTGTTCGTCCAGAGAAACTACCACCACAGCACACAGACCCTGCCAGTCCGGTTCTCTCCCGGCTGGCTCGATCACTCATCAATGTGATGATGCACCCGCTCGGACAAACCAGTGATCCATGCTGGCTGAGCCGATCATCCTCAGCAGTGTACCAGACGCTTTCCACCCAGGTGGTGACCACCTCGCGGCATTCGATCCTGCTACAAGCCTCAGCAACAATCTGTAATCAAGTGATTGATCATTGGCTGAAACCCCTTTCGCGAGATCAGGCTAGTGGCGTCCACCAATGGATGAACGAGTTTATCGAGCAGCAGGAACTCAGTTCCAGCACCTTGACTGCCAAGTTCGATCAAGCGGTGGAACAAGAACTCGGCATGAGTGCAACCGAGTATGCCAAACAACTGCTGGCTCCCTTGAGTAAGCCCGTCAAGGAATATCTGCCCACCGACAAGGAAATTGATAAGGCCCTGCATAACATTCTTGATCTACTCGGAAGCACGAAGACGGATGATACCATCTCGGTCTCGATGATAGACCCTTCGACCAAGGTGACACGTCAGTTGCGTTCTGTCATTGATGATTTCGTGAGCCGTGTCTCCAGCGATCTAAAATCCAAGCTGATGAAGCTGGTGGACAAACCCAACTGGCGACTCGGCGCTGCGGACGAAGCACTGGTGTATATCACCAGAGTGCTCGAGAAATCTGCAGAGCACAATAACGAACAGAGCATACTATGTCAGAAGCAGTTCGCCCTGGCCGTAGCGAGACTGAAGCTCGATTTGGGTGAATATGAACGAATGCGTAGTACAACCAAATTCCTTTGGCCCAAGATCGCTACCCCGGGCATGCATCTGAACGAAGTATTCTCCAAACGTTATCAGGCACTGATGCACGAACGCCTGGTATCGCTCTACAGCGGTATTGCTACCCGCTGTGCAGGTATCGCGCAGGACTTTAGACAGTGCCGTAGTCGACTTTTGGATCTTCGGCAATCAGGACGTCGGCAAGATGAGCTTTGGAACCAGGAAACCAATACCTGGAACACCGCCCTTACTCCCCCAGGCTTCTCTGATAATTTCCAGGTGGTGCAGCAACTGAGTGACAGTATCTCTGCGGAAGATATGCAGGCCATCGACAAGCGCATTGCCGAAAAGCTTGCCCCGGATTTTCCATCGCTTGGGGAAACCATACTCGCTTCTGGTGAGTCGCTCCGCCCACTTCGCAAGAACATACAAGAAGTAGTCCACCAGTTCCTCGATGCTCAGACGCCACAGAACGATGTCATGAGCTTGCTGTTGGAGGAACGCCCCAATATTTGCGATGCAGTTGAGCAATTGCATCAGGAAGCTCAGTTGCCTATTTTCTTCCATCAGGCTACCAAGTCGTTTGAGTTGGTCTTCCTCTCTCTTCCAGAATCCGAGCAGTCAGCCAAGCTGGAAAAAGAGATTCACCACTCTTTTCCCGATCTAGTGACAGTCCGTAGCAATGACAATGAAGTGATTCTGCATCGTGCCATTCTCGGCATCGATCTGCATGAATTGTCAGTGATGTCAGAAGCGGGTCTGGCAGCTTTCCAGACAGCAAAGGAGATTGAGAACTTCTCCCCGCACGCCAGGCAGGATATCACGTCGTGGACCGTCACGGCAGAGTTAGCGATAAGCTAGCAGTTGCACCAAGCTCAGTTCAATCTTGCGATCGGGTAGGCGAGCAATGGCGGGGAGGATATCCAAGTCCCCAGTTACAGCTACATTTTCATCTGTCTGCACTGTGCCGAACAGAGTCCACGGAGATGCCTGATCAATATGTACTTTGATGGTCTGACCGATGAGACGAGGATGACCTTCAAAGACTACGATGTGATCTGTCATCGTGCGGCCAGTCAGTTGGGTATGCTCAGTGTAGGCTGATTGTCCCTGTTCCTTGAGTGCAGCCTTGCTGGGGCTTTCGACCAGCACTTCAACTTCGGTATTGATCTGGCTCTGATGATCAGCAGCGCTGATCTCTGCCTGAACTGCAAGGAGATCGTTGTTCCGTCGCTTCTTCACTTCTTCTGGAACATCGTCTTTGTAGAGTTCATCAGCCTTGGTGCCTCGACGTGGGCTGTATTTGAAGATAAAGCTGTTCTTGAACCGGGCGAAGCGGATGAGTTCGCCACAGGTGGCAAACTGCTCTTCGGTCTCGCCACAGAACCCCACAATGAAGTCGCTGCTGATGGCCACGTTCGGCATCGCTTCCCGGCACCGCTGCACCATCTCCTTGTAGTAGCTCACGGTGTAGAGCCGCTTCATCTTCTTGAGCATGACATCGTCGCCATGTTGAGCAGGCACATGCAGGTACTTGCATGCCTTCGGCAGATCCCGAACGGCCTGGATGAGGTCGTCGCTCATGTCTTTCGGGAAACTGGTGACGAACTTGATGCGGTCGATTCCTGCTACATCCTGAATGCGGTAGAGCAAGTCTGACAGCCGACTCTTGCGGCCGTCGCCATGATCGAACTTGTAGCTATTGACGGTCTGGCCAAGGAGATTGATCTCCTTGCACCCTTCGCCTGCCAGTTGCTTCACTTCTGCGAGGATATGATCGGGATGGCGTCCCTGTTCAGGACCACGGACACTGGGAACGATGCAGTATGTGCAGAACTTGTCGCAGCCTAGTTGAATGCGAACATACGCCTGGAAGGGAGTCGGTCGCATCGTCGGATCGCGGTTGGGGTCGTAGCTTTCGAAGCTTTGCGTGACTTCCAGCTTACCTGCATCAGCACGCCCCAGTGAGAACGCATACTGCTTCTTGCGGCTCTTCTTCGCTGCATCAATCAGTTCAGGTACACGAGCCAACTGCCCCGGGCCACAGACGATATCAACGTAAGGTGCCCGCTTGGTGACGATCTCCTGATCTTTTTGGGCCATGCATCCCAGCACGCCGATGACCTTCTCCGGATGGGCTTCTTTATGGCCACGAAGTTTGCCAAGGGCAGAGTAGATCTTCTCCTCCGCATGCTCCCGAACCGAGCAGGTGTTGAAGAGGATCACGTCAGCAGACTTCGGATCAGTCGTCAGTTCGTAACCCTGCCTGCGCAGACTTCCCACCACCAGCTCACTATCGAGCACGTTCATCTGGCAACCAACGGTATCAATAAAGAGTTTCGGCATAGGGTGCATTGTACAAAAGTCGCTTGGATTAGATGGAAGGGTGTTACTGAGAAACTGAAACACATAGCATTTCAGGGTTGTCTCGGCCATCGAAGTAAGAAATAATACAAGAGTAACGAGAGGATCGACAATGGTGGTAATATCCAGAAAATTAGGCGACAGTTTGATGATTGATGACAACATCGAAGTGACTGTTGTCCAGATCAAGGACGATAAGGTGCGATTAGGCATCACCACGCCCAGTAACATCCCGGTACATCGAAAAGAGGTCTGGGACAGCACTGGAATCAAAAGTACTGAATTGGATGTTGGCGAACTCGTTCGTGAATTAGAACGGACCAAAGAGCAATTGGAGACCTACAAGGCTGCTCTCTTCGCTTATGCCAAGGAAGAATGGGAAAGCACTACACAGGAAGACGTGGATCAAGCGTTAAAGCATCCATTTGATTTCAAATCAGTCATCCAAGAACTCGAAACCGGTAACGCAGCATGAGTCTTGGAAATGGAAAACCCATTCAATATCGGGTTGATATGGAAGCGGTTGCGCGCAAACAGCTCAAGCTTCTTGTGTCACTTGCCAAGCAAACTGGATACTCGCATGAACTGGCGAGACAATTGACGGGTATTTATCACGAACTGAAGAATGATCCCAATGGCTGGAGCGAGCCTTACAAGAGTTATGAACACCTCGGCATGAAACTCTGCATTGGATTTCTGGAACGGCTCTGTGTTACCTTTGGCGTTGATGATGTTCATCGCATCGTCATCATCAAATCAATACGAGCTAACAAGGGGCATGCCTTGTTTCGCTAAGCGTTCGTCAGTGGAGTGCGTTTGTACAAAACTCGTATGGATTAGCATTTTGCAATGCGAAATCTCTGTTATAATGACACTATGGTCAAACAAAGTGTTCTGAACAAACTGCTCTATCCTGTAAGATGTCCTCACTCCTGAAGTGGCATCTCGCCTGGTAGCGTTACGGGCCGACTCTGAAACACAGCAACGACTAGATGAATTGGCCGAGAAAGCCAATGAAGGACAGTTGAGCAAAGAAGAAGAACGAGATTACGACGACATGCTGGCAGCGATTGACTTGATTACTGTCTTGCAGATCAAGGCACGATTCACTCTTCAAAAAGCTTCTCAATAGAGGCAACAAAGTGATAAAGTACCTGACACTCACTCTAGCCTTTGTGCTTGGGTTGTCTTTGTTTGCGTGCGTTGTTATCAGTTTTGAACTGAGGTCTTCTCCGTGGTGGCGTTTAGGAATTATGCCCTTTATTGTTTTGCCTTTTGTGTTTGCCCACGATTTGGCATGGTATTACATCAATAGGAAATCTCATAGGTAACCTGCGATGTCGATAGACAATCCAAAGCGGGTGTACAAACTACTTCTTCCCGTCCACCTTCTCCATGAAGATGATGTGCTGCCTTGGTAGCACTTTGCTCGTTCCCTTGTGCTTCAGGGGGAACGGTTCCATCTCGATCAGTACCTGTCGCTCGGTCATCTTGTGCAGCGGCTTAATCGGTACCCAGGCATCTTCCCCTCGGT
>WBZX01000455.1_pt1 | contig 37485 bp, 38 predicted proteins | sample 5204211 | NCBI WGS metagenome assembly WBZX01 (sample SAMN12344362, study PRJNA552823) | activated sludge metagenome | biome: Activated sludge suspended growth; feature: Nitrification reactor; material: Wastewater; isolation source: activated sludge from nitrification reactor of wastewater...
ACCGAAGGGAGATGTAAGGGTTTTACCATACTGCGAACCGTACATATCAGTTTCAATCCACGCCCCCCGTTACCGAAGGGCGATGTTCACATGCGCCTAATTTTGTCGCTAGAAATTTAGTGTTTCAATCCACGCCCCCCGTTACCGAAGGGCGATGTTCAAACTGAGAACGCACTTTAGCAGGCAACGACATGTTTCAATCCACGCCCCCCGTTACCGAAGGGCGATGTGTGACGCGGGAGGGTGGAAAGTGATTATTACGCATGTTTCAATCCACGCCCCCCGTTACCGAAGGGCGATGTCTAACCTCACCCTCTATTTGCGACACCACCGCATTGTTTCAATCCACGCCCCCCGTTACCGAAGGGCGATGTGTGGCGGCTCCGGTCGCGGCTTCTTCATCCCGCTCGTTTCAATCCACGCCCCCCGTTACCGAAGGGCGATGTGCGGTCTGAGACGACTTAAGACCAGTATCAGTGTGTTTCAATCCACGCCCCCCGTTACCGAAGGGCGATGTCGCCATTGGTCAGCGCAGCGACTGAATCATGCAAGTTTCAATCCACGCCCCCCGTTACCGAAGGGCGATGTATCGCGAGGACGCCATCCTGCTCATCGAACAGGACGTTTCAATCCACGCCCCCCGTTACCGAAGGGCGATGTTCGGCGCATCCTGGCTCATCTGGTCGCCCTCGAAACGTTTCAATCCACGCCCCCCGTTACCGAAGGGCGATGTCCAGCCGGATGGGACCGGCATCACCCAGCTCCGGTTGTTTCAATCCACGCCCCCCGTTACCGAAGGGCGATGTTTCTTCGGCTTGGGCGGCGCATCGTCGGACGGCTGTTTCAATCCACGCCCCCCGTTACCGAAGGGCGATGTCCCCGGAAACAATTTTCACTCCCGCAGCTAATGTGTTTCAATCCACGCCCCCCGTTACCGAAGGGCGATGTGCAATTGGCCGGCCTCAGCGGTTATCTTTTCCGATGTTTCAATCCACGCCCCCCGTTACCGAAGGGCGATGTTTTACCGAGTCATTCAAGAAACAGAAACGGGCGAAGTTTCAATCCACGCCCCCCGTTACCGAAGGGCGATGTGGTATTAGCCGCCATTGCCGTCGCGGATTTAAATGTTTCAATCCACGCCCCCCGTTACCGAAGGGCGATGTACATCTCCCGTAACCACCGGAAGTAAAAGAACAAAAAGCCCGAATTGCGCGAACCTTTTGATTTCTGAACAAGAAACATCTTACGCGAACAAGGGTCGCGCTAGAAAACTGCGTTGATTCAAGGGAATATAGGGAGCGCGAACCTCCCGACAAAACGCCGTGCACTTGGGGTCCGCGCAATTCAGAAAACTAGCGGGGCATCAAAGTCCGTGGCACGAAAGCATCCGTGTTCGCGAACCTCATAGCCTTTCAAATCAGGGATTCGGTAAAAGCGCAGGTTATCTTCTACGGCCTTTATCTCGACTATCAAATTGCGCTCCAGCATCTCGAACTGCGCACGGTCAACCTGGCATTCGAAAACCGATTTCTGAACTCGCTGGCCAATGCTTTCACATATTTTCGCAACGCGCCGTAAGCGACGCCGCCCCTCACGAGTTTCAGTATTGACGTCGTAACAAACAATTACCAGCATAAGTTTATCGCACCAGATACGGTAGGTAGTCACTCGTGTCGCCGCGTAGCGTGCGCGCCAGCAATCTGGCCTGGATATGAGGCACCAAACCAAATGGAACCGCTTCGCTAAGCAAGGGATGGGTAAGGCTTTCTTGTTTGCGCTCCTGATAGGCCACCAACACAGCCTTTCGTCCTTCCCCCTCGAGCATGACAGCGCCACCCTCGCGTTCAACAAAGTCATTCGGACCAATTTGACTTCGGTTGATCAGTGAAAGCACCAAGCGATCAGCAAAGGAACGGAATTCTTCCATCAGATCCAGCGCCAATGCGGCTCTACCGGGGCGAACCACATGCAGGAACCCAATTTGTGGGTCCAGACCGGCCGCTTCGATCGCCGAGCGGCAATCATTCATCAGCAAGGAATAGACGAAGGACAGCAAGGCATTGATTCTGTCTCGCGGCGGGCGCCGACTCCGGCCATCCATACGAAAACTCTCTCGTGCCGGTGCCCGTATCAGCGCATTCAAGGCTGCGAAATACTGGCGAGCTGCTTCGCCCTCCACGCCGCGCAGCATATCGGCATCACCGGCCCCAGGCAGCGCACGCAAGGCGGCCGCCAGGTCAGCTGCGCCACGACCCAGAATCGCCACATCTTCAGGAATTTTCGCTTCGCGGGCGCCACGCAACAACACTTGGCGACAATTTCTCAATTTGCCGGCAATGCAATTACGCGCCACATCCAGGGCAAAACCAGGATCGCCAGCCAAGCGGTGCTGCGCCTGTCGTAGCAACACATTGCCGGAAACTGGCCCTTCCAATCGTGCCTTGAATCGACCGTGAGCATCAAGCAAAACCAGGCTAATGCCGCTATCCGCCAGTTTGTGCATTAGGGGCAATGACACCGAAACGTGTCCGAAGCAAACTACAGCGCCGAGATGATGTAACGGCACCCGCAAACGCGTTTCCTTCTCGACCTCCACACGCAAGGTTTCGTTATCGAGGTGGATGTAGCTTTCGGGTGTGGTGACGTAAAGCGTGTTGAGCAGTTGCATGTCAATCATCCACTTCAAACAGGGTCAGCAATACCGCCGAATGCTCCGGTACTTGTGTCAGCGCTTCAGGCTGGCAGAGGTCGCTCAGAGAACAGGCTCGGCAATGCTCATCGTTCAAAGGGATGGGCAACACCTTGTCGAGGAAAAGCTGGCGGACCCCAGCAATTGCAGTTTCTACCTTTTCTCGTAAAGCCTTGTCTATTGTCACCAGACGGCGTCGCTTTGATGTTGCGTAGTACAAAGCCCCTTCCTGAACAGCCTTGCTAAACATTTCCTCCAAACAGAGTGCTTGTGCCGCCAACTGGAGGTCATCACAAGCGGCAATATCGGCGCGCTTGTGTCGCGAGCCATGTTTGTATTCCACGGGGTATGGCGTGCCGTCCGGCAAGAACTCGACAACATCCGCCTTGCCGACTAGCCCCAGGCTGTCGGAGAAGAGCGGCAAGGCACGCTCAATACGCAGGCCATCGCGCACCTCGAAACCGGGGTCATCAACCCGCTTGTGGAGAGCCTGGCCACGTTGAGTGAACAGATTGTCCTCAAACACCTGCTCGATATGGATCAACGCGCACTGACGCGGACAATAGGCCCAGTGCTGAAGGGCTGAGAGCGGGATGGGATCGAGCGGTTCGTTAGGCATGATTGATCTCAGGGCATTGATACCAATACCGGCTGCCAGAGCCACCTAATCTGGTGAGGATTTAGGTGGCTCTGAGCTCTGCATCAAATTCGCTTGATCAGCGTTACCCCGGTCGGAAAGTCAGTTTCATTTACCGTAACCTCGTAATCGGCGAAGCTACGCGGCACGTCGACGTCTGCCTTGCGCTTGATCGCAACTCGGTCAAACAAGGCATGTGCATGGGCATTACCTAGTTCCGAATCGTGCTTGAAGACGTATAACCCGCGCGTCGACATTTCGCCGCGGGCGGCGGAACGGTCGTGCTCGAACATCTGTTCCAGCGCCTGCCAGAGCAGTTCCAGGTCTTCCTCGCCAAAGCCGGTTTGCTTGGCAAGGAAGGAGGAAACGAAACCGTGGGCGACGTAGATACCGTACGGGACGGTGTGCTTGCGGCCCATGGTGCGGTTGTCGCCTTGCTGCTTCTCGGCCTCAGCTTCGGTCGCCACTGCCATACGGGTTATCGAATGCTCCTGGGCAATGATCGGATCGACCGAGCGGGCAAAGGTCAGTTGCACCGGACCGCGCACCTGGCCGCAGTTCACGCCGGTCGACATCACGGCGCCGAAGGTACGCACGTCGAAGAAATTGGCGCACATCCATTGCCGTGCCTTATCCACTGTATCACCGCTGCCCTTGCGCTTCTTGTCGCCTTTGAGTTCTTCTTCGGCACCAACCGCGACATAGGCTTTTTCGTGGGTCTGATTGAGAACAGCCTTTTCCTTCACGTAGATATCGAAGGGAGGCGTTTCGCCCTGCACTAGGCCGACAAAGTTACGCACCTTGCGCTTCAGGGAAACATCGGTCACCAGCCCATGGCCGGATTCGGCATCGAGACGCGGCAGGTTGCCGGCATCCGGGTCGCCATTGGGGTTGCCGTCGCGCACATCAAAAACAAGAACGAAATCGTAGCGGTTGTTCAGGCTCATTTGGATTCTCCCTGGGTGGATTGCATGGATTGGCTGGATTCGGATTTGCTGAAAAAGTCCTGGCGTTGGTGGTAGTAGCCGAGGGCAAAACGGCCCTGCTCGGGCAGGCTCAGATGTTTCGGGAAGTCATTCAGGCCGCCCATGATTTCGCCGAGTAACCGCTCGAAATTGATGGCGCGGCCGCGATTGGTGAGCTTCGCCAAATGGTGATTCTTGAGGCGCAGCAAGGTGGTGAAAACCGCCACCGGCGTGCTGGAAGCGGCGCCGTAATAGCGTTCGCGAATCGTCGCGTTGAGGCCGGGGCTGGCTTCTTCCTGGATTTTTTCCAGCGCCGCGAACAGGCGCCCCAGACGGTAGGCCGGGCTGGTGTTCTCTAAGTCGAGCATGTCGGACAACTCCTTGTCGAGAGATTGATTCGGTTGAAAGCGTTGCAAACGATTGAGGCTGGCCTTGATGGCGGCAGCCCGCAGGTAGGTGACGTTCTGTTCGGCGTGGCAGCGCAATACCGCTGCGTTGAGCCAGGTGGCCGGAAACGGGCTGCCGGATAGGATCGCCCGCATGATGTCGCCGCCTAGGTTGGGCGGAATATTGTCGGCCTTGCCTTGCTGGGCGCAGGCGGCGAGCAGGCGGAACAGGCTCGGGTATTCCGGGTCTTTCGCGCTACGCACGACTTTCAGATCGGCGAACCATTGCCGGATCTGGCGGGCGATTTCATGCAGTGGTGCGGCGTGCCAGAAACGGACGGAAACCCTGGCTGCATTGGGTGCTAGACCCAGCACGTAAAACAGCTTGTCGCCCCGGCCACCGTCGAACTGCCCGGACTGCACCGCGCCGAGCAAGGCACGCACCTGTTCGGCCCGTGCATCCGGATCGTCGCGCTCGCCGAAAATGGCGGCGAAACCTTCCTCGATCTCGGCATCGTCCTTCTGCGCCCAGAACACCGTCGAGGCATCGCCCACCTGGATGCGCTGGCGGGAATTACGGTCGAGCAGATGATTGAGCGCCGTGGTGTAGGCAAAGGCCGCCAGCGGGCTGACTGGTGCGTTGTCGCCTTGCTCCTTGTTGTAGGAGGCGAAGGCATCGAGGTTGAAGGAAACCAGCGTGGCGCCGGAGCTTTGCGCGCCCCAGACGCCTTTGATCACCGTATGCAGACGTTCGGCGGATGCTGCCTGGCCGGTCACCAGGCAGAAAGCCGGCTTGCCGCCTTCTTCGGCAACATCGCCCCGTCCGGCAATCACCGCCGGCCGCTGGCAAATCAAGTCGCCATCGTTATGCAACCGGAAAGTGACGACCGGATTGCCTTCGACGATTTCCGGCCAGGCCGGATCGGCGGCCAACGCAGCTTGTCCAAAGTTGGCGTAGAAGCTCTCCAAGGCCAGGATGCCGGCATCCTGGCGGGCCGCTTCGGGCAATTCCGCAATCCGCTGACGGAAAGCCGCATGCTGCTCGGCCACCCGTTCCGGCTTTCCCTTGGTATCGACGCCCAGGGCGTATTCGGCGGTATCCCACAACAAGTTGGCCGCCACCCCGGAGGAACGCTTGACGCCCTTCGGCACCTGGTAACGCCGGGCCTGCTTCTTCTTGCCGTCGCCTTGACGCGTGTCGACGATGCCGAGCGGCCGGCCTTCGGCGGTCAACTCGACAATGAAGGGAATTTCCTTGTCTTCCAGCCCGAAGGCCGGCAGACGGCGGGCCGGGTCGGGATCGACGGCCTTGCGCTGGTAGTAGTCGTAGAGAGCTTGCAGGATCATGCAGTCACCTGCGCTTGCGTCAGGTCGATGACCCCGTGTTGCAGATCGGCCCGGAAAAAGCGCGGTTTCGGGTCGTTGACCGCAGCAAAATCCATGTCGTAGAGCATCCAGCCCAGATCGCGGCTTTCAGCCAGGGCGGGCGCCTCGCTGTCCGGATCGGTGACCAGCCGGAAACGGGCGGCGAATTCGCGGCAACCGAGATAGGGCTGATTGACGCACTGCCCTTTCTCGGCCCGGCGCTGGAACATCTCCCGGTACTTGGCCGGATTCGCCAACGCGTCGTCGCCGACCGGCAGTAGATCGGCATGCAGGCGATAAGCTACATCGCGCAGGAACAGTCCGGCCCGTTGCTGGCGGTCGTCCTCGATGTACAACGCCAGATTGCCCTGCCCGGCATTCATCGCCGTCTGGGCATTGCGCACCGAAGCCTTGGCCGACACCTCGTTACGCCGCACGCTGATCCATTTGATCGGCTTCAAGACCTCGATGCGGCGCACCTCCCAGCGAATCGCCGGCTTCCACAAAATGGCCTCGAACACCGAACGCGCCGCCGATGGCGTGATCACGTCGTATGAAACCCGCTCGACCTTCATTTCCGGTCGGGTGAAGCAGGCGAAGTCACCCGATACCTCAAGGCAAAAACTCGTCATCGTTTCTCCTTTTGCATTTCAATCATTGTCACCAGCCGCAGTCTCACAGCACGAGACTCCCCGGATCGCCCGGCGCGCCATCCACATTGATGCCCAGAACCCGGTCGTAGAGCACATCGTTCCCGAACGACTGCACGTACAACCCGGGAAAATCGCCGCCCAGCGGTTCGATGTCGCCCTGCCCTTCAAGACGTTGCAGGTCGCGCTGGTAGATGCTCACGCCGTAGCGTTGCAGCTTGCGCAGCAGCCAGCGCTGCGGGCCTTCCTTTTTCAGGGTGTTCAGCAACACTTCAATGGCTTCGTCATCCGCGTCGCGCTTGTAGCGGACGAAAACCGTCGCGCCTTCGGCTTCGTCGATCAGGCGGAAGCGCTCGGCGGCAGTGCGGAAATTGACGTCGCCGATCTGGCCGACGCGCAGCAGATTGCAGACGTCTTTTGCATCGAGATCGGCGTCGCCGTAAAGCCGGCGGAAAAATTCCGCGAAGCGCTCGACGCCCATCGGGTCGGCTTCGGGCGGCAAGGCTTCCCACAGAATGCGCGTTGCCTGTTCGGCCATGCGCAGCAGCCCCGGCGGCGCCGGTTTGGGCGGCACGAAGACATGCACTTCGCCCTTGTCCAGCCGCCCCTCACGGTTGCAGCGGCCAGCGGCTTGGGCGATGGAGTCCAGCCCGGCCAGGGCGCGATAGACGACGGGGAAGTCAATATCAACGCCGGCTTCGACCAGTTGGGTACTGATCACCCTGATCGGCGCCCGGTTTTTCCCGGTGGCCAGCGCCTGCCGCCTTGCCACCAAGGCCTGCTTGATGTCGGCAATGGTGTCGCTGCGGTGCTGGGCGCACATCAGGCCGGATAGGTGCCACAGGCCAGAGCGGTCTTCGGCCTTGACCCACGTATAGAGTTCGCGTGCATCGGCCCGGCGACCGACGACGGCGAGCACGGCATCGTACCCGGCGATTTGCGGCGCCAGTTGCTCCCAGTTACTAGGGGTTTTCAGGTCGGCCGGCAGATGCACCTTGACCCGTTCCAGCGCGCCGTACAGCCCGGCCACGTCATCGACGATTTCACGGATTTCGCCAGCCGCGAAGCCGCGCAGTTGGCGGGCCTGGTCGAAACCGTTGCGGCTTTCCAGCGTCGGCTGGGTGGCGGTGCACAGCACCAGCGTTACGCCGTAATCATTGACCAGCAGGCGCAGTACGTCGACCACCGGCTGCAGGTAGGGCACCGGTAGCAATTGCGCCTCGTCGAGCACGATGACGCTGCCGACCAGGTTGTGCAGCTTGCGGCAGCGCGAAGTCCGACTGGCGAACAGGCTTTCCAGCAATTGCACGTTGGTCGTGACGATCAGCGGTGCATCCCAGTTTTCGCAGGCCAGGCGGGAACGGGCGGTTTCCTGCATGTCGTCCACCTCGACATTGCTGTGGTGCTCGATGACGTTTTCGTCGCCAAAGATGCTGCGGAAGATGCCCGCCGTCTGTTCGATGATGCTGGTGTAGGGAATGACGTAGATGATCCGGCGTTTGCCATGGCGTACCGAATGGCGCAGCGCGAAAGCCAAGCTGGACAGCGTCTTGCCGCCGCCGGTCGGCACCGTCAGGCTGAACACGCCGGGCGGCAATTCGGCCTTGGCGAGGCAGGCGCGCAGCACTTCGGCGCGTTTCAGATTGACCTGGCTCCCGGCCTCGCCGCGCTCGGCGACCTCCTTCGCCATAAGCGCCAGACGTTCGGCCAAGCGCTCTTCCAGTTCTTTGACGGGCATGAAACCATTACGTGCTTCGGCCTTGCCCTGCGACATGAATCGTTCGGTGTCGAGAAAATCGGCATCGACCAGACAGGAAAACAACATGCGCACCCAAAGCGCAAAACGACCGGGAATGTTGTCTTTCTGATCGGAGCAGATAGCGTTCAGGTCGGGCAAGCCGGCGGACGGCTTGAGGATCGCTGCGGGAATCGCCATGGCCAACGCATCGCGCCCTTCTCGTACCGTGTCTTCGCGGCTAAAGCGTTCGTGCAGACCGCTGAACCAGTTGTCCAGTCCAGCGTGGTGACCGGCAATCAGATACGCCAGCACGCGCGCCACCACTGGGCCGGAACGCTTGTCAACTTCGGTCAGATACTGTTGTGCCCACAAGGCGCCGGCAGCCGAGTGCGTCTTCTCCGGGCCGGCGACGCGGCCTTCGATATGCGCATCCGGATCGCCGCACTGCCGGATGTAGCGCTGGAAGCCGTCCCTATACTTGCCGAGATCGTGCCAGATACCAGCCAAGGCTGCCCACGGCGCGGCAGCGAACTCGGCGGCGAAATCAGCAGCCAGCTTGGAAACGTCAAGCAAGTGATCTTCCAACCGATGCGCAATCAGGCGGCCGTTGTCGCTCCGGATGTGGGCCAGGAAATCGGTATGTTCAAAATCCCGTTCCTCACTCATCCCCATACCTCCCAACCGCCGCCTTCAACAACCCCACCACCTTCTCCCGCAACCCCGCCGGCCTCACCACCTCACAATCCGGTCCGTATTTCAAGATGTCCATGACCAACTCCGGATCGTTGCTGTAGGGCAAGCGTAGCTGGTAGCTACCGTCATCGAGAAACACGCCTTCCTGCTCCGGGTGCCAGTGTTCGGCGGCGACCCAGCGGGCGCGGTCGGCGGTGAAGATGAGCGTTGCCCATTGCACTTCGGCACCGGTGAAAATGCCGTAGCCCGCTCCTAGGCTGGCGGTGAGTTGAGCATCGGGAATGTTGCAAGCGACTTGCTCGGTTGCTTTCAAGGTTTCGATTGCGTCAACCGCAAAGCTGCGCAACTCCTCCCGCAGATGGCACCAGGCATCGAGATACCAATTATCGCGATAGTGAGTCAGACGCTGCGGGGAGATTTGACGTTCGCTAATCGCGCCACTGCTTCGCGCGTTGTAGGTAATTGCAATTCGGCGGCGCTCCATCAGCGCTGCTGCTATGCCCTGAAAATGCTGCGGGGCATAGTGGCGGGCGGCTGCACTGACAATGTGAATGCGTCGGGCAATCTCATCGGCCGAGTTGGTCGCGCTTTCGAGCATGTTGGTCAACCGTGCACGCAATGGAGCAATGTGCTCTGCAAGGATTCCCCCGGCATCAAAAGAAACCAGCAGTCGCTGCATGGTCAGAAGGGCATGAATTTCACCGGGAGAAAACCAAACTCCAGGGAGCTCATATCGCTCAGCCTTGGCATCAATCTGATAACTGGCGGTTTCGCGATCAAGTACGATGGGCACCTGCATGCGATCCTTGAGGTCACGCAAATCGCGAAACAGGGTCGCTCTCGACACTCCAAGTCGTTGTTGCATGTCTGAAAAACTGACATTTCGACGCGAAAGCAGCATGCGTTCGATAACTCCGAAGCGCTCGGACTGAGTCATAACCTTCCTTTAATCTGTCAGCATCATAGTCGCATTGATGTTTTTGGAATATGTGACGAAAGGCGTATCTCATACAACGTCATCGCACCAAACGCCGCCCCGGCACTAAGCATCCAGCGCAAAAGATTGCTGGAGAAACCGAACACTCTTGGATTCCTGTATTTGGCCGGCACCGCGCTAGCTTCAGTTGCAGTTGCTTCGTTTTGGACAACACCACAACATTTGAAATGACATGAACGATGGCACTCTTTGCAATCTCAGCGCTGGCTGTATATCTCATTGCCATTGCCGTTCGACTTAAATACAGAACGGCGGCAGATGCAAAAAAAACTGAAACGAATACGATTGCTGAATTGCTAATTCAGCAATGGCGCTGAGTAATTATTTTGCCAGAGTAGATTTCTTTTTCTGTCGCCGTCGGGTTTAGTTACTAAGTACCAGCTAGCCCTTGGAGGAAGCGGCCGTTCAGGTTTGATTCCGCACCAACGTCTGCAACCTGCACGACACTTAACGCTCACCTGAGCCAAAACCACTGGCGGCTTTGGACGGAACTCAGTCAGTCTTCAATCAGTACTACTGCTCCACCGAATAAGCTGTCACAGAACTTTTGAGACGTTGAACGTCTCTTATGGGCATTTTCTATTGAAAACCGCGCTAGCATTGAGTTCGAGTCGCCAAAATCATGATAACTATGCCTCTGGAATGTCGAACGTCCATCCGCGCTCCATGATTTTTTCGTACAGCTTTGCTCCTTCCGATGCCGTGACATCTAGCTCGCCGCACATTAAACTGGCGTCCCAGCGGGGAAACCTGCCGCAGGAAATCTTCTTGAAGAGAATACCAGAGCAGGATCGGATTTCACCTTGGTGTATTTCGCCCAATGCGAAGGAATTTTCGGGGACCAGGCCGGCATCGACCAGCCGATCGATGATTTCATCGAACTCCCCGCCTGACATCGATGCAGCGAGAAAGAGGTGGCCATCCTCTGCGGCGTAAGGGAAGTCAGCCCGAAACCGATCTTCGCCTCCCCGGTACAACTTTCTGACGGCGCTTTTTTTGATGATCGCGGATAAGAATTTTACGCGGACAGACATGGCAGTTTCCTAATTGGATTTCGAATAGGAGCGCTGTTTCGACAGATCGTGATGGCGGCAGTTGGTGCGCCTGAAGACATACTGGCTATTCGCAAATTTCAGCATATTTCAACAGCCGCTTTTAAAACAATTGAATCTCTGGGTTGATTTCGACTAGGACGTCATCAACCCTACTATCCTCCACTTGGATCAGACACTGAACAGCGTAAGCAACGGGGAATTTAGCATCACTTCGATGTGCGCCTGAATTCGTTCAGGTAGTAAAGGTCTCGCCCCCACTCCGAAGCTTCTATTCGCACGCTCGATAGGAGATCGTGGCCCGCAGCATAATTCCGCTACCAGTCAGCCTCCTCGAAATTAGCCAGGGCCTCTGCTTCAAGCCGCAGGCTGTGCTCTGACAGCCAGTCACCGGGCTGCAGCTGGCACTTGGCGGGGGAATCCTTCCAGGCGTCGAGCTGGCTGGCCGGATAGGCTGCTACCCGGTCCTGCGCTGCCAGGAGGATAGCCTGGCCGTGGTCGGTCACTCGTTCAGCTCTAGACAGAAGGCCTGCACCTCAATGATCCGCTCATGGTGATTGACGCTTTCTTCCAGCGTCTCTCGGATGATATAGCCATCATCCTGGAGACGTCGCACTAGAGCTGCTACATCGCGAGCACCCTGATCAAACCGGCCCTCAGTTAACCCATATAAATCTCCGCTGGTACAGATGCCCACATGCCTCAGAGCAGCAAGTACAGCCAGCTCAGGCGACATGTTGAGAGCCCTGATCTTATTGAGCTGCCGGGATCTATCTCGCTGCCGTTCCTGTATTTCCCGGCAGCGCCTGTCGTAGCGTTCCTTGGCTTCACCCGCCTTGGCGAGAAAGTCCTCGAAGTCGGTGGCCTGGAATATCTTGTGCGCTGAGTACTTCACCGTTCAGCCCTCCGCCAGCTCATAAGTAACGAACTCCCGGACATTCCCGTCCGGGGCTATCCGGGCTGCCTTGGCCGTCTTGGTCGGATAACCAAGCTCGTGAAGGCGAGCAATGGCAAGGTCGACGTAGCAGCCGTCGCTATCGTCGTCATCCATGCGAAGGGCACGGCCGGGGAGAGAGGTGAGAATGTGCCGGATCTCTGCCTTGGTCAGCGGTCCGCAAAACTTCAAGCCGGCCAGAACTACGGAAGGCCGGGTACAGCGGTCGGCAACCTCCAAGATCATCCCCAGCTTGCAACGCCGCACAGCCTCTTCTGCAATCAACTGGGCGGCCAGCTCGGGCTGCTTGCGCTTCTTGCAACGGCCGTCCAGGATGAACTCCTCGATGCAGGTCATTTTTGCAATATCGTGATGTGTCGACATGGCGTCAGTCCTCAAAACGACTGACTGCAGCCCGCTCATCGAGCCAAGCATCGATCTCATGCTCGAACCAGCCTAGCGCTCGAGTGCCATTGCCGAGGGGGATCGGCGTAGGGAAAGTACCGGCTTTGACCATCCTATCGATGGTGGGGCGCGACATGCCGACCTTTGCAGTCAGGTCGGGCATTCGCAGGATTTTATGTGGTGAATTGTTCATGTTTCCTCTCGTGTGGTTGTGACTCGACGAGAGGAATATTCAAGCTGCACCGGGATCGGCAAGCCGCGGATCTGCTATGACTTATCGCTATAACAAAAGCTCTCAGCCATAAATTTTACTTATAAGCCAACCTTTGACACCGGGAGTTAGGCGCCCTTACGCAACACGCTCCGGTCGATTGCATAGCCTTCCCTGACTACCTGACCGCAACACGGACATGGCTCACGACCGGCGGCCAGCTTCTCGGCCCTCCGCTTGATGGTGACATGCAGGGTCGGTGCCTTGACGCCAGCCATAGCTGCCGCGGCTGCAATGTCCTTCTCGCCGTCCGGCTGCTGGTCATATAGCTCGAGCGCCACCAGGCTAGCCTTCGCTCCGGTCTGCTCCAGGATCTCACTCATTGCCTCGGGGGTCTGCTCGCCCTGGTTGAAGAGGTCTAAGGCTCGTTGTGCTGGGGTCATCCTGGTTAGCCTCGCTGGCATCTGGTTAGCAATTCTGACCATGATAAATATTTTTAGACGCAATGTCTAATTTTCATTGGCAGCCAATTAGACGCAGCGTCTAATATCGCTCAGCAGCACCGAAACCAAACAACCAACCAGGAGCAGACCATGAACACCATCACGATCAACCACAAGGGCGAGACCATCAACCTGGCCGCTTTCAGCCAGCACGAACAGGCCGACATCGCCGACCATTTCGACCAGCTGGCCGAGTCATTCAACAGCATCGCCGCAGCCCTCTCCAAGGCATCGAAGAACCCGGACCAAGCCGAAGCAATGATCCGCAAGGCGCTGGCCGAAGCCTACGATTCAATCGACCTGGCCGAGGGCTGGGCAGTTGAATACTTCCCCGCTGCCTGACACCAATCAGGCCCCTGGATCGGCCGGGGGGCATTTCACGAGGAGCATCACCATGTTGTCATTCACTGAAGCAGTCGAGATCTACCAGAAGCACCTGGAGGCCACCGGAGCCATGCCGCAGCAGCCCAGTCAGTCCGATAGCTATCTGAACAGAGGCGTCTGGTATCTGCGCAACGTCAACGGCCTCATGGGGCGCGTTGGCTGCAAGGCTCTGAAGGTTTTCTGACCCACCCGGCCCCTGGACTGACCGGGGGCCTTTTTCTCAAGGAAAGCACCATGACCCCCATCCGTAGCCTGCTCACACCCCGCCAAGTCGCGAAAACCACCCAGCGCCTCGCAGCCCTCCGCCGTTGCATCGCCGCAGCCGAAGCAGAGGCCGCCGACCTGGCCGAGTTGCTGGACCTCCGGCCGGCGGCGCGCGGCTCCTGGCAGAGCGTGCGAGTCAGGGCCAGGGAGAGGCCCGCAGCAGACCGATGAAAAGACGAAGGCCCGACTGTTTAGCCGGGCCTTCTGCATCGTGCCATGCTTTCCGGAGCGTCACGATGTGCTGACATGGTGGTGGCGCACCGGGCACGGCGGTTTTTCGTTGCCGGGGGTCACAAGTCACAAATGGGTCTACTTCACCTGGCTGCCAGAATTTCTCTACTGTAGCTGTTGTGTTGTGGATTATTTTTCCTTGTTTTACTGGCTTAATGTTTTGTGACTTGTGACTTGTGACCTAAGAAAACAAAGTAAACACAAGGCTTTCAGAGGTCACAAATCAAATCCTAGTCCTCAAAATCTCCCTCAACTACATCCTCCGCCGTGACGTCCAACAGGCGACGGACGTCCTCCAATCGGGTCACGAGTTGAGCTGTCCAGACGCGATGGCCCTCTCCAGACCACTTAACTTGTGTCGGGAATTTGTGGAAGCCGAGGCCTACCATCAGCTTGTTCATGGCGACAGTTTTCGGTGCATCGACCCCAGCAGCCTCTATCGCCCTGGAAAGCATCCTGGTCGAGACAACAGCCCGCCCATAGCCGAGGCCTCCCGTCTCGATCAACTCTCGCACGGTAGTCAGCTCATCCGAAGCACCGAGAGAAACCATGATTTTCTTCTCTTCCGTTTCGGGGGCGCGGCCATTCGGATTGAACGACGACAGATCACGATCGAGGAGATACCGCCTTAGCTGCGGTGCTTGGGTGTAGATGGCATCGTGCAGCTTTGCGAAATACTCTTCGACTGCACTGCCTGCTATCTTCACGAATTCCTCTATGCTCCCCCACGGTGTGAAAATGACGAGCCATCGCCGATCGGTGTCCGACAGTGGGAGCGCGTCCTTGTGGTTGGTGAAGGCGATGTAGTTCATCGTATTTGGGACGTTGTAGGGGTCAAGACGCTTGCGGTGGATCTGGATTGTGTCATTGCTGACGCAAGGCTTCACTGAGTTGAGAACGTCATAGCGGTTGTTCCCTTGTAGCCGGAGCTCTTCGAGTACACCGATGCATGCCCCCTGCGCCCAGCTGTTGAAATCGCCCTTGCTGATTACCTCGGGCGAAATAACGTGAACGTTCGGCTCCCCCATTGTGACGGCCAGCAACGTACCCAGCGCGCTCTTCCCATCCCCCTCGATGCCTTGGATTACCGGGCTGAATCGGATCTTCTTGCCGGGATTTTGGATGTTGTGGGCAAACCAATCGAGCAGCACCTCCACCACCCATTTCCGTCCCCCGCAGATGTGCGTCAAGTGCTTGCGGACCAACTCCACCGCTTGCTTCCCGTCACTATCTAGCTTGCTGCTCTCCTTGGGGACCGTGCTCGGCCGGTAGGTGTTGACGCACTTGGTGCCTGACGTCCGGAAAATCGGGGCGGCCCCTGGGAGATACGCCCCGCGGGTGACTACCTCTATGGGCGAGAGCTCCAGGGCATAGAAGGTTGCCTGAATCCGCTCACCTTCTGCGGGCGGTGGAATATTCCGGCTGTGCTTTGCATTGAAGCCTTGCATCGTCAGCCACTCGTCACTGTCGTACCGATAGAACTTGTCTTGGTCGGTGACGTAACACCAGTTTTTCAGCCAGGCAGGCTTACCCTCGCCGGGTGTCTTATTCCGTTCAGGCCGGATCAGGCGCTTTGCAGCTGCAGGCCCTGGCTTTGCCCCGGTCAAAGATCCCAGCTTGTTATTTACCTCGACGGCCAGAGCATCAAGCTGGCTGCCTGACAGGGTTGCATCCTTGGCGATGCCAGGGCAGATTCCCTCACGGAGCGTGAACTCATCCGCGGCCGAGCGAATCTTTGCGCGCCAAGCATCCAGGGCGGACTGCCTTTCCCTGGCTTCTCTCTCAGCCTTCTTGTTCTCAATCTCGGCCATCTTCTCGACGAACTCAGGCAGCGTATAGACCCACTCCAGCATAGCCTTGTGCGACGGCTTGTCCTGGATCGGCTTCTCGTCGATGTTGAACTGGGCGAAGTCATCCTCCGAATGATCGAGGTGGCCGAACTTGAAGACGCGAACCAGATCCCACAAGTTAGGCGCCCCTTCGAGCTCGGCGGGCCAGGTATTGTGCGTAGCGCCGACGTGCATGCCGTCGTTGTGGACCCAGACGCCCTCCGGCGTGCCGCCCCCATCCAGCCAGGTCCAGCGCCGGTCGTTCTGGCCAGGCGCGAACATACCCTCGAGGTGCTCCATCAGCACTGTGTGTGCCTCGAAGGCCGCATGGTAGGCGCCGATCTCGTTCATCTTCTCGGACGGATCAACCAACTTCATGTCGCTGCCGCCTGAGCCGGTGCCGGTGGTGCGGGCTGAGTCGAGCAGGCCCTGGTCGATCATCAACGGGACCATGTCGCGTGCGCCCTGGTAGAAACCGGAACGGACCGGTACCGGGTCAGGCACACCCGCCTCGAAGATCGGGTTGCTGGTGTAGTGGATCTGGACACGACGATAGACCGCCTTGTCGACACGCGGCCCGACCTGCTTGGCCCACTCATACATCTGGGCCGAGGTGTAGGGCGTCTCCGACCAGAACCAGACGTGCGCCTTGAGGATGTGCGCCTTGCCGGGGGCACCCGCTGAGCTGGACAGCTGCCAGTGGAACGAAACGTCTTGGAAGCACGGCGGGAGTTGCTCGGCCAGGTAATCCTTGATGGCCTCGACAGGCTCACGCACGGGGTCAGCGAAGCCGGGTTCGTACTTGTCGATATCGACCATGAACCAGTGATGCGGACAGTCGTTGAAGTTGGTATTGGTTCGGGCGATAGAACCATCTACCTTGCCCTTCTCGGCCTTGTCGTCACCAACGTAGTCGCCGCGGATGACGCAGTGCTGGGGCTTATCCTGCAGCTTGGTCAGCAAGCGAGAGAGCGCAGGAAGATCAGCGACCGCAATCTGCTTGGTGGTGAAGCTCTGGCCTTCGCCGTAGCTTTCGGTCGTACCGTCCGCCTTGAAGGTCTTCGTCAGCGTTGGTCCGAATGTAGCCAGAGCGGTGACGAAATCAGCCATTTTGGTATGATCTGCGTCGTGCGCAGTATCAGCGGCTGTGTCGGTGCCACCCGACATGGCCGCAATCGTTTGGGGGGTGCGCATGTAACCGACCCCTTACTGGGTGATGCCGTTGGTGATCAGGCGCTCAACAGACTCAGCACGGACGCGAACTGTGCGCTTGCCAAAGTGAACCACTTGGAGCACCCCGGCGCCGATCAGTCCATAGGCCTTGGTCCGGCCAACCTTCAAAACGGCCATCGTCTCGCGGATGGTTAACAGACGGTTGTTGTTGGTTTCGGTATTCATTACGGCTTCTCCTGAGAGAAACCCGATCAGCGCGATATAGGGTTGTGCGACGGATCAGGCCGGCCCTCTATGGGCCTGGTTGGTCCGTCATGTGCACCGCCGCGGGGTGCCTACTGAACGCTGGGTCTGACCTGGCTACAACTCCACTCGACGGGGGTGGTACATCGATGCCAGGTGCCGCTATCTTGCTCAAAAGCCGGCTACGCTCCCTAAGTCACCATCGCTAGTCCCAGCCGGAGCGTCGGGTGGCTGGAGCGTTACAGGCAACGCTTCGAGTATAGCGAACAACCCGAGACGCATGCAATCAAAAAATCAGCGCGTTAGACAACCTAACACCTTGAATACACTGTTAGTTTACCTAACACCGCCCGGTGGAATGTCAGGCAGCTGCTGGCTGTAGCTGGATAACTTGTCCGCCGTTCTTCACTGAATCCAGTTGGTCCGCGTACCACTGGGCCAGCCTCGCCCGCTGGTCGTAATGTGTGGCCCGTGCGTAGCTCCCTACCGTCGAGTCCTTCTTGCCATGGGCGAGGGCTGCCTCCATGACATCGAATGCCCACAGCCCGGAATCTTCAGCGTGTGTCCGGAACGTTGCACGGAAGCCGTGGGCGTCGACGTTGTCGTGGCCTGCTGTGCGCCGCACCGCCTTGAGGATGGCCATATCGCTGACGATCGGCGATGCCGCCCCCAGCTTGCCCGGGAACAGATACTCACCCTCTCCGGTCAGCGGGTGCAGTTCGCGGAGCATGGCCACGGTCTGCCTGGCCAAAGGGATGCGGTGGATCTTCCGGCTCTTCATACGCTCGGCCGGGATGGTCCAGCATGCCTTGTCCAGGTCGAACTCTGCCCAGCGCGCCCCGCGGGCCTCTCCAGGGCGGGCAGCAGTCAGAAGGATTAAACGAAGGCAGGCGATAGTCGGGAAGGTGCCCCGGCAAGCGTCGAGGCGATGCAGGTAACCATTCATCTCGGACCACTCGAGCGCCGCCATGTGGCCACGCTTGTGCTTTGTGAAAACATTCGAGCGGAGGACGTGAGCGGGGTTGTCGCCCTTGAATGTGCCGTTTGCCTTGGCCAGGTCGAAGGTCTCCCCGGCGATGCGCAGGACGAAGCCGAGCATGTCCAGGCTGCCCCGTGCTTCGATAGGTCGGAGGACTTTCTTCAGGAAGGGAGCCTCGATCTTCTGGATGGGCAGCTTCCCGAGCTCAGGCGTCAGGTTCGCCTTGATCGCCCCCTCGAGCTTTTCAGCATAGCTCACCGATATCCCGTTTTTCTTCTTCACGGCGACCAGCTCGTCGACCACAGCCTGGAAGGTAGTGTCCTGTTGTGCTTTCCGGTCGATGGCCCCGAGGCGGCGCTCAGTCACGACATTCAGGCCATCGCTCTGCTGCTCGCGCAGCTTTGCCGCCTCCTTGCGAGCGTCGGACAGGGAGACGGTCGGGAACACGCCAAGCTGAAGGGTCGTTTCCTTCCCGCCCTTTGCCGTCTTGAACTGCCAGTACTTCGCGCCGTTCGCACGGATGACAAGGCGCAGACCACCACCATCAGCGAGAATCCGCGCTTTACCCGTGGAGTCAGGCTTGGCCTGTTTCACCTCAACAGCAGAGAGTCTCTCAAGTCCTTGTGCCACGGGCATCTCCAGGGCAAGACGGGTAACGAATCGTTACCCATCGGGTTCGTTACCCGGAATGTTACCCGTCTGTTACCCGGATGTACAACGACAAAAAACCACCTAAGCGAACAACCGATAGGCGTAAAAAAGCCCGAAATCCATGTATTTACTTGGGTTTCGGGCTCTTTACAGGGGTCTAACGAACAACCCCGAATGCCGTTGCTGGTGCCGCTTGCCGGAATCGAACTGGCGACCTTTTCATTACGAATGAACTGCTCTACCAACTGAGCTAAAGCGGCACACGTCTGTCAAATCAAACAGAGCACTAAATTATAACCGGTTAGTTTGGGCCTGTGAATAGTTGTCGTGTGCTTCCCGCGTTGGCTCGGTGGCAGATTTACGGCTTTTTGTTGGGATGGATGGCAAAAATCGTGCATGTCTGCGGTGAACCGGGAAAAATGCCCGAAAAACGAATGCTCAGAATGCTTGTTCCGGCGTCAGGGAGACGCGATTGCGGCCGGCGTTTTTGGCAGCATAAAGACCGAGGTCGGCCGTTTTGAGTAGCTGCTGCGGCATTTTGTCGGTTGTCGGGTGTGTGCTTGCGACGCCGAAACTGCAGGAGACCCGCCCATCTATGCCGCGTTCGTGCGGAATGCCGAGATCGCGCGCCGATTGACGCATGCGTTCGGCGACCGCGTAGGCGCCACTGGCGTCGGTGCCCGGCAGTATGGCGACGAATTCTTCACCACCATAACGCGCAACGGTATCTTCAACGCGGAACAGGGATTCGCTGAGCGAGCAGGCCACCGCCTTGAGGCACACGTCACCCGCCTGGTGGCCGTAGATGTCGTTGAATTGTTTGAAGTAATCGACGTCGCTGATGACAATGCTCAGTGGCGTGTCATTTCTCAGGCAGCGCTTCCATTCAACGGTAAGCGTGTCTTCGAAATGCCGGCGATTGGGGATGCCGGTGAGGCTGTCTAGGCTGGCAATTTCCTTGAGCTGTCGATGGACGTCGCAAATTTCCTGTTGGCGCGTTGCGATGCGCAGCATGGCTTGCGCTTTGGCAAGCAGAACCACTTCGGTAACCGGCTTGCACAAAAAATCATCACCACCGGCTCGAATGCCTTGGGTCAGCGTATTTTCGTCAGTGACTGACGACAGGAAGACTATGGGTGTCCAAGGGGAAATGCCCGCTTCGTTTCTTGATTTTTCCCAAGCGCGGATTTGTTGCGTCAACGCGATACCGCCTGTGCCATGCAGCGTGGTATCAAGCAGTACCAGACTTGGTCTGGATTCCTTGAAAATTTGCAAGGCCTGCTCGCTATCGCCGGTTGCCATGGTTCGGACATCCGGCAGCTGACGCAGGCATTCGCAGATCAGCGCACGGTTGCTGGCCGAGGGATCGACGACGAGAATGCGTGGCTTGGTCTTGTCTGGCATGGGTAGGGCAACAGTTGGTGTGGCTCGTGCAGTCGATGCTGTGCGCATGATAGCACCGACCGGTAGGTGCCCGGATGATTGGTTGGCGACGATAGCATTGCCAGGGTGTGGCGCCATTCCTCATCGGCGGGTGCCGTGCAGGTTGGGGGGGCTAGTGCCGCCAGTAGGGTTGGGTGGGCAGTAAGCCCGAGCGTCTTTTTGCTCGGGGCAGCGTATCGGTGTGGACCGGCTAAGCCGAAGCAGAGGCAAATAATCTATACTTCTGCTCCGCCATCGATCCAAAAGGCATTTCGGTGTCTTTTCCCATCAGTATGTCCCATGCCAACTGCTATCACTGCGGCCTGCCAGTGCCGGATGACGTCAATCTCACGGTGACAGTCGGCGGTGAGTTGCGGTCGATGTGTTGTATCGGCTGCCAAGCGGTCGCTCAGTCGATTGTCGATAACGGATTGGCAGATTATTACCGTAGTCGCGATGCGCTGCCCGAATCACCGCGCGAAGCTTTGCCGGCGATTGTCGATCAGTTGGTTCTTTTCGACCATGCGGATTTCCAGAAAAGCTTTGTCAAGGAGTTGGGGCGCAACGAGCGAGAGGCGTCGTTGCTGCTTGAAGGTATTACCTGCGCGGCATGCATCTGGCTGAACGAACAGCATGTTGGCCGATTGCCAGGGGTGACGGCAGTCAATATCAACTATACGACCCGCCGGGCACGGGTTCGGTGGGACGAGTCGCGGATCAAGCTGTCCGATATCCTCGGCGCCATCGCGGCGATCGGCTACCGTGCTTATCCTTACGATGCCGCCAAAAACGAGGAAATTTCGAATAAGGAGCGGCGGGGAGCCTTGTGGCGGTTATGGGTGGCCGGTTTTGGCATGATGCAGGTGATGATGTATGCCTTTCCGGTGTACATCGCCGATGGCGACATGTCCCCCGATGTTGAGAGCCTGATGCGGTGGGCGGCCTGTTTCCTCACGATCCCGGTCATTTTTTATTCGTCCGCTCCTTTTTTCCGAAATGCGTGGCGTGACATCAAGTTGCGTCGTGTCGGCATGGATGTGCCGGTAGCGCTGGGCGTCGGCGCTGCCTTTGTTGCCAGTTGTTGGGCAACACTGAATCAGTCGGGCGAGGTTTATTTCGACTCTGTCACGATGTTTGTCTTTTTTCTGCTCGGCGGCCGCTATCTCGAAATGACTGCCCGCCAGAAGGCGCTCGGCGTGACCGAGGCGCTGGCCCGATTACTGCCGGCATTTTCTCAAAAAATGCCAAATTTTCCGGTTGACCGTAGCATTGAGCAATGCGTCGTTGCTGATTTGCATCAGGGTGATTTTGTGCTGGTTCGGGCGGGGGAGATCGTGCCCGCAGATGGTTGTGTCATCGAGGGCGTCAGCTGCGCCAATGAAGCGTTGTTGACCGGCGAGAGCAAGCCGGTATCCAAGTCGCCTGGCGATGCGGTCACTGGTGGTTCGATCAATGCCGAGAGTCCGCTGGTGGTGCAGGTCGAACAGGTGGGCGAGGGTACCCGGCTCTCGGCAATTATTCAGTTGATGGAGCGGGCGGCCGCTGAGAAACCGAAAATCGTGGTCGTTGCCGACCGCATCGCCAGCTACTTTGTGGGTGTCTTGTTGGTGGTCGCCATTGTGGTGGCGGTTGGCTGGTATTTCGTAGATCCGTCCAAAGCGCTGTGGATCACCGTCTCTGTCTTGGTGGTTACTTGCCCGTGTGCGCTTTCCCTTGCCACCCCGATTGCGTTGACCGTGTCGGCGGGCGCGTTGGCCAAGGATGGGTTGTTGGTGACGCGCGGTCATGCCATCGAAACGCTGGCGCGTGCGACCCATTTTGTTTTTGACAAAACCGGTACTTTGACAACGGGGCGCATGCATCTGGTCGACGTGCTTCCCATGCTTGGGAGCAACAAGGAGGATTGCCTGGCCATTGCGGCAGCCCTGGAACATGCGTCTGAGCACCCGGTTGCAACGGCCTTGCGTCGGGCCGCTGGCGATCGCTTGCCAGAGACATCGGCTGCGATCAGTGAGCCTGGTCAGGGGATTGAGGCGGTGGTGGCGGGGCGCCGCTGTCGGATAGGTCGTCCGGATTATGCGCTGGGCCTGAGTGACGGAAAGTTGCCGGATGCTGCGCTTGACTGGATGGACAGTGGCGACACGGTCGTGGTGCTGGGTGACGAGTCTGGATGTCTGGCGTTGTTTCGAATTGGCGATACTGTTCGCAGCGAGGCGTCGGCGCTGATTGCAGAACTCCGCGCTTCCGGGAAAAAGGTCATTTTGCTCACAGGGGATGCCCCTGCGGTTGCTCGTCGTGTCGCGGAAAAGCTTGGCATTGAAGATATCCGGGCAGGGGTGACTCCGCAGGGCAAGTACGATTGTGTGAGCGGCCTGCAAGCACAAGGGGCGGTGGTGGCAATGCTGGGCGATGGCGTGAACGACGCCCCCGTCCTGGCTCAGGCTCAGGTCTCGATTGCCATGGGAGGCGGCGCCCAGTTGGCTAGAACGCAGGCTGATTTCATCCTGCTTTCCGAAAATCTGGATCATCTTCGTTTTGGCCTGCGTCGCGCCCGAAAAACGTTACAGGTAATTCGCCAGAATCTCTGGTGGTCCTTCGCGTACAATTTTGTAGCCTTGCCATTGGCGATAGCGGGGTTTGTGACCCCGTGGATTGCCGGTATCGGCATGTCGGCCAGTTCGCTGCTGGTGGTGCTAAATTCACTGCGCATTCAGCGTGTGGAGACGGATTGATGGAAAGCATATATCTGCTGATTCCTGTTTCAGTAGTTCTGGTGTTCGGGATCGCTGTAGCCTTCTGGTGGTCTGTTCGCAGCGGTCAATTTGACGATCTCGAAGGCCCTGGATTCCGCGTTTTGATGGACGAAGATCAACCCACTGAACCCGCCAATCCGTCGGAAGCTGACAAATCAGAAAAGGTTTGACCTGCGTCAACGCCCGGCGACTGGCTGTTTGGCAGAATCAGGCCATTGCGAGGTGTTGAGGCTTTGCTGCAGATCTCTGTTGGGGTTGGGGTGCGTTACGACGCACCCTTTTTTTGTTCGCTTTTGGGGCGAGGTGTGTGGCGAAGTCGTTACACCTTACGGACAGGTTGGGCTTAGATAATCGGTAGATTGATCTAGGTCAAAACGTGCATGCTGATCTAGAATACCATCGCTTTCTATGTGCCTTCCTGGGTTCAGGGGGTTGGGCATTCCGTTTTTTTTTTACGAGAGGTGGGTTCATGTCTGGAACGCAAACCACATATAACGATAAGGTCGTACGGCAATTTGCCGTCATGACCGTCATCTGGGGCATTGTTGGCATGCTGGTCGGTGTCATCATTGCAGCTCAGCTGGTCTGGCCGGAGCTCAATTTGGGCTTCCTGCACTTTGGCCGTCTGCGCCCGTTGCATACCAACGCAGTTATTTTCGCGTTTGGTGGCTGCGCCTTGTTTGCAACGTCTTACTGGGTTGTTCAGCGTACTAATCATGTACGTCTTTGGGGAGGCCCGCTGGTTCCGTTTACTTTCTGGGGTTGGCAGTTGGTCATCTTGCTTGCCGCAATTACTTTGCCATTGGGTATTACCCAGAGCAAGGAATACGCCGAACTGGAGTGGCCGATCGACATCCTGATTACGCTGGTGTGGGTATCCTACGCACTGGTGTTCTTCGGAACGATTGCCAAGCGCACTGTTTCCCACATTTACGTTGCCAACTGGTTTTTTGGTGCGTTCATCATCGCGGTCGCACTACTGCATCTTGTGAATAGCGCGGCAGTACCGGTCACCCTGACCAAATCCTACTCGGTTTATTCGGGTGCGCAGGATGCGATGGTTCAGTGGTGGTATGGCCATAATGCGGTGGGCTTTTTCCTGACCGCAGGCTTCCTTGGCATGATGTACTACTTCGTGCCGAAGCAGGCTGGACGCCCAGTGTACTCTTATCGCTTGTCCGTGGTTCACTTCTGGGCGCTGATCTTCACCTACATGTGGGCGGGTCCGCACCACCTGCATTACACCGCGCTGCCGGACTGGACTCAGTCTATCGGTATGATCTTCTCACTGATTCTGCTGGCTCCGTCCTGGGGTGGCATGATCAACGGCATCATGACGCTGTCGGGTGCTTGGCATAAGCTGCGTGACGACCCCATCCTGAAGTTCCTGATTACCTCGCTGTCTTTCTACGGTATGTCTACCTTCGAAGGTCCGATGATGGCGATCAAGACTGTCAACGCGCTGTCGCACTATACGGACTGGACTGTTGGTCACGTGCATTCCGGTGCGCTTGGCTGGGTTGCCATGGTTTCCATCGGCTCCATCTATTATCTGCTGCCGAAGCTTTTCGGCAAGAGCGAGATGTATAGCATGAAGCTGGTGACGACACATTTCTGGATCGCGACCATCGGTACCGTTCTCTATATCGCCTCAATGTGGATTGCTGGTGTGATGCAGGGCCTGATGTGGCGTGCTGTGAATGCCGACGGTACTTTGGCATATAGCTTCGTGGAATCTGTCAAGGGCTCCTATCCGTTCTGGGCAATTCGCTGGCTGGGTGGTGTCTTGTTCCTGTCCGGTATGCTGATCATGGCTTACAACATGTTCAGGACTATCGCAGGCGGCAAGATTCAGGATGTGCCGGTCATGGTTCCGGTCGCTCATCACGCCTGATTAGGGGGATAATAATGTTGAAACATGAGCAAATTGAGAAGAGCGTAGGTCTGCTGATTGTGCTGACGCTTTTCACCGTGATTTGGGGCGGTCTGCTCGAAATCGTTCCGCTCTTCTTCCAGAAGTCGACCACAACACCGGTGGAGGGCGTGAAGCCTTACGATGCTGTTCGTCTGGTTGGGCGTGACGTCTTCGTGCGTGAAGGTTGTTATCTTTGTCACTCCCAGATGATCCGTCCGTTCCGTGCTGAAACTGAGCGTTATGGCCACTACTCCGTCGCTGGCGAGTCGGTCTACGACCATCCTTTCCAGTGGGGGTCCAAGCGTACTGGTCCGGATCTGGCACGGGTCGGTGGTCGTTATTCGGACGAATGGCAGCGCGCACACCTGATGAATCCGCGTGATGTGGTGCCTGAATCCAACATGCCTGCGTTCGCCTTCTTGTCAACCACCAAGGCAAAAGATACGGTTGGTGTTGATGTCGAGAAGAAAATGGAGGTCATGCGCGGTTTTGCGAATGCCCGCGGTATTCCCACCTATACGGATGAGGAAATCAAGGGCGCCAAGGCTGCAATTGGTGACAAGACCGAGCTGGATGTTCTGATCGCCTACCTGCAAGGCTTGGGTACGGCGCTGAAGAACGTCAAGTAATAGCCATGGACATCAATACTCTGCGTTCCATCACGACCGTTACCGGGTTGCTTTGCTTCCTGGGGATTATTTGGTGGGCTTACAGCAAGAGCAGCCAGAAGGGGTTCGATGAAGCTGCCAACTTGCCGTTTGCGGAGCACGATGATCAGGATGCGGTGTCCCGCACATCGCATCCGCGCTGAAAAAAAGGAAAGCAAATGAGCGATTTCGTTAGCGAGTTTTGGAACATGTACGTCATTGTGATTGTGCTGGTCAGTATTCTGGCTTGCGCACTCATTTTGTACTTGCAAAGTAAGGCGACTTTCACGCCGGGCAAGACCATGGGTCATGTTTGGGATGAGTCCCTTGAGGAATACAACAACCCGATGCCCAAGTGGTGGAGTTGGTTGTTTGTGATCACGGTTGTGTTTTCTCTGGTCTACCTTGTTCTTTACCCAGGGCTGGGTAACAACAAAGGTCTGTTGGGCTGGTGTTCTCATACCGAGCAGGGGTGTGCTAATAGTCAGTACAAGGCCGAAGTCGACAAGATGGATGCCACCGTCAAGCCTCTGTTTGATAAGTACTTGGCCATGGATCTCAAGGCTGTTGCTGCTGACAAGCAAGCGATGGAGATGGGAAAGCGGCTATTCCTGACCTATTGCATGCAGTGTCATGGCGCTGATGCTCGAGGTGCCAAGGGCTTCCCGAATCTGACTGACTCCGATTGGCAGTTTGGTGGCGAGCCAGAGCAGATCAAGGAAACCATTTCCAATGGTCGAATGGGCGTGATGCCGCCGCATGAGCAACTGGGAGCAGACACCATCAAGGATCTCGCCAACTTCGTGCGTTCCTTGTCCGGGCTACCGCATGACTCTGTTCGTGCCGCCAAGGGTAAGGAAACATTTACCTCGGCTGGGTGTGTTGGCTGTCACGGAATGGATGCCAAAGGGACTGCGGCTGTTGGTGCGCCCAACCTGACTGATAAAGTCTGGTTGTACGGATCATCAGAAGCCACAATTACCGAAACCATCACCAAAGGTCGTACGAACCAGATGCCGGCTTGGAAGGACTTTTTGGGCGAAGGCAAGGTGCATTTGCTGGCGGCCTATGTCATCAGCCTGAGCCAAGGCGCGAAGTAATCGATTCGGACGAGGCGGCCAAGGCCGCCTCGTTTTTTATTTCATAACATCTGATTTGTACCAAAATTGCGTTGAGCTCAGTTCAGCACAATTTCGATACCGATTGCTGGTAACAGCATAAATATGGTGGTTGTGCTGTCTAAATGGATGGCTATTATCCGAGGATGGACAACGTCGGTAAGTCGCGCGGGTTGTTCGGTGTATGAATAGAAACGCTTGGGTGCAATTTTTAGTGCTCAGAGATGTTTTGCTCAATTTCCGCGACCACGCATTTTCTTGATACGATGATTCCGACGGCGATCACAGCGACATCCACGCGGTGGCAGGCTGTTCAAGAGACGATGGATTCTGACATCATGGGCACAACCCATATTTATTTTGATATTCAGGCCCTGAGCCACGACAATAGAGTGGTTTGAAAATGGCCTCTTTCATGGTGCCCAGAAATGAGTAATTCAATGACTTTGCGTAATGGTGACAATCAACCTTGGTATAAGGAGCGCTGGCCATGGTTATTGATGGCTGGGCCAGCTATTGTTGTAGTGGCCGGAATTACAACGCTTTGGCTGGCCGTGGTCAGCAATGATGGTTTGGTGACCGACGATTATTACAAGCAAGGAATGGCCGTCAATCAAAGCTTGAAGCGTGATCACCTGGCGGGAGACATGGGTTTGCACGCAGATCTGATGCGTGCCGGCCTGAATATTCGGTTGTTGCTCGGTGCAGACAACCGTGTTGGATTGCCACCTGAACTGGTGCTCAAGCTGGCGCATCCGACGCGTGCCGGGCAGGATGAGTTGATTAAAATGAAGCAAGAAAGTCAGGGATTCTACACAGGCAGGCTTGTAGATAACGTGTCTGGTCGTTGGTTGGTGTCTATTGAGGATCCGAAGGCGGGTTGGCGGATTCAGGGCGAATGGATGGCGGATGCCGTCGAACCGCTTCGTCTGGTAGCCAAGTCAAAGTAAGTGAGAAGTTTCTTTAATTGTTACTGGGAGGTGACAAATGGCGTGGGATCTGTTGTTGGGCAGTGATATTGGTTTGGCGAGCCTTGGGGTCATCGTAGGCGTTCTGGTCATCGGTGTGTTGATGGGGCGTTTGTATTCCGGCAAGATGAACGAAGAGGCTCGCAAGCTGGGTAAGTAGTTTGACGATTGAATTTGGTCGCTAGCGGTGCGACACGTTCATATACCCCCGGTTGGCCCTGCCTGCCGGGGGTTTGGTTTTTTGAGGGGAAAAAGGTGGTCGTGCTAAATGCTTTTCCGTACTTTCCTTTTCTCTCTGTTATTGCACCTGGCGTTCATTCTGTCGCTGGAGAGATTGCTTCCGCCAAGTCAATGGTATTTGACACCTGGCAATAGCGAGCTAAGCGCCAGCTTGCAGAAAGCTGGTCAAGGTGAATTGGCTTCATTTGCTGCGCCTCAGGGCGATATCGTTAGTCCTTCTGATCGCGTTATTCGTCAGGTCAAAGAAAAACAGAAACAAATACCACAATCTTCCAATTTGCCGCCTTTTTCCGCGTCGACCGCGGCAACTGCCAAGCAGACGCCCGTGCGAGCAACTGCGGTGGAAATGGATCACCAGGCCGAGCTTTCTTCGGTGTCTAGTGAAATGTTAAGCCAGTACCGCCTGAACATCGCGCGAGTGGCGCGACAGTTCAAGGTATATCCACCGTTGGCGCGAGATGAAGGTTGGCAAGGCGTGGTGGTTATTGTGGTTGCAATCGGTCCCGGCATGGCAAGTCCCATCGTCTCTCTGGGGCGATCAAGCGGATATCGATTGCTAGATCACCAGGCGCTGGAAATGATAAACCATGCTGTCCAAAAGGCTGATCTACCAAGGGGATTGCTTGACAAGCAAATGAGCATTTCCCTGCCCGTGGAATATACGCTTGCTGACTAAAGCGGCTTAGATCGGAGCGAGCGTGCTCTCATGAAAGCCATATTGGCCTGCGGCTCTGTCGATAAGATAACGTTCAAGACAGAACGTTACGCTGCGAAATGCCAAGTCTGACCAAGGTATTTCATCTGGACGGACCAGCTTGACTTCCAGGCTCTCCTGCCCTGCCGCATAGTTCGGGTTCGTCAGGCGCCCGCGATAAAAAAGATGGACCTGGTTGATGTGGGCAATGCTGATCAGCGCGAACGGTGCGTCGATGATGATGTTGGCGCCAGCCTCTTCATCCGTTTCGCGCATTGCTGCCTGAGCCGTCGTTTCACCGTTTTCCATGAATCCTGCTGGAAGTGTCCAGAATCCATGTTGGGGTTCTATGGCGCGACGGCATAACAGGATTCGATCCTCCCATTCAGCCACGCAGCCTACAACCATCCGTGGGTTTTCATAATGGATATGGCCGCACTTCAGGCACACATGTCGGGGCAAGGAGTCACCGGGAGGAATGACGAACGATACATTCGAGCCGCAACGATTGCAGAATTGGATCACGGGAACGGTGGTGTGCTGGAAAGTAGTTTAGTGTATCACTTGCAGTTTCAAGGTCCGCATGACCATTGCTGCCAGATTTTTCTTTTTTGCACTCTGGTAAATCATGTGGCTACAATAGCGAAAACCAATTACTGAGCGGATTTGCGCCAATTTCTGATGGCGCGACAGGGGGCTTTGAATGTTTCTGATTATCGGTTACGTCGTCATTCTGGCTTCGGCACTGGGTACCTATGCGATACATGGCAGCTTGCTTGCGCTGTGGGTGCCGACCGAGTACATCGCAATTATCGGCCTGACAATCGGTTATTTCCTTGCTGCCAACGATATCAAGATTATCAAGGCAACGGTCGGCGCTGTCCCGGGTATTCTTAAAGGCTCAAAGTACAACAAGGCCTTCTATATTGATGCGCTGGCCATGCTCTTCGAGATTCTTGCCAAGGTCCGAAAAGAAGGCTTGATGTCTATCGAAGGGGATATAGAAAATCCTGATGCCAGTCCGATTTTTAGTAAATATCCAAATCTGGTGCACGATCATCACATCATGGAATTCGTCACTGACTACCTGCGCATGATGGTGGGGGGCAATCTCAACACGGTAGAGATTGAGAGCTTGATGGACGTCGAATTAGAGACGCATCATCACGAAGCTGCAGAGCCTGGGCACGTTGTATCGAATATTGCCGGTGCCGTACCTGCGTTTGGTATCGTGGTTGCGGTGATGGGGGTGGTCAATGTCATGGGATCGGTTGGTTCTCCGCCGGCAGTGCTCGGAAAGATGATCGGCGGCGCGCTGGTTGGTACATTTCTCGGTATCTTGATTTCCTATGGATTTGTCGAACCAGTGGCCAAATTGCTGGAGCAAAAGGCCAACGAAGGCGCCACGATCTATAAAACCATCAAAATGGTTTTGTTAGCCTCCATGTCTGGCTATGCGCCGCAGGTAGCCATTGAGTTCGGTCGTAAAACCCTCGGTGCTGGCGTTCGTCCGAGCTTTAGCGAACTTGAGGAAGAGTTGAAGGCCCGCAAAGGCAAATAGCCTGTCGCAATTATCATCTAGGTAAATACAATGAGCGACGATTCCACACGCCCCATTATTATCAAGCGGAAAAAGGTAGTCGCTGGCGGCGCGCATGGTGGCGCCTGGAAAATTGCCTATGCCGACTTTGTGACTGCGATGATGGCCTTTTTCCTGTTGATGTGGCTGCTTGGCTCGACAGCCAAGGGAGACTTGCAGGGCATCGCTGAGTTTTTTCAGAACCCTCTTAAAATTTCCCATGAAGGCGGAAGTGGTTCAGGGGATGCCACCAGTGTGCTGCAAGGAGGGGGCAAGGATTTGACTCGACAATCAGGCCAAGTAAAGCGGGGTGATGTCGAAGCCAAGAAATCGACTTCATTCTCCAAGGAGGCACAAGCTGAATTTCGTCGAAAGGAGCAGGAGCGCCTTGAGAGCCTGAAAGCTGAAATCGAGAAAATGATTGAGCAGAGCCCTCAGTTGGCCCAGTTCAAGAAGCAAATGCTGCTCGACATTACCTCCGAGGGGTTGCGTATCCAGATTGTTGACGAACAGAACCGACCAATGTTCGACTCTAGTAGTGCTGATCTCAAGCCCTACACTCGCGATATCCTTCGCCAGATTGGCCAAGCACTGAATGGCGTTCCCAATCGGATCAGCCTCGCAGGACATACAGATGCCGCACAATTTGCCGGGGGAGAGAAAGGATTTTCCAACTGGGAACTCTCTGCGAACCGTGCAAATGCATCACGGCGAGAACTGGTCGTCGGCGGTATGGACGATAGCAAAGTGATGAGAGTGGTAGGGTTGGCTTCAACTGTTCCATTCGACAAGAATGACCCGCTGAGCTCCATCAATCGGCGGATTAGCATCGTGGTCCTGAATCGGAAAACCGAAACGGCCATTTTGCAGGAAGAGGGGCCAGAGTCTGAAATCAGCTCTGATGAGGGGCTGCCGGAAATGTTGAAGTTGCCGACTCGTGGAAATGGAACCGCTGGGTGACGCGTTGCTTTTGGCCAAGAAGAAAGGTTAAGCATGAGCGTTGACAGCAAGCCTGTCTTGCTCGGGATAGGCTGGGGTACGGCGGTTACAGCGGCATTGCTGATACTTGAGCCCTCTTCCCGGTCAATATCTGTCATGGTCGCAATGATCACGCTAACGGCGGGGTCTGTGTATGTCAGCGCGCGATGTATGCGAAATTCGAAAACTCAGACTGACAATGAAGCGGCTCATCGCATTAATCGGGAGGTTATGGCGCGAAGCGGTGAGGCTATGATCCAGGTGTCGGGTGCAGTCTCCTCTCAAATTCTGGAAATGCGAGATGAGGTTTCGCGGGCACAGAACATTTTCCATGAGGCAATAGAAAAACTGGTCTCTAGCTTCCATGGGATGAATGCGCAGGTACAACGCCAGCAGCAACTCGGTATGCTTGCTGTGGCTGGCGGTGGTGAGGAATGTTCTGCTTCAGAGTTTCAGCAGTTTGCGAGCAAGACATCTGAAACGCTGCGTCAATTTGTGGATAGCGTTGTCGAGAACTCCAAGTTGGCCATGTCGTTGGTTGAGATGACCGACCACGTTGTTTCCCAGTTGAGCGAAGTTCGAGGGATGCTTGGCGAAATCGAGGGAATCTCTAAACAAACCAATCTATTGGCGCTCAATGCTGCAATAGAAGCCGCTCGTGCCGGAGAGGCTGGACGCGGATTTGCGGTCGTTGCCGACGAGGTACGTGACCTTTCAGAGCGGACGAGTCACTTCAGCAAGCAGATTCGTGGGTCGCTATCGAAAATGCAAACGACAATCGAGGCAACGGAGCAAGCAATCAACCAGATGGCTGCGCAGGACATGACTTTTGCGCTGACATCAAAGAGTGATGTCGAACTGGCAATGACCGGCATTGACGACATCAATCGACGTAATGGGGAGACTGTCCGCGAGTTGAATGCTATTGGTCATGAGGTGGAGTTGGCTGTTAATCAGGCCATCATGTCATTGCAGTTTCAAGACATGGTAACTCAGCTTTTGGGGCATATCGGACTTCGTCTTGACGGTCTCAGTGACATCGTTGTGGAAGAAGAGCAAATTGCCAAAGCGCTGCTGAATAGTTCTGATTCTGCAGAAACTTTGTCAACGCTATCGGCTATCGCTTCGCACATTGGCCATTTTTCTCAAAAAATAAGTGTAATTTCTCAAAAAGTGGATAATAATCCGGTTAGTCAAACCGGCTTCACCGGCGGTGAGGTTGAGTTGTTCTGATTCTTCACGAGGAAAAAATGGCAAAAACCGTTCTTGCAGTCGACGATTCCGCATCCATCCGTCAGATGGTGTCATTTACCCTGAAAAGCGCTGGCTACGAAGTGATTGAGGCTGTCGACGGACAGGATGGTCTGGATAAGGCAAAAGCCAAAAGTGTGAACCTTATTTTGACTGACCAGAACATGCCACGCATGGATGGACTGACACTGATCAAGAACCTGCGAGGGTTGCCGCAGTATGCTTCCACGCCGATCCTGATGCTAACGACGGAGTCTTCTGATGCGATGAAGGCCCAGGGTCGTGCTGCTGGCGCCACAGGGTGGTTGGTCAAGCCATTTGATCCCCAAAAACTGATCGAAGTCGTACGCAAGGTGATCGGCTGAGTAAAGCCGGCTGGCCCGCAATAGCGCGGGTCTTTTGCATTCCATTTCCGGTTGTCAGCTTTCTGGGGACCGAGATCAGGGGGTAGCATGACTATAGACATGAGTCAGTTCTACCAAGTGTTCTTCGAGGAATCGGCAGAGCATTTGGCGGCAATGGAAGGGTTGCTCTTGGCGCTGGATATCGAAAATCCAGAGTCTGAGCAACTCAATGCCATATTTCGTGCCGCGCACTCTATCAAAGGAAGTGCTGGAACGTTTGGTTTTACCGATTTGGCTGAAACCACGCATATTCTCGAGAATCTGCTTGATCGCATTCGCAAGCATGAATTGGAATTGCGAGCCGATATGGTTGATGCTTTTCTCGAGTCAGGTGATTTGCTGCGTGACATGCTTGAGGCCCACCAAGGCCGAGGCGAGGTTGACCCTAAGGCCGTAGAGATTATTTGTGACCGTTTGCGTCAATTATCCAATGGTGGGGGTACGCCACCCGGTGCTTTGTCACCGGAATCGGTGCTGCCCGCAGCGACCAAAGAATCAGCTCATCAGGGCGCCAGAAAACATGTTTTCGACATTCAGTTTGTACCTACCGAGTTTTCGGCCAAGGGTGATGGAGTTGCCAATCTCTTGGATGAATTTCGCTCCATGGGTAGTCTGGAAATTGTCAATCAGCCTGAAGCAGAGATGCTTAACGTTGGCTATTGGCAAGTCCGGCTTGTTACTGAGCTCACTCAGAATGATTTCTCGGATCAGATTGATTTTATTGCAGAAAACGGAGCGTGGCGGGTCGTAGAGGATTTGTCAGCATCCAACGACGGTGACGTTGCCTTCGGGATTTTTGGGGATTCTCCCGGCGCGCCTGAAGAAAATCAAGGTTATGGCTTTTTTGCCCCACTACCTGATCCTGTGATGGAAAGTGGCGATGGCTATGGCTTTTTCGAACCGTTATCAGTTCCAGGGGGATCGGAGTCTAAAGGCACTGCAGCTAATCAAGACGGCGACGGTTATGGTTTTTTTGTGTAGCCGGAAACGAAGGTGACGGCAGAAGCAATCGCCGAGGAAGGGGATGGGTTTGGTTTTTTCGCCCCACTGCCTACGGTGCCCGGTACGGAAGATTCGGTAAAAGCCGATTCAGTCCCTATGGCAGAACGAAATGTTACTCGTCCCATGCTGTCTGCAGCCGACAAGCAGCCGGAGTCTCGTGCAAAATCGGCAAAATCCTCGGCTGCAGTGAATGCTGCTGCAGATTCGTCGATTCGTGTCAGCATCGAGAAAGTTGACCAGTTGATTAATCTGGTAGGTGAGTTGGTAATCACTCAGGCCATGTTGTTGCAAACAGCGGCTCAGATGCAGGACAACCAACCGGAACGTCTGGTCAATGGACTGGCGCAATTAGAAAGAAATACACGAGATTTGCAAGAGTCTGTGATGTCCATACGGATGATGCAGATCTCCTTTGTTTTCTCCAGGTTCCCTCGCGTTGTGCGAGACCTTTCCAGCAAGCTCGGCAAACAGGTTGAGCTGAAAACCTCTGGAGAGACAACCGAGCTCGACAAAGGCCTTATCGAACGCATTGCGGACCCTTTGACGCACCTGATCCGCAATAGTCTCGATCATGGCATCGAGTTGCCGGAAACGCGTATTGCTGCAGGCAAGAGTCCCGTCGGTACGATTACGCTCAAGGCCTACCACCAAGGTGGAAATATCGTCATTGAAGTGGGGGACGATGGCGCTGGATTGCCGAGAAACAAGATTTTGGCCAAGGCTCGTGAGCGAGGCTTGCCTGTCTCTGACCAGATGACCGATCAAGAAGTATTTCTCTTGATTTTCGAAGCAGGCTTTTCAACAGCCGATCAGGTTACCGATGTTTCCGGACGCGGTGTTGGTATGGATGTCGTCCGCCGAAACATCCAGTCTATGGGTGGCCGTGTGGAGATCGAATCGATGCTCGGCGTTGGTACGCGCATGACGGTCCGGCTACCTTTAACGTTGGCCATTCTTGATGGTATGTCGATTGCTGTCGGAGATCAGACATATATATTGCCATTATCTTATGTGATTGAGTCGTTTCAGCCTCAAACGGGAGATATCAAAACACTCTCAAATCATGCACGGGTAATTCAGGTCCGCGGGGAATACCTGCCGGTCGTTGTACTCCATGAAGTATTTAATCTGAAATCACGAGCATGTGACTTTACGCAAGGAATCATGGTTGTTATTGATGCGGATGGGATAAAAGCTGCGCTGTTTGTCGATGCGCTTGTCGGCCAGCATCAAGTGGTCATCAAAAGTTTGGAAGCGAATTACCGTCGTGTACCCGGCATCTCTGGAGCAACCATCATGGGCGACGGGCATGTCGCATTGATTCTGGATGTGTCTGCCATTGCCGGTATGGCGAAGACAAGTCTGCAAAAAGCCGGCTAATGGCCGAACTGAGGAGCAATAGATGGAAGCGATGACGCATGGCGGTAGCGCAACGAGTGATGATGATTCCGTGGCCAATGAATACTTAACCTTTACGCTGGGTAGCGAAGAATACGCGATCGACATTCTTAAGGTTCAGGAGATTCGTGGTTATGAGCAGCCAACGTTGATTGCCAATGCACCGCCATTTATCAAAGGGGTGATCAACCTGCGGGGCATCATTGTCCCGATAGTTGATCTGCGTATCAAATTCAACCTTGGCAAGATCGAATACACGCCATTTACAGTGGTGGTCATTTTGAATGTCGCCGGACGGGTTATTGGGGCGGTTGTTGACAGTGTTTCAGACGTGTTCTCCCTCTCGCGCTCTCAGATTCGTCCTGCCCCCGATTTTTCAGGAACGTTTGATACCAAATATATCCTTGGGTTAGCTGCGATTGAATCCCGGATGATGATCGTGACGGACATCGAGCGCTTGATGACCAGTGCGGACATGGAGCTGATCGATAGTGCCTCAACGTAGAGCAGGCCGAGGATATGGCATTTATGTTAAATAATTTTCGTATCGGCACTCGGCTGTTCTGGCAAGCGCTAGGGATGGCCTTCTGGTTTGCTGTGCTTGTCACAGTGGCTGTTATATATATGCGCGAGTTAAGTCGGAAAACTGAATCCGTTTACCTCGATAAGTTGGAGCCCGGTTCGATTGTCTTGCGAATTCAGACGCTCATGTCAGAAAACAATCAGCAGATCGTTTCTGGCTTATTGCACGATCCATCTGGTCGCATGGCGGCCAAGCATGATCATCCGGTTACCGTGCATACCGAGAATGTCATTAAAAATCGTGATGCAATTTCAGCATTGTGGAAGCAGTTTAAAAGCCGTCCACTAAACGAAAAGGAGCAAGTGCTGGCTGAGGCATATGAGCAGGCGCGATTGGTTTTCGTCAAGGATGGACTGATGGTGGCCAGTGAGGCGTTGAAGCTCGGCAATTATGAACAAGCCGCCGACACGTATTCGGCAGTAGTGCGCCCAGCTTATAACAAATCTTCGGCGGCGGCTGATGCGCTACGTCTCTACTATTCAGAATCGGGACGCGAAGTTTTTGATCGAGCAAAAGACGCGCAGGCATCATCAACGCGCCTGATGGTCGGGCTTGCCATATTGGTTACTGCATTGATTGCCGCATTCGCTTACGTCTTTGGCAGGAGCATTACAAGACCGGTGGCTGACGCGGTTTGGGTGGCTGATGAGGTTGCGTCTGGGCACCTTGAGAATCGAATCGAGCCCAAGGGCAAGGATCAGATCGCTGATTTGATGATTGCGTTAAGCAAGATGCAAAGCGAACTGAAGAGCAGAATCGAGTCGGATCGCAAGGCGGCAAACGAGACGCTGCGTATCAAGGTTGCATTGGATGTGGCATCGACCAATGTCATGGTGGCTGACCCCGCCGGGGTGATTGTTTACTGTAATGCCTCGGCAATGGAAATGATGCGGCAGGCCGAAGGAGATATTCGGAAGCAACTGCCGAATTTCAGCGCGGCGGGTATTTGTGGAGCGAATTTTGATATTTTTCATCAACAGCCAAGCCATCAGCGCAACCTATTGGCCGCTTTGAAAGGGATTCATCGTACTGAAATCACGATTGGAGGTCGTTGTTTTTCCCTGGTAGCGTGTCCAGTGAATAACGAGGGAGGGGAACGGCTAGGTACGGTCGTTGAGTGGCATGATCGCACCACCGAAATCAAGATAGAAAATGAAGTCGCAGAAATAATAGGTTTGGCGGCGTCTGGAGACTTCAGTCGTCGGCTTGATTCCAGCAGGATGAATGGGTTTTTTAAACAGATATCTGATGGTATCAACGATCTGCTTGAAGCCAATACCCGTGCGCTCCAAGATATCGGAGCGATGTTCTCTCGGATGGCAATCGGGGACCTTTCCCAGAAAATCGACAGCGACTATAAAGGCATGCTTGGGGTGCTGAAAAATGACGCGAATTCAACGGTCGACAACCTTCAACAGATAATTTCCTCGATCAAGGAGTCGACGGATGCGATCAATACGGCAGCGAAGGAGATAGCGTCGGGGAATCAGGATCTATCGAGTCGCACGGAAGAGCAGGCCAGCAGTCTTGAAGAAACCGCTTCGAGCATGGAAC
>WBZX01000189.1_pt2 | contig 37232 bp, 22 predicted proteins | sample 5204211 | NCBI WGS metagenome assembly WBZX01 (sample SAMN12344362, study PRJNA552823) | activated sludge metagenome | biome: Activated sludge suspended growth; feature: Nitrification reactor; material: Wastewater; isolation source: activated sludge from nitrification reactor of wastewater...
ATGCGTCCAAGAGATGATCAAAGAAAAGCTCATCTATGGGTGCTACATCTAAGAGTTCAGGGCGAATTGCTATCTGATGAAGAATTCGAAGCAAAGCTCCATCATAAAGAATGTCGTCATAGGTGTTGAAAATACCGAATAGAGCTTTGATCACGTTGTTTGAGTCAGCATGCAGTAGCTGGCATAGCAAGTCTGTAGCTCCCAAGCGACAACTAGGCTCTTCCAGAAGATTTGCCGCAGCAAAGGCAATGCCGAGTAGTGATGGCTCATTTGTAGCGGAGCGTAAATCAGTCATGAATGCCAGGACACTATCGGATGCCCATATATCCTCTGTTGAAATAAGGTGTCTCAGTGTGAGCAGTTCGCAGTAAGCCTGTTTACCTTTCCGAGTACCCCATGTGTCAACAATTCTAAACGCAATTTCTCGGCTATCTTCATCAAGCCATTGCATCATCCCGGCAAACAATTGCACTCCCAAGTTGCAATGAAGTACTTCCGGATACTCTAATAACAAATTTGAAATGAAGGTTTGCGCCCTCTGTCTACTTTTGCACAGCCTAAGATTTGGTAAGTACAAACACATCTTCTGCCAGAACTCTACTTCTGTGTCAACCTTCTGCAAATGGTCCTCGAGCACTGTAAGCCATTGCTCTGTTTCGGGTGGTTTGCGGTTCAGGTATCCTCTGGTAAGTGCAGACATTACAGTAAACCCAGAGGACCAAACCAGCATTTCATGATCTCGTTGCCAGATGATGCTACCTGGTTCTTTCGGAGACTGATTGTAGTCTTGAACTACATCAATTCCGTCACTTTTCGCCCATTCTGAGTATCTCCATACATTGAGCATGCTGCATAACTCATCGGACAATCCATTCCCAATCGCCATTGAATCGAGACTATGTGCAATTCGTACCTTGAACTCTTCATTTGCAAACCCACGACTAATCAATGACAAAATCGCCGTTTCTGTCTTTGCAGTTGAAAAGTTCTCTTCTATGAGAGCACCAACAATGGCAGCTGCTGGCCGTTCAAAATTGATTGGCTGAATTCGATCCAGCAGATGCAGCATTCTGTCAGGTTGTTTTTTGGCCAATGCTCCCAATGCCCTGGCGAGTTCATCGCTACCGCCTTTGGTGTAGTCCGTTGGGTGAGATGTGACATCATCCGGATAGTCCGCAATCGTTCGTTCAAGCTCCTGATCTGTCATTATCTCCAATTGAGCCAAGGGCACGGGACTTCCAATAGTGTAACTGCCACCAATACTCGACTGAGGTCGTTGGAAAGACTGTGGTAGAACTCGCCTCTCCTGTTCCACGAGAATTTGAATAGGATCAGGTTGCTGATTGGCAGGCAATGATGACAATAGTCGAAGTCGGCGACCTCTAACCTTATGATCGAGATACTCGTTATGTTCTGGATTCTCTCCTCTTAGATCTGAGTCAGTATCCCAGCTACTTATCGCAGTAGTCAGTTGCTGAATGCGAAGCTGATCTAGATGAGGCGCTAACTTTTGAATCAGCTGAATGGTATCACTCAGGCTGTCATGCTTCCCGCCAAGCCAAAACCTTCGCTGATCCGCAAGTAGAAATTCAAATACTTTGTCTACATGTTCCGGAATGAGTTCTATCAAGGCACGTGCAAATAGTCTCTGCGCCAGCAACGAGTTATGGTCACCACCTTCTTTGATCAGCTTCAGTACTATCGCGGGATCACGTTGAGCTGTAGCCCGGAAGGCTGAATCCAAAGCCAGAAAAAAGTTATCTGGTTTGTCATATTGCGCATACTCCTGCTTATCCAAGCGGTCAGAAAAGAAAAAATGATGGTGATAGTAGTCACGTAAGCGTGAATCGTGGGCTTTCAACCCTGTTTCAACTTGCCAATAGATGGGCCACAGACGATTGATAAATTCAATCGGTTCTGCCTCAGCTATTTCTTGAATGCCATGAGACCGGTCTAATTGCTCAAGTGTCTCGCTAATTGCTTTGTCTCGTTGGAACTTATCATCGAAAGACTTTTCCATCGTTCGCTTCAAGTCTGCTACGAGCCATGCGGCGATAAACCTGATGGCGAAGACAGGCTGAGTTCGTCCAATGTGTTGAGTGATGTGCCAGATACTCCCATGGTCTAACTGGATGAGTGGAAATAACTTACAGGCAAGAATCAACGCTTCTTCCGTCCAGTTTACAAGACGTTCAAAGAACCTGTAGGCAAGAATGCGTTTGTTTTCTTGAGGAAGCCAGAACTGTTCAATCAGTACAAGACAATTTTTCAGATCAAAATCCTGAGCTGTAATAAGAACCCATAGAGCATCAAACGCCTCTTCAGGGGACTTCTGCATTTCTGCCGACAGATGTACCCCATGAAGAATCGTGAACCAAGTCTTCTTTCCGGATATGGCATTCAGCACCTTCCGGCGCCAAGATGCATCTTGTAGGGATTCGATCAGCCTGGTTTTCTCCCGTTCCTCAATCTGAGGTCCTTCCAGGTGAGACAAGAAATCAATCAGGAGATGTTTGATATGACGGCGAAGATTCGTTTCTGTCCAAAGTTTGTTGAATTCCTTGCTGTAGTGGCTCGGGTTGGCACGTCTTAGATAGTTCAAAGTCATCCAGAGCGTCGGGCGGACAAACATAGCGTCTTGCCGTTGGATCACATACTCGGAGAGTGAAACGGAACCTTCTGAAAAGGTCCTTGCTCTTGCAAACTCAAACAATGACTGATGCCGGAAGCCTACTTGAAAGCCGTCTTCAGATAATCGCAAAATGTCATCAGCAACCAAGGTCTCAATAGTCCTTTGCTGTTTTTCGAACAAGACCAGATCGCACCATAGTTCCTCCCGGTCAGACAGCCTCTTGACCAGGTCAGCTATAAGCTCGACTCGGCCATCATCATGAGAGATTACATTCTCTTTCCATAGAAGTTGGAATAACTCCTGGTAGGTACGGAATACTGTTTGCTCTGATGCACCGGATAGTCTTTTGAGAAAGACTGTAAGGTAGTATGGCACACGCAGCAGTTCCAATGCTTCGGGTGGCCAACCTAAAGCGGTGACATTCTTTGAAGCCAAAATGTCAATGACCTGTTGGCTGCTGGGCAATTCCAACGCGATTTCTTCAGCTTCCAGTTTGCTCAATCTGCCATCGTGACGAAACTCGATTTCACGGCAGGAACAGATTATGTGGATGTTCTCACGCATTGATAGCCGACTCACCAACTCGAGCAGTACATGCAACCTTTCTGAATGGAGATCAGCCAAGTCTGCAAGTGCATCTAGTTGGTCTAAAAGCAACACAACTGGTTCGTGCGTTGAGAGTGCTTTAACTGCATGCTCCGTAAGAAGCGACAAATTCAAAAACTCTGCAAGTTTTGCTGCCGAATCGATTGAATGCTTTAGAGAATCTGCTTTGATTGCCAGTACCAATGTTCCACTCTGAGTCAGGCGAAACCCGAGTTTGGCAAGTAGTGCAGACTTACCACTGCCTGGTGGTCCTAACAGAACCGTAGCTGAGTTCTTTCGAGTCGTTGTGATCGCGAGCAACTGATCCAGTTCTTTCCGCTCTATCCACCCTCCATTGGGTAATTCTGTTGGCCATCTTAGCAAGTGCCTTGAAGCCAGGGAAAATGCAGATTTCAATTCTGAGATGTCTGGTACTGTTTCACCAACATTCGGCATTTTTGAATTGAGTTGGCCTAGGTGTGTCGTAATTCCTTCGAGAGCTGGGGCAATTCTCTCTGCAACAGCTTGTGCAACTTCATCCTTGCTGCCATCAATGCCTTTCCGCACTGTAAAAAACTCATTAATGAGTTCACTATGCTTTCTGATCCTTTCTGTAAGAAGCAGCCCTCCTTCGCACTGAGGAGTTGGCCACCAGGTAACTGCATGATCGGCTAGGTCCGTATCAAGTTGCCTTTTACCAAGCTTGAGATGCTTCGTTATGCTTTGTACAGCTTGTGCTTTCCATGCTTGATGATGATAGATGAGATCTTTCGCTTGGTTGGTTAAGTCGGGAACAGCATAAAAGACGAGTTCATCTGGACGGTCAATCGTGTTGTTGAAGACATTCACCCAAACTTTTGCCATCTCACCACGGACATCGTCGATCCCAATGTTGTCCTTGTATCGTTTGCACTGAACAAGTCGAAGAGAAACGCCGGTAGCTGTTTTCTTGAAATGAAGAATGTCGCGACCGCCATCGCCAGTCTTTCCGTAATAGCGAATATCGTCATCCGGAAATTCCTTTTTCAGCATTAGGAAACAGAGGACTTCAAACTCATCATCTGACAACGAAGAAAAAGGTAGAGCATGTTGTCGTGCTAACCAATCAGGAATAGTTCGATTCACTGGCAACTCGGCTCGCGCTTCTTCAATTGTCCGAACTGCTTTAAGTTTCATAGATCGGCATGCCTCTAAATAGGTGCCTAGCCTGCATGCAATGTACCGAATACAACTTGTACTGGCGATGTTCTGAATCAAGTATTAATGGGGGAAGCATTTTACCGTGGTTGCATCACAGCATTCGATGGATGGTGCGCACCTTATATCAGTTGCTTCTCTTTGATCTTGCCGTGACAACCCCGATGAGATGCATGAAAGTTCACTTCACTCATTCTGATACTGCTGACAATAAGCCGGGTTACCCGACCCACTCGACTGCCAACCAGACACCTGAACCCGCCAATACCGTTCCTTCGCTCCGCATGCTGTTTGCCATGCCTCGTCTCCTTCCCTTGTGAAAGAGATCGAGGCTAACAAACCTGTCAAGAATGGCGTTTACCGGACGGGAACCATTAAACACCATTCCACCACCTGCATCCCATGATCACAAAAGAACTGCTACATCACCTCCGCAACGATCTACCCGTGCCCGTCACCATCGCCGCCCTCGGCACCGATGGGCCAACCGCCAAACGCAGCGAAGGACGCTATCGCTTCCTCTGTCCCCATTGCCGAGAAATGCTCGCCACCGTCAACCCCAGAAACAACCTCGCCCACTGCTTCGGCTGCAAGATAAACCTCAACAACATTGACCTGCTGATGACACTCGGGTACGACTTCAAAACCGCCGTCAGCATCCTACTGAGGATGTACGAACAACACCGGTCACGGTTGCCACAGGCTGAAGTGTCAGCGGCATCGTACTTACGAGAGCACCATTCACCCGTCAACCATCCGGATCGTACACCGCCATGCTTACTCTCCTCACCTGACCAGCAGCGTCGTATACCCCTTCTCCAGCTTGCGCAACAATTCGGGAATCCGGCCACTTGGAGGCCGGATTCCGTACTGCCTTAATTTGGGAACAAGTGCGACCAGAATTCAGACGGGGACACCTATCTCCGTGACGTCTTGCAGCGACTGGCTACACCATGCACTGATGAAGAACTTCGCGGATTGCTGCCTCAGCATTGGAAGACTAGCCACAGCACGATGTGATGGTGTTGCCCGGACGGATACATCTGATTGTGCGTTCTGCAGATGGCGTGCTCCGCAAGGCACGCAACCTCTGTGTCGGCTCGATAATCGAAGCGGCTCGCAGCGGCTCGAAGACCATCGACATCGACAACCGCGTCCTGATGCAGCCGCACTGGCAGAAGGAATCCGACCTCGTTGACTTCTGCTGGGGCGAGGTTGAACTAATTGCAACTAACGTCTACTTCATGCAAACCGCAGCATACCCGTATGTAAAGGTAAAAGCATGTTTATACACATCGCCAACAAAACATCTCTTCGTCAAATCATAAAATCGCGACACATCATCTTTAAGAACAGCAATACTTCCGCTGTATATTGGCATTTGCTCGTAGCGCGGCTTGATGATCATGACCATCTTCTCATCGACAACTCCGTACTTGTCACCTTCTTGCACAATTGCAAACCCGTCAGTGTAACTACTACACCATTGAAAACTAGGTGTATCGACCCATTCAGCAGACTCAGCAGAAACGAATCCATATACTCTACGTGAAGTGTTTGCATAAAAAGCAGAATAAATGCCGTTCGAAGAGGAAGATGAGACTCCGATTAAATGATGTAATCTAACTTTGCTAGAAGCTGCAAGGTTAACAAGTAGCCAATGTCCGTGCAAATATATTGCGCCATATTTTCCAGAAAATTCGACAGCACCTTTCGCAGGCCCCAGAATTGCTGTTCCAGAGTCAGATATAACATAATAATCATCTTCATCTCTGATGATCGCAATTCCGTCGGTGAACGGACTGGCCCAATAATATTTGAAGTCAATCACTGCATTACCATAAATATCTACATAACCCCATAGGTTATTTTTCCCTTTTGCCAAGGCGATGCCGTTGTGATACTCTAGTGAAGAAGTGTACTTCATATCTTGCATGGAGAATATGATGTTATCATCTTTATCAATACAATGATATCCATCGTTAATTTTGACAAGTGATCTCCCATTTCTAAAGTGACCGTATGAGTCATACTTGAAGTCAATTCTCTGATTACCACTTTCATCAATATATCCCCATTTACCTTTACATCTAACAGGCGCATACCCTTCTGAAAATGGAAGGGCATGATCAAACCTGCGGTCAAAAGCCTCAGCAAACGAAACGTCAAGAAAGAGCCAATTCATGATGTCCTCGCGTTGATGTTACTCATTAGGCAAAATTATTTCTATTGGATGCAGTGGATCGCGAACAGCTTTGAACCTGCCATTGTCATTAATTATGAAAATTGGAATTCCTAATATTCTATCATTCTTGATATCGTACACCCATTGAAATCCTTCTGGATTAGATCGTGTGAATTCAGCATTTCCAGGTTCACATTTTCCATTTCTTGATAACGAATTGCCGGATAGATTAGGATGATCCATTATTTCTAGTGTAATCAATGCCATGGTCCCTTCATCTGGAATCCAGTCACCAAAGGCCAATTCTGACAGTATCTTTATTACACCAAACAAAGGTATTGAGTCTAATGCTTCATTGATTGTTCCATTTACAACCCCTTTAGCTTCTACGTTGTTCTTGTAGGAAAAAAGAAAAATTAGTGGTACGCCAATTGGAATAAGAGACTTAGCAATTTTGCCAAAAGCCGTCAGTCCTTTTGCAATCTTCGATGCCCCTGGAAGTTTTGACAGGAATGCAAGCGCCTTCTTGTTGCCTGCATATAGACTTGCCAAGTTTGCCTTCCAGGCATTTAATAGTGCCTTTGTCATTTTTGCACGTGCAACCAGATCTCTTAAGAGACGAAGTCTTTCTGCCTTGGAGGCAACCCATGCAGCTGTTTTAGTGCTTTTCCAATGCTCAAGCCTACTTGCCATGCCTTTTGACCAAGTGCCATATGGCATGCTATCTACAGCAGAAACTGACTTGCCAATACAGGCTGCTCCTTTCTTGTTGATAAGTCCAAAGTTTTCTTTCATCGAGTCTATTTTTGCAAGTAATTCTGCTTCTGTAAAAAGGCCTTTGTTTCCCTTGATCCAATTACTCCATTCGGCTTGCCAAGCAGGGGTAATACGCGCATGATCACCACCTAAAATGTACCATCCATTCCATGCTCCGTGTATATCTAGATTAATTCCATTCTCCACGAGCAAGCCCGCAAAACTCTTTGGAAACAGATGATGCCATTGTGGATTCAGCGCACGAGCTGCACCCTGTGCTGTGCTTTGCAGACCTTCGGGGTCAGTAAGATTGATGCTATTATTCATCACATATTTACTGAGATTCGCATCCCCCCCCGCAAACCCAATTGGGTCCTCGCTCATCCACCGCTTGGCCCCGGCATCGTACCAGCGAGCACGGTTGTATTGCAGGCCAGAAGCACTTTCCCGCTCTCTTCCCGTATAGGCAAAAAGGGTATCCGTTGTGCCAGATGCACTCACTTGCTTGCCGAAGCCATCGTACTTGATCTGCCCATTCAGCGTAGTTGAACTTGCTGTCGATGCAGTTGAGACATCACGCACGCTACCGCGAATATCTGTCAGCAACCAACGCTTGCTAGCCCCCGTGCCAACTCGTTCATTGGCAAACACTTCATCGGTATTGACGCCATGTAAATAACGGTTGTTCACCGTGGTGGCATTTGAGAGCCCCAGTGAAACATGCTCGCCTGTGTAACCAAAGTAATTCCAGGGCCCTGTGCCCGCCCGTGCTGCGACTCGGCGATCCATTGGATCATATTTCTGTGTAGACACACTGGTGGGATTGGCTCCTGCTCCCACGCTGCTTAGGCGATTGCGATGATCCCAGGTATAAGTAGCTGACGTGCCGCCTTGACCCGAGCGAGCAGTACGGCTGATGCGATTCCCTTCATTGTCATAGCTGTAGCTGCTGTACTGCGCATCTGACAGTAAACGATTATTCGCGCCCACCGTAATGTTGGTACCCACCGGGTTGCCGTTTGCATCCCAACTGTACGTGCCATCTAGAGTGTTATCTGTCGAATCTACTACCTTCAGCTGCCCGATCTGGTCGTAAGAATAATCTGTGGTAACCAGGCTGCTTCCAGCCCTTTGATAGGTCTCCTGTTTGATCCAGTCATTATTGAGATACTGGTAGCCATACGTGGCCAGTGCCGCACCATTGCCGTTCTGATGAGCAATCCCAGTCGTCCGCCCGAAATCGTCATAAGTGTAGCTGGTCTTGTTCAGTGTCGGCGAGTAGACAGAGGCATTATTACGCTTTACCTCATGATACAATCCTAGCGCATCGTACGAGATGCTGACACTTTGACTTGGCGTACTTGCTGAACCGATGCGTCGCTCGATTTGCTTCAGATTATTTTGATTGTCCCAGCCGTATGTGTCGCTGTGGTCGGGAGTGGTGGAAGAGCCAACAAACTGCTTGACCCGCCCCCAGCGACCGAGCGGATCGTATTCGTAATTCGTAGTGGCGGAAGAACCGCCAGTAATGGCACTAATTTCCTGTGTCATTTCACCGCGAGCATTGTACTGGTAGCTCAGGGTAGCATCAGGATCAGTCACCTGGGCCAGACGGCCATCCAGGTGATAGGTCGAACCGATAGTACGCAATGATGTAGTCGATGAAGCAGTGGCGTACCAGTTCTCGCTCGTTAATCGATCAAGGTTATCGTAAGCGTAAACGGTCTTTCTGCCGTTTCGGTCAATGTAGGTAGTGAGACGGTCGGCAAGATCGTAACTGTAACTTCTGGTATGACCGAGTTGATTGGTGTCGGTGCTCAACCGGCCAAAGAGGTCATAATTGTAGGAGGTGGTATTGCCGTTGGGGGTGCCATTGGCAGCAACGGGAGAATCTGTGACCTTGGTGACGAGATCATACAGATCATAATCAAAAGAATTTTGAATGGCTCCAGATGGACCTGCGCCATCGGGATCAGCCTGGTTGACCTTTGTCATTCGATGAAGCGGATCATAAGTATAGTTGGTGATCCAGCTTGCATAAGCTGTGGCAGCGCCATCAGGATCAGGTGGCGTAACCGTGGCGACGAGGTTGGCAGGGGTATAGGTAGCAGAGGTGGTGCGAGTCAGTGATCCGGCAGTATCGGTCGATGAAGTTGTTCGACCAAGTGCATCCATCGTATTGGTGGTGCTCATGGCCTGACGAGGACCGGTAAGGTCTGGGTCAGGTTGAGTTATTGTGACTTGACGTGCTGCATCGTTGTAGCTGTAAAGTACAGGCGATCGTGAAGTTCCGCCACTTCCCAGATTGATACCTGGTTGCTGGACTTGAGTAATTCTGCCTAGCAGATCGTAGGTGTAATCTGTCTGAGCCCTGGGGGCGCTACCGCTAAAACCTTCGGGATATGGGCCGAAGACTGTGACATTGGTGCCTGAGTAAGAATAGTCGTAGGTAGGGGTATTGTAGGCAGTGATTCCACCTAAGTAGGTATCTGCCCCGGGTAGCACGATTTGCTTGATGCGATCCAAGCCATCGTATGCATAGGTGGTTACAGGTCCGTTGGCCCCGACTGTTTGAGGTGGAGCAGTAACGCTTGTTACGTTGTCTCGCCTATCGTAAGTGTATTTCCAAACGAGTTCAGGATTCCCCACGCCTGCGCCATCGGGATCAGGCGTCTTGAGTTGCGTCAACCGGCCAAATGTGTCACGAATATAGGTGGTTTCACGACTGAGGGGATCAACCGTCTTGATCAGATCGCCCACATTGTTGTAAGTAAACTGTGAAGTACGAGTGTTTCCTGGTGCTGGTACAGCAGTGCCATCGCTTTCCGTCACGCTCTTGACCTGATCCCAGTTGGTGTAACTGTAATTGGTGACAATGCTCTTGCGAGGATTGCTGCTGGGAAAGCCAGGGTCTGCAGGACCATCCGGATCAGGGCCTACCATGCTAGTCGGTAGACCATTGTGATTGTAGTTGACGGTAGAAGATCGCCAGTATTTCCTGCGAAACGCCGCTTCGTCTATTGTTCCCGCCGGAGTTCCTGGCTGCTGAGAAATGACTTTGGGTTGATAGAAGCTATTGTACTGAACGACAGTGCTAAGCCCGGCCAAGTCGGTTGACTTGGTGACGTTGCCTAATTTGTCAAACTCAGAGTAGTAGAAGAGGCCTTGAGGACCGTAATGAGGATCCGACACCTTGTAGGGGCGTTCGAGATTGTCGAACGTAATTGTCGTTGTGTCGTTATGCTGGTTGGTGTAGGAATCAACCTGCCCAGTTGGACTAAGGTGATAGGAATACTGCTGAAGTATGGCATCGCTTGAATTGCGGAGATAGACATCGACCTTACTGTCATCAGGCAGGTAATTGTAAACAGTCTTCAATCCAAGATGATTGATGGATGAATACTCTTCTCCAGTGCTCCAGTAGTTGTTGTAACTTGTGAAGGTCTCACCTGTAATAGATACTGCCGTTTTTACCTGATGAACTGTAGCTTCGCCTAGAATCGGATCGTTTACGTTTGTATTGAGGTAATCGAATGTTACCGTTCGCCCATCTTGATCATATCTGACAGGCTTATTCGATGCATCATAGTACATCGCCTGATATTGTTCCTGGCCTGTTTCGCCTGATTTCGTCACTGTATGACGCGAAGCATAAACGTTGGGATTCGTATTCCAGTACATGCTGTACTGATAGAGAAACTCCTGCGATAGCGTGCTATTGGGATTCGCGGGTGGAAGTGTTACCGAATTAACAAGGCCAGTCGTGGTATAGTCGATGTATGTTGTTGGCCCACCAATACTGGGGTTGGGATTGAGTTGATCAGGCTGTTGGACAGACAGGACCCGACCCATGCCGTCAAAGGTATAACGGAATGTACGATACGGATCGGTATTGTTGTCGCGGTCAGCCCGGGTGCCGACCTGACGTATGTCATTGGTGCTGTTGTATTTATTCTGGACTTCGCCCGCTTCACCCGCGACTCGGCTGTTGTCAGCCAGCCTGCCGTAGAAGATACCTGTCTGTCTGCCAAACTTGTCGTAGCTGAAATTGGTACGATTACCGTTGGGATCAATCACGTAGAGCAAATCCCCAATGGATTGTATACCTGGGTTAGTGGTGGGTATTCCGCCTGTGATCTGACTCGACCAGGCAAAGGTCCACTCGGCTCGTTCGTGTGGCAGTCCGGCTTCGTTCACTATGACCTTGTTGATGTCGCCATTTGAGGAATCGTAAGTGTAAAAAGTGATATTTCGGCGTTGATCCCAATGACGCTCCACCAATTTGCGGTTGCCAATGTCAATGTAGGTGAAATACTCTGAGGTATTGTCTGGGTGAGCAATGGAGAGTGGCATTCCCTTGTTGCCGTCAGCGCCAAAGTACATGGTAGTGACGCGATTGCGATCATCGACTATTTGCAGGCGATCAACAATCTTGGCGAGTGCAGGATTTGGGTTAGAGGGATCGACAAAGTTATAATTGTACTTCGACCAAGTGCCTTGAGGGCTCTTGACGCCAGTTAGCCAGCCTTCGCGCTTACTGTCGTATTCAGTCTGGTCAAATCGATCAAACTCGTAAGTGGTTGTTTCGCCGAGCGGCATACTTTCAGACTTGGGTGTGGTGACGTAGCCGTAGGTCGGTCGTTCAAACTTGTAGACTACACCGCCTCCACCACCACCGCCACCGCCGCCACCACCACCAAATGCCTTCACGGCGAGTGAGAGACTTCGAGGTCTAATCTTGTAAAGAGTATAGTCATTGATTGCAGTTACATGACTAAGCGGTTTATACCCTGTCAAATCAAAGGTGACTGGATTATAGAAGAAGTTCTCCTGGAGGTCTCCTGTGCCAATGCCATCAATATCCATTCTTGTAATGATGGGCACATTGGGGGCATAGTAGTAGAATAAGTACTGTGTACCAGCATTATCCACTACTTTCTTCAGTCGCTCGAAAGCAGTACCAGTGTACTCGTAATAGAGCGTAAAGAATCGTTTGCCACCTTCTAAAGTGCCGTCAGGTGCATCTGAGTCAGGTGGGTAGGTGATCTCAATGGTGCTCACGCGATTGGGAGATAATGGGCTCTTGCTGAGCTTGACCATTGTTCCATCAAACCACTTCATGGTACTCGTTGCAGGATCGAAGGAGGCTGTCTTCGCCTGATCTGCTGATACCCAGGAACTGAACTGGCCGCTAGCATCAAAGTTAGTTGTCACCCCTTCACGATTGCGATAGGTGTAGCCAGTTCCAGTGCTTGTCAGTGTGCCATGATCAAATTGATTGGCATTGCCGGTGGGTGTACTTTCAAAAAATCTGAAGCCACCGGCTCCGTAACCCATGAGGTATCCAGCTGGCATAGGTGAGCCATCAGGCGCGGTACCCGCAGGGATTGGAGTAATGTTATCCAGGAATCCGATGGACCAACTTGGTCCGAGCAGGCCAGCGCCAATGGAATAGGTATACCCTGAAAAAATTTGGCTACCTAAGACTGTCCCATCCTGTGCTAAAGCTGTCAGAGTTACTTGATAGGTATGGCGACCTGTACTGAGACCGACATACTGGTCGTATGGAATGCTAACTACACTCTCGTTGCGATTCAGGTTATTCAGTTGAACCGCTGCAGTACCATCCCACGAGATAGTTGCCCTGAAATTGACAGGTACGGGACAGTCACCGCTGGTATCTAGGACAATCTGAACGGTAGGACGATCATTGTTCAAAGTCGAGTTAGCTTTGAGGGCTGACCCAGGCTCCTGTCCACATGCACAAGTTACGGTACCACCAATCGGTAGTGGAATGGTTGTCGATGCATTGCCTGCTGCTAGTGAAACACATCCACACAGGTTGCCAGGATCGTTGGTGACAACTGTACTGAGCCCCTTCAGTTCAATAGTGCTGTCATAGATGTTTACCGTTGCGTACGGAGTGTCGCACAGTAGGTACTGATCTGGTGAATCATAATTGAGTAGTGCAATCGCATCCTCAATACACTCTGGCGTGCTATCTACAAATGGAACAAGTGCAAAATCAACATAGGTTTGGTTTGCGGGGATGGTAACAAAGTAGGATGACCCGCTTGGTAATAGAAAGGCTGTGAGATTGGCATTCCATAAGCTATAGTCAGGCCCGTCCTCAGCTTCACCTAACATGCCAAAACTAACGACTAGCGGATTTGTCGTTGGACCAGTTCGTGTGATGCGATACATGCCCGTATTGATCGTGTAGGTCGGTGGGGGACCTAGGATCTCAGTGGCCACCGGATCAATGGCCGCGATGCATACGGTAGGAGGCTGATTATCGCCAATACTGACATAGGCTTCAGGGTAGCCAATACGGTAGTTCACCGAATTGACAATGCGGGCAATGGTTGACTCCGTAGATTCTTGAATGCCATCCTGGATTGGGACAAGTTCAACATCAATTACTGACACACCTGCATTGAAGGTGATCGTGTAGCGGTTGGGAGATCCAGGAACAGGAACTGCATTGGGACTCAAGCTGTAGTCGGGATTCGGGTCTGCTGGGCGGTTGGCCGCATTATTATTCGGACGAACCATATCAAACGTAACGACAAGGCTAGTGGAAGCGCAATTTCGTGTGAATCGAAAGGTACCATTATCGATCGGCATCGGTTCATTTGCATACGGATCTGGAGATTGCACGCTCACTACTGGAGTACTATCTTCGATGGTAACCGTTGCGATCTTTTCTCCACACAGGTCATAGAGATTGCCTGGCGCAGTGTTAGGAAAGAGTTTAAAGTTAGCCGACTCACTGCTTTCAAAGATGATGTCTTGCAATGCATGGACAGTGAAAGTGGTAGACAATTGACCAGCAGGAATAGTGACAGTAAAGTAATAGAAGTTGGCGTCACTCGAGGTGGTGATCGGCTGCCCAACTGAATTGAGTAGAGTGTAGTCAATGCCAGGCATTGCGGTATCTGTCTTGGGAATGCCAACTACAACAGATAGAGGCAGATTGCAGGGATCAGCTGTCCTTTTCACACTGACCGTACTAATGGGAGAAAAATATGTAGTGCAACCTGGCTCGGCGATAGTTGCGGGAGAAGCATAAATATCCACTGTCATTTCGCGAATGGTGATAATTGCCGTCGAATTGAGTATTGTGTATGTATCCGTCGGCAACTTATAAAGTACAGCTTGCGCAATCTCGTTATCATCGCATACTGCATCACTTAGTGCTTCAACGTCATAGTACAGATCAGTTACATTAGCTGGAAAAGTGATGGAGTATTCATAGGGTGGAGTCGTACCGTTGGGTACTACCGGAGGATAAAGATAGTAGTCATATGTCGGAGTAGCAATATGCGAGGCACCATGCAAGAGCTTAAACCGAACTGTAAGAGGCCACGATGGAGTAATCTGCTGATTACCGTCATAGACAATCCTCTTGAAATGGAAGATGCCTTCATCAGGGCAACTGAGAAATTGCGGTTCAATAGCCTGGTTATCTGGAGCATCTATGGTCACATATTCAGTGATGGTGTTCCCAGGAATACAGGGACCCGTACCGCCTATGGGTCTGCATGTGGAACTTCCTGATGTCTGATATTCACCACCGGATAGTGCTGTAATCTGAATCGAACTACCTATCGAAGTGTTTGGCATAAGGCGAATGGGCAGAAGTACGCTAGAAGAACCTGCAGGAATGACAATTTGTCCGCTAAGCCTTTCATAGTCCACTCCGGGAACCGCGCTACCTCCAACGGTGTAGGACACAATCAAGTCATTTGAGGTGTTGCCAACACGGTTGAACAGAAACCCTGCAGGTTCCTGCTCTGCTTGCCCGACTGCCAAACTGCCAACCGCTTCTGTTGATACGAATGTATCATTGTCGATTACCAAGAATGTTGCTTTGGTATCGAGCAAGAGATAGCTTGAGCTCGGCGTCAGTTCGATGGTTACTTGATAGGTTCCCTCGGCAAGAGCATTCTCTAAGACGTTACCAGTAATGGTGGAAAAGGTAATTGGACCGAATGAGAAGGACGATGAGTTTGAAACTGTCACAGTTCCAGAAAATGAAACTGGATTACTTACACCTCCTGGTGGTGGCGTTACGCTGACTGTATAGGGTATGGTTACAGTTCCTTGTCCAGACATTCCCAATTCAATGATAGACGTGTTACCTGCTCCTTCGCTCACTTGAGTCAGTAGTTGAGTAAGTGAAATCACCGGGGCAAAATCGGAGAAGTTATCAAGCATGGACAGGGACTTTGTTGTTTGATCTCCAACGCGATACGAAGCATTTTGTTCAAGAATGGAGAGTACAAGTGTCTTCTCGCCATCCGCCCAGCTATCGTCAAGCAGTTGGACATTAATGGGAGTAGATGCACTGCCAACAGGAATAGTGACCGTTCCTGAAAGCGCTGCATAATCCAACCCTGAAACAGCGGTTCCTCCTACGCTATACCTTACCGTTAGTGGTTCTGATGTGCTACCAGTGCGCGTCACTACGAAAGGAATGGTGTTGCTCGATTCAGTCGTACTGGTAATTGCGAGGGAAAGATTGACTATGGACTGTGTGCCAGCCAAGTCATCGAGAATGCTTGCGCTGGCTTGTGACGAAGCCGAGATCGAGTAATATTGGTTAGGGGCAAGGCTGATTGTTATGTCTTCAGTTCCTTCCGCATAATAGTCGTCAAGAGGGTCAATGGTGATTGTTGCCTGGGTTTGTCCAGATTCTATTTCGATAAAGCCTGGCAAATTATTGAAATCTTGTCCAGGTGTCGCTGTACCACTAAGTGTGTAGTAGACCTTCAACGGATTGGTCACGCTGCCAGTTCGCGTGATAGTAAATAATGCTGGCACACTAAGTTCTGAGGCAGACTGCGGATCAACAGCAATTCCAACCACGTTATCCGTGTTGACGGTTAGCGCTACGGTAGCCAGCTCACTGTATGCTTGTCCATCAAATGCGAGATAGGTGAAACGATCCGGGCCAGCATAGTCTGCGGTTGGAGTATAGGTAAATGTGCCATCCGCATTTAACGCTCCGAGGGTACCATGCTCAGGAGCATCAACCAGTACAGCAGTAATGGGATCGTTATCTAAATCGTAGTCATTGGTCAGGACGCCGCCAGTACTTACTATCAAAGACGTGTTCCAGGTTGCTGAATACGAATCATCAAGTGCAACAGGTGGAGTATTTGTGGGAATTGGACCGTTTCCAGGACCACCACCGTCTCTTGGACTGTTGCCGCCTGCTGGTTGACCATTTCCAAATGGATTCATCCCCTTCAAAGGGTCATCGCTTCCTTGGGTTCCGGCCTTGGTATAGCTGAAAGAATCATACCCGCTGGTGCTGAAGGATGGCGGTGAGTAACTCTCGCCAGAACTCGGAGATCCTTCAACTGATGAAAGGCTGGACAAGTACAGCGTCGCTGAAAGGCCAAAGTAAGGTGGAAATTCTTCCATACCTTGCATCTTGTCTTGATTCAAGTTGCTACTGAACTCAGGCAAATTGATCTCGGGTTTATCTTCGGATGAGTCGACAGGTGAGGAACGATCGTTAGTAATGCCTAATTGCAAATCACCAACAGTAGAAGTTGCAATCGGAGCAACAGTGACATCATTTGCTTGAATTCCGGCAATCTGCCAAACGAAGGGTTCAGAAATTTCAGCATTTGTAGAAGGAGCGACAGCGAGGTCTTTTGCTTCCTTGGCTTCAAGTTCACTCGCCCAAACCTGCCTTGCAAACATATCCATTAACAATGCACCGCCAGCAGCTGCTAGAGCGATACTGGCGTATCCAATAGATTCTCCCATGCTGAATCGCTCTTCGAGCGGGAACAATTCTGGTCGAATCGAAGGTGCAATTGGTAACATCTTGCTACGAGATTTGCCACGCATGACATGAAGTCTCTGTTTCTAATTCCAATTCAGGAATCAGCTTAACGGGCAATATTCTCTATACAAGTGAAAAGTTAGCGAATTTTCATGTTCTCTGAATGAACCACAATCAAAGCTCTTTGCGATAATGATTTAGTGTTTATTTTCGATGTGCTCATCATGGCTTACGAACGAACTGGCTTCCGGTGACCACCGATCTGTCGTTCGAGCAATGGATCAATGTGCTCAGTAGCAAACGGCTGGTGGGTGCTTCCCTTGGATTGCTAAATTACCGGTGCCACACACTAGGCTCAACGATAAGGACGCAAAGCGTCGCAACGAAAGTAAGGAGGTTATCGGAAGGGATTGGGAACAAGGACTAAGTTAGAGTGGTGTGAGAATTAACTCGACAACCACCCTGCAGAGTTCGGACGGCGGGTCATTAACCTGGGCAGTAGCCTCATGATTGAATCGATTGGAGGGCTATCAATATAGTTTTTCCAGGTGTGGTGATATCGCTGACGTAGAAATCGCCAGCCGAATTATCCTTCGGCTGGCTTGAATCAAAGTACGAGGCGGACTAGGCAATTCTCTTTTCCTGTGTCATCCTATTACGTTCACGGCCAACAGTATTTGCACCACATTTGCAACGGAGTCCTATTTCGCAATTAGAGAGGCCACCAAGATTAATCAGTCGACGAATTTCCTCATACACTTCAGGCTTCAACCGAATGCTGCGTCCCCGACGGGGCCGTACTCCCTGCAATGCAGCGAATTGAATTACTTCTGGCTTCTTAAAGTCGTAAGCTCGGCGAACAGTAGCTTCACCACATTTCAGATGCTTGGCAATATCCTTGAAGTGCATTTTCTTGACATTTCGAAGATATACTACCTCATCGGCGATCATCTTGTATTTGACAACGATGCCAGTTCCGGTTCGCTTTCGGGTAGACCCGCCCTTGGGTCGAACACCGTTGGTAGCGAACAACCTGGAATCTCTGACTGTGCTAGGTCTAATGTCTCCTAGCTTCCTAGCGATTACTTCATCACTTAAGCCCTGGCTGTTGAGAGCCATGACATCTGGGCCAATTTGCTCGTAAATCGGCGAGTTTTTTATTGTAAGAGTAGCGGATTTGGAGAACTTCCAACTACGCCTAGTTAGGAACTCCAAAGCTCCGGTAGTTGGAAGTTGACGCTTTTGGCTGATCTGCAGCAGGACCGGCAAGAGATTGATGCTGAACTTTGCCAACCAAATGGGCCTCCTTTGACATGGTACGTCTGATGGCTCGATGTAAATCTCGCCAAAAATCTGTCGAAGCACTGGTGCGGCCAATGCCACCTCCTTATTTAGTAGTCCATGCAAGTCATTCAGCATTCCAAGCACGTCGGCCTCTGTAAGGGGCTCAGGCACTGGAACAGTCATAGCTTTCAGTTTTTGAAGCTCCTTACGCAGCTCTTTCATCTCCCTCTCTTTTGATCGCAGCTCCTTGAGTAGTGTGTCTAGCTGCCGACCATCTGGGCTTGCCACAATTTTTCCTAGCCGAGCGCATTCATTCTTGAGTAGTCGATATTTCTTTACCAACGGCTTAAGGTCAGGCTTGGGCTGTTGGGCTTCTTGAACTAGAAATTCGTTTGCTTGCCTTACAGTGTCACCAACGAAGCTGCGTGTGAAAACAGTTTCCTTTAGGTAACTCAGTAGCACCCTCTCGATGATCTTTACCGTCTTGTAACTCTTCAATGGGCATTCGTTATAGCGCCTGACTCCATTCAAGCAGCAAAAACTCGGATGTTTGCCCGACTGTCCAAGGCTAAGCTCTCGCTTGCAAAAGCCACACACTGGCCTGAACAGCAACTTCGAGTACACAGTGGAACGAGAAGGACCTTTACCGTCAGGATTCTTGTTTTTATAAGCCGCTTTGATTTCGGCGATCTTCCGTTCAGCCGTAAAAAAAAGATCGTCTTCCATAATGCGCGCTTCAGGCACTTCTCGGCGCCGCCACTGTTCCTTAGGTACTTTGATGATTTTGATCATACCTGTGACCCTGTTGAGAACCTTCCGAGTCATTCCGTCATACTCGATTCCGATATAGGTTGTCCGCTCCAGCATCTGGAGTATCGAACCTCGGTCCCAGGACGATTTATCTCCTACCTTTCGGGTATTGAAATCTCTGGCGATCCTTTCAGGACTCCACCCTTCAAAACAGAATCGTCTGAAAGCTTGTACTACCTCCTCCGCATTCTTTTTGTGAATAACCCGGATATGCACTGGCATCTTATTCTGATCAAGCACTTCCTTGCCATTCTGATCTAACTCCTTTTCACGTGTGTAGCCCAGCGCAGGTTTTCGGATTATTCTGTTCTTTTCAAATGCAAAATTCATCCCACGAATTACCTTCGCACGGAGCTGGTCAATGAATTGAGAATGCAACATAGCGAATATTGGCAGCATTATTTTCGCATGGGCACTTTTCGAATCAAATCCATCGGATGCTCCAATGCATCGATTACCGCTATCCTCAATCACCTCGACCAACAACAGCGATTCCAACATGTCTCGGCTCGCACGACCTAGCTCATCAAAGTAGAGACATTTCACTGAGCCGGATCGATCACAAAACAAACTTTTGGCCATGATGTAACCGTGTCTGTTGGCGATAGTTGCTGTGACACCATAGTCAGCGGAAATGAAACACCAAGGAATGAAATGATTTTCTCGTTTAGCCCGAATCAAAACATTCTTCAACTGTTGATCTAGTGAGTTGGGATTCGAGTTCAGATCTGAGAATCGAAGATAACCCGCAGCTAGGAGCAATCCAATCAGACCAGGCTGTGAGTACGTACCCGTGCCGTGGATGTAACGACTGAAGAGATCATCGGCGAGCAACTGAATGTTTTCTTGCGTTGCAGCGGGAATGACGCCACTAGCTAGTAGTTCTGGCCACAGTAGGGCCTGCTGCTCGAGATACGTCCTTGCCAAATCCAGGCGAGATTCAACAGTAGGCAGTCCTTTATCTCTCCTCTTCTTGCGTCCGACACGGGGTGGGAGGAAGGACGCGGTGTTGGCTACATCAGATTTAACATCTTTGTAGGCGGGGACGGATTCAGGGTTTGCGTTCCTGACAGTACGATCGTTCTGCATAACAGCCTCCAAGGAAAAGGAGGCGTGAAGGCTGATTGACACACTGTGTCAATCAGCACGAGACTGCTTGAAAACACGTGAGATTTCTTGAGCACGGATGAGACATGCAGGCAGATGCCGTATTCTTACAAACACCTTAAAATATAGCTATTAATGCCTCGAAACACTTCGAGTAGTCTATGATTGTAGTCATCACGCTCCGTCGTGATGACAGCAACGGTGAGAGTACCACTCATGCTTCTCTCTCCCTACCGGGGAGAGGGGCCGGGGGTGAGGGATTCTAAATCGTATTCAACCGATATTGACATACCTATGTCGCGAGACATCTTCTCGAGCATCTCGCGGAGCGAGATGGGTACTCTAAAACAACCCATCCACCGGGCTCGATGCTGTTGCATACTTCTTCTTCGGCATACGCCCAGCAAGGAATGCGAGCCGCCCAGCAATGCAGGCATGCTTCATCGCGGAAGCCATCATCACCGGTTCCTTCGCATGAGCGATGGCGGAGTTCAGCAGCACGCCATCACACCCCAGTTCCATCGCAGCGGAGACATCGCTGGCGGTGCCTACGCCTGCATCAATGATAACTGGGTAGCTGGGATCATTCTCCTTCATGTACTCGAGCAGGATGCGAATGTTGTTGGGATTGAGCACACCCTGTCCGCTGCCAATCGGTGAACCGGCAGGCATCACACAAGCAGCACCTGCTTCTTTCAGGCGACGGGCCAGGATAGGATCATCACTGCTGTAGACCATCACCTGAAAGCCATCCTTCACCAGTTCGATGGTCGCTTCCAGCGTAGCAATGGGATCAGAAAGCAATGTCTTGGTGTCAGCCAGGCATTCGAGTTTGACCCAGCGTGCCCCGGGGTTGTTGTACCCTTCAAGTATCTCACGACCCAGCCGGGCATGACGAACCGCATCAGGGGCATTGAAGCAGCCCGCAGTGTTGGGCAGAATCGTGTAGCGATCCATGTCGATGAAATCGAGCAGACTGCGGCCTTCCTTATCGAAGAGCCTTTCTCGACGCACTGCGACCGTGAGGGCATCACACCCACTGGCTTCCAGGCAATCCTTCATCACTTGATGGCTGCTGTACTTGCCAGAACCCGTGATGAGCCTGCTGGTGAAGGTGAACCCAGCGACCTTGAGTGGTGTATCAAAAGAATCTCCCTCACCTCCACCAACCAGCGTCACAATCTCCACTTGGTCACCTTCCATGAGTTGCCGCTGGGCATGTACGGAACGAGGCACCAACTCCCGGTTCACTTCGATAGCAAGCCGCTTGGGGTCGTGCTTCAAACTTACCAGCAAATCCGCTAGCGTTCCCGCAGGGGCTTCGTGTGGCTGACCGTTCAAGATGATATTCGGCATCGTCGACCTGCTCACGTTGTCATTCAAGTTAGTGGTGGCAGGGTTGTGCTGTACTCAGCACGACCCTGTTCGCTGGCGAGACGTTCAGGGTTGATCGGAGTACCGAACAACCCTGCCAAAGTCTGAAGTCATCGATCATTCTATGCCCAAGTCCCCAGTCACTCCATCTTCGCACCTGCAAGAAATGAATAAGCTCAGAAAATGCCTCCAGATCGTACGCCAGCCAGCGCAGACCACTCAGGTTCACACAAGTGTGCTTGGGAAACTGTCAACTTTCGTGTATAGCCTGCCCCAGTCCAACGGCGGATCAACATGGAGGTTCGTCGCCCTGTGGACGCATGTATGTTGGTGGAGATCTGTATGAGTAGTCCGAAGGTATGGCGCACGATGTGGGAAACGACAGGCAAGCTGGCAGAAAAGATCGGCTTGAATCTGAAGGGCGCCGAGGGTTCCGTTCAGGCAGAAAGGCCAGCTACCCGCTGTCCCAGCTGCGAACAAAAGCTCCGCTATTCAGCCAATCGTGCTGGTCGCGAAGCGAAGTGCCCTCGCTGTGCTCACCGTTTCCCCCTGCCACTAGTGGCACGTCCGGTCTTCCCGAAGTTTACCGCGAAGGTAGGCTACAGCGAATTCCGCGAACGGCTGTAACGCTATGCCTGATGGACGAGGTGTGACATCATGATGATGCCACGATTCGTCAATTCGACCAACCTCCAGCCGAACGGCTGGAGGTTTTGGTTTAGGTAGAACGCTTCAAGAATATTGCCACCGTGGTTGCGCTTACGATTCACTATCTACTTGGAATCAACCATGATCAGCAACTGGATATCAACAGCCAACTCTAGCGAACAGCCTGTGCGCACGCAACCACGTGATGCCGACTTGCTCGATGCCTACTCGCAAGCCGTCGTGCAGGTCGTGCGGCAAGTCGGCCCAGCGGTGCTCACGGTCACCGGCGAATCCGAACAAGGAGCAGGCTCCGGGTTCCTCATCACCCCCGATGGCTTCGCCCTGACCAATAGCCATGTCGTCAATGGCCAACAGCGGCTCAAGGTCACTACCGAAGAAGGGGACAGGCTTAGTGCTGATGTCATCGGCGATGACCCTGCGACCGATCTGGCACTCATTCGCATTGCCGCCCGCGACTTGCCTCACACTGAGCTAGGGGATTCGGAAACCCTCGTCGCCGGGCAACTGGTGATAGCGGTAGGCAACCCGTTTGGCTTCCGCTCGACGGTTTCCACCGGCGTCGTCAGTGCTCTGGGTCGAGCCATGCGCAGTCGCGAAGGTAGACTCATCGAGAACATCGTTCAGCACACTGCACCACTGAACCCAGGCAACTCGGGCGGGCCACTCGTCGATTCCCGTGGCCGAGTGATCGGTGTCAACACTGCCATCATCGCCTATGCTCAGGGGCTGGGCTTCGCTGTGCCAGGCAACACCGCCCGCTGGGTCGTCAGTGAACTGCTGGCCCACAAAAGAGTCCGCCGTCTCGCCCTTGGCATCCACGTCCTCGCTACCGATCTGCCCCGCTGGCTCACCCGCGACCTCGATCTTCTCAGCGATCAAGCTGTCGAAGTAGCAGACGTACTACCAGGCGAACCCGCCGAACGTGCTGGATTGCGAACAGGCGACATCATCGTCTCCGCCGCTGGTAGAGTTATCGCCGGCATGGACGACCTCCACCGAGTCCTCGCTACCATCCCCCACGGCCAAGGCGTAGTTCTGGAAGTAGTCCGCGAACAACGGCTGGTGGAAGTGACGGTGGAACCACGTTGGGCGTAGATGATGTCAGAACATCCCACTATTCATCCACATAATCACACATGCAAGCCACGTCTGGCTTGCTTGCCTTCATCTGACATGAAGGGGTAGTGCAACAATAAAGCGTGATCGCTTCTTGCATACCATCTGCGATGTCTTCAATATCCAATTGATGCAAGTCCAATCGCCATTTGCCTGAAGTCGATTTGTCTCTGGGATAGTACGTCAAGCAGTATCGATTTGGCTTCTTTTGATACCGGCCGCCACATATCACATCATCGACTTGTATGGCATCATCGTAGTCTATGTTAATGTCACGATCATGTTTCGCTTGACGTACCAGCCTGACAACTTCCTTTAAGGCATTGCGCAGGTCATCTGGGATAGCTACTTTTATCCGGTCTTTGGGTTGTAGCTTTCGCATGGCACTTCCGTCATGAACGTTGCAGTAAATCAAAACCATCGCGCACTAAGCAAGTCCTACTTTCCCACCACCGCCAGCACATCCTCCGGCGGGGCCATCGGTGCTACAGTCGCCAGCTTCATCTGCTCCTTGAGCTTGAACTCCTTGATGCTGCTGTTGCCACCGGTGGCCAGGAAGAAATAATCCTTGTCCATCCCTGCGGAGATATTCTCTACCGGGTTACTATCCGCGGTGAAGCGAGCCACTTGAATAGGCTGCCAGCCGTTCTCGCTTTGCTTTACCCAGCCATGACCAAAACGGGCCTGTCGAAGCTTGGTCGTAGAGACCCGATCGCGTTTGAAATCTTCGACGAACGAGTAGAACCCACGCATCGCCTTGCCGCCGGTGATGGTGGAGAAGGTGACCAGCTTCTTCCAGGCTTTGTCTTCGGGAACGAAGAAGTAGCCGGTGTACTCGGTTCGGTCGCCATCAACACGTGATGTCACCATGAACCGGTAGTTGGTGTTGAGTTTCCAGTCGTAGTCGTAGAACGATTGCCCACCCGAACCTTCGCCACCAAATCGGCCGATGCGAGTCTTGTCGTCCTTGAAGAGCATCTTGGTCCGCTTCTCTGCAGGCACTGCCTGGGGATTGTTCTGGTTCGAATCCCAGACGGAGAAGATCAACAGCTTCTTGCCATTCGCCAACTCCTGCATGCCGAAGTAACCCTTGTCCCAGCCGCAGACCATGAAATAAGTACCCGGTGCCGACTGCTCGATGGATACTTCGTTGTAAAACACCGTCCCCGCCTGCATCGGATAACCCAGATGCACCGACCGACAAGCAATCCCCTTCAACTTCTCGTCCGCACAAGCAACCACGGTGAGCATGAGAACCAGCGAACTGAACACAAATCGCATGATGCAAACTCCGAAGGTGATTTATGGCTCCAACGGAGCCCTCGTATTTAGCCAGGGGCGGAAGCTCCTGGAAGAATTATCGCAAGCTTTCCACCAGCAACCCATAAAACGCCTCGAGCGATTGCGAGATTACCTTCGTCTGGGCAAGTACAGGCATGAAGTTGGTGTCCCCGTTCCAGCGGGGGACGATGTGCCAATGGAGGTGGCCGGGCAGGCCAGCACCTGCCACCCGGCCCAGGTTCAGGCCTACGTTGTAGCCATCAGGCTTCATGATGCGGTCCATGGCCTGCTTCATCTGAATGATGGTCTGCTGTAGATCAAGCAGCACGGCAGGCGTGAGTTCTTCCAGTTGAGCTGAGTGAGTCAGCGGAGCAACCAGCAGGTGGCCATTGTTGTAGGGGTACTTGTTGAGCAGCACCACTGAATGAGGTGTGCGATGGGCAATCAGATGAACTGGATCATCGGTGTCAGCCAGCCCCTGACAGATGAAACACTCATTCGCCGGCTTGGGAGTAGCAGGCAACGACGCTGCGGAAGTAATGTACTCCAGTCGCCACGGTGCCCAGAGACGGTCTTGCATGGGGTGCTCACATAACTATCAGCCGTCAGCTATCAGCTTTCAGCCATACAGGCATGATACGGAAGAGTTGAGCTTGTACACTTGCCAGATACTATACGGACGTACAATAGTGTTGGAGACCTATTGTTGGAGTACCGCCTTCAGGCGGCCAGCGGCTACATCACCTGAGAGTTAGTCACTTTCTCCCCTCTCCCCCTTGCGGGAGAGGGGCCGGGGGTGAGGGGGAACGCCTTGCAACAACCCCGCGCGCACACGGCGCGCAAGTACCAGAAAGCGCAAGAACCCCTGGTAGTTGCATCCCCCTCATCCCCAACCCTTCTCCCGCGGAGGGGAGAAGGGAGGAAGAGCCGCGCGCACTGGGGCACGCAAGTACGTTAAGTACAGGGTGGGCATGGAGATAGGGTACACACACGTGGCGCCAAGCTGTTTGCCATCGCTTGCCGACTGAAGCCGGTACTCCAACAAAGACAGCCAGCACCTATTCAGGTGCTGGCTGAATTAACTGTCAACCATCAACAACCTTACTTATCCCCAAACACCGCACAGGAGAACTCACCCACACCGGCGGCGCCAACGTAGCGGCGGTTGCTGAGCATCTGGGCGTTGTGGCCGGGGGATTGGCTCCACATGGAGACTGCTTCGTGAGCGCTGCCACCGGCGACAATCTCGCCGCCACCCATCATGGGGAAGCCTGCGGCACGGGCTCGCTGGGAGAAGTTGGAACCGTCCGAGCCACTGTGGCTCATTCGGTTGTGGGCAGCCATATCGCTGGCATGCCGTTCAGCCGCTTTCTGCAGTTCCGGGCTGTAGATCATGGGCTGCAGACCATGCCGGGCCCGGTAGGCATTAATGCTGTTAATCAGTTCGGGAATCGGGGGTTCAACAGGCTTCAGCTTCTTCACAACGGGAATCAAAATCAGCAAAGCAATCGACAATCCAAGAACACGCATCATGGTGCTTCTCCGAGAATGGGGAAGCGTCAGAATAGGTACAACCGGCATAATGCCAACACTAATCGAGGCAATTTCTCCACTTCTACAAATAGCGTAACGGTTAGACTATCCATGAAACTTATGAAAATGATAACGGATAGCGATAAGTGGTACCATATAGTGTAGATACCATTAATAGACCTTGCCTGTCGTTTTAGCCCTTTGAAATGGGGCTAAAGCCGAAGTTGCCCCATCCAGCATGAACCGTAATTCGCTGTTAATGGCGACGAATTGCCAGCCTTCATCCGACCGTTTTTTGGCGTCTTCGGGGGTGAAAGTATGGATGCCAACGGGCACTTTGATGGCCTGCCCAGCCTTCAGAATCCGCTGGATGGTCTCTTCCTGAGCCGTAGCCGAGGGGGCTTTGCTATCGGAACTGTACTGGCTGCGGGCGAGGTCGTTAGGCCCGACGAAGACCGCATCCACACCGGGCGCGGAGAAGATCTCCGCAAATTGGTTCACTGCATCAATGTGTTCACATTGAAGGACAACGAGAATCTCATCGTTGGCCTTCTCATAGTAAGCTGCCGAGGTAGCAGCGAAGTTGAGAGCATGAGCCCCTCCGCCAACGCTACGGTTCCCCGTCGGAGGGTACTTGGCTGCCTTCACTGCCAGTTCCGCTTCCGCCCGGGACATCACCATCGGTACCACGATGCCGTAGGCTCCCGCATCGAGTGCCCGTTTGATATGATCATGGCTGCCACAGGGAACCCGAACGAGAGGAATGGCCCCAGCATCAGCAATAACGCCAAACAGGGTGCTGGCCAATTCCCAGTCGATGGCACCATGCTCCATATCAATGGTCAGCCAATCAAACCCAGCCCGGGCCAGGTAACGGGTCGCCAGGATGTTACCGAGGGAAATCCAGGTGCCTACGGTGGGTTGGCCACTGGTGAGAAGTTGCTTAACAATGTTCTTTCGCATTTGTGCCTCGCTTGCCTGCATCTTATCATGACCGAACATTAGATTCATCGGAGTAATTCCATGCAGCGTCTTTCCTTATCTTGCTTGTGCTTGCTGATGGTGGTTGGATGGTGCAATGCACAGGAAGCCCAGCGGAACATCACCCCCGAAGACCTCTGGAAAGTGAAACGCCTGGGTGTCCCTTCCACTTCGCCTGATGGCCAATGGGCGGTGGTCGATGTGGGTATCGTTGATGTTGCCAGGAACGAAACCAATTCGGAACTCTGGCTGCTCAGTACCGATGGCAAAACTCAGAAGCAATTGACCCGCAGCGGTGGCAGGAACAGCAGTCCGAAGTGGTCGCCTGATGGCAAGTCGATTGCATTTCTAAGCATGCGGCCAGGGGATGAGACAACGCAGATCTACACCATTGCTCCCGAAGGTGGCGAAGCCAAACGCATCAGCAAGATGCCCATGACCCCCTACGGCATTAAGTGGAGTGCTGACAGCAAGACCATCTTCTGCACCGCCTGGACGTGGAACGATACGCCGACCGATGTCGACTATTTGAAACGCACCAGGGAACTGAAAGAGAACAAAGTCCAGGCGTACATCATCGAAGAGGGTACTTTCCGTTACTGGGACCGCTGGATTGCGGATGGCAAGCGTCCCGTGGTCTGGGCAGTGGATGTGGCTAATGGTTCGCATCGCAACCTGCTGCAACATTGCAAGCGGTATCTGCCTCCCTATGAAGCGAGTGAGAAGGACTACGATGTCACGCCCGATGGAACCACGCTGGCGTTCGTCAGCGAGAACGTCAAAGTGCTGGGGCTGGATACCAACCACGACATCTACACGCTCGACCTCACCAAGCCCGATGCTGAACCCGTTAACATCACCAGGGATAACGAAGCCAACGATACCAACCCGGTCTACAGCCCGGATGGCAAGAACTTCGCTTTCCTCAGACAAACCACCAAGTTCTTCTACGCCGACCGCTTTCGGCTGATGCTGCGTGATGTTGTGAGTGGCACCAGCAAGGAACTGAGCGCCAACCTCGATCGTTCCTGTGGCAACCCTGTTTGGCTACCCGATTCAAAGCGTATTGCAGTGGAAGTGGAAGACTCAGGCATCACCAACATTGCCTTCGCGACTTTGGATGGGAAGATCACTCGGCCGAAGGAACCGGTCAGCGAGAGGAATATTAGCTTTGCGATGGGAGTGAAGAACCCGATTCCTGTTAATGCTTCGCTAGATGTGCAAATGCGGCATGAATCTGAACTGATTGTACGTTTGTTGGCTGAGCTAGGGTCACGACCCTCTGAACTCGAAAGAAATCTTGAAGCTGAGATCAGGAAGCTAGAAGAAAACCTTAAAGAGCTTGATGTAGAGATCGAGCCAATCAGACTGCGAATCATCGCGAATTTGAAGGCAAACCCTCAAGTAAACAATGACAAGGAATATGCTCTTGTAGAACCTTTGATGGATGCAAGGATTGAGAAGATGAAGACAAAACTGGATAAGATGGAAAAACATCATGCAATACGATTCGGGCAAGATGCAAAGCAACAAGCTCGTGTTGGTGTCTACCAAATCTCCTCCTTCAACCAACCACCTGCCATCGTTGCCCATCGGCCTGGTGCTACTGCCATTCGCATCGAACACTTCAACGATGACCTCGTGAAGCAATGGAAACTCGGTAATGTCGAGAACACGACCTTCAAAGGCGCTGACGACCGGGATGTGCAGATGTTTATCGTCTATCCGCCCAACTTCGACGAAACGAAGAAGTGGCCTTTACTGCAGATGGTGCATGGCGGACCGCACAATGCCATGACCAACGACTTCAGCTTCCGCTGGCATCCTCACGTCTGGGCTGCCCAGGGCTGGGTGGTCGCTATCGTCAACTTTCATGGCTCGTCAGGCTTCGGTCAGCAATTCACCGACAGCATTACCGGCGACATGGGCACCAAGCCGATGATTGACATCATGAAGTCAACCGAGCTATTGTGCAGCAAGCCGTGGATCGACAAGACCCGCGTGGCGGCAGCAGGGGCCAGCTACGGCGGCTACATGATGGCCTGGCTCAATGGCCACACGGATGTCTTCAAGACGATGGTCTGCCATGCAGGTGTCTACAACTGGCACAGCATGACAGCCAGCGACATGGTACGTGGCCGAGAGCGGGCCCTCGGTGCTCCGCCCTGGGGTGATCTCACCAAGATCGATGCCCAGAACGCCCAGCGGTTTGCCGCGAACTTCAAAACCCCCACGCTGGTCATTCACGGCGAGAAGGACTTCCGCGTACCCATCACCCAAGGCATCGAGTACTACAACACTCTCAGACAAAAGGGCGTCCCCACCCGCTTCCTCTACTTCCCCGATGAAAACCACTGGGTACTCAAACCCCAGAATGCACTGCTTTGGCACAAGGAAGTCTTCGCCTGGCTCAGCAAGTACATTGGGAATGGACCGACGAAGTAACTGAGTTTGATGCTGTGACTATGACGCTGTGGCAGGGTTGTGTTGTACTCAACTCAACCCTGTGGATGTGCAGTGCAAGTACATCGGAAGTCAGATACAATGCACTTGGAGGCTAGCATGTCTATCACAGTGGAAGAAACGCTGATCGAATGGTCAACCTTGATTGATCAACTTAATCCTGGCGATGAAGTTGTCATTACTCGTAATGCCAAGCCAGTAGCTCGTTTGTTTGCTGAGCCTGCAATGCTCCCTGGGAAGCGAAAGGCTGGGATTTGTAAAGGACTGGCACGAATCATCTCTGAGGACAAAGACTACTTACAGGATTTCAAGGACTACATGGAATGAAGTGTCTACTGGATACACATACCTTTCTCTGGTTTGTACTCGACGATTTGAAACTCTCTTCCACTGCTCGTGCAATTGTGGAAGACGTCAGCAACACTGTCTTCGTCAGTCCAGCGAGCTACTGGGAAATTGCGATCAAAGTGAGCTATCAGAGGCTGGAATTATTCACAGACTTTGAGAACTTCATGGAGGTTGGCATCACAGGCAATGCTTTTCGTATTCTCCCCATTGAGGTAAAGCATGTGTCTCAAATTGTGACTATGCCTTTTCATCACCGGGATCCTTTTGATCGTGTTATTGCTGCACAAGCACTTCAAGAGAGCATTCCACTAGTGTCGACTGATCACATATTTGATGCTTACGGTGTAACTCGACTATGGTGATTAAGACTATGCCGCCCTTCGCAACTGCGTCACTTCCAAATGATGCCGAATGGACGACGACATCCGTGAACCCAGCAGTTTGACTGGATGTGTGAATGAGGTGTTACGCAACCCTTTCAGTTGGATGGTGATCTGCTCGCTCGATTCCCAGTAGTGTTGCAGATACCCTGCGACGATGTCAGCGGGATTTGGATGTTGTTCAGCCGATTCGAGGTACGGAAAGCTCATCTCCCATTCGATGGTCAGTAACCCTGATTGCAATGGCAGCATATTGACGGGGAAGTTCGAACCTTGCACCGGGCGTACCCGTGGTACCGATATCAATCGCCCGTCAGCCTTCGGCTTCACCTGTACATCCACCTGCATGACTGCATTGGGCAGCGTGCTTTCGTTGGCCACAACCATGCCGACACGAAAGTTGAGCCAGCGTTCTTCGCTGGTGCATTGGTCGAGATCGATGTACGACGCATGCTCGACCGCTTCGCAGTGCAGTTGGGGCCGTTCACGGTTCATCTTCACAAACCAGAAGTAGCTGGTGATGCCCAGTGACACCGTGGAACCGATCATACTCATCAAAGGCAACATCGGCCGAATAGCATCCGCAGCACTATCTAACATCACATACCCCTTCATACCATTCAGGGAAGCGGGCAGACCATAACCAAACCTCTTATCATAGGCAACATCACTCGTTGTACCCTGGCTCACTATTCCATGACAATATCGCCCCTTGCGTACTATTCCGAGAAGCTGAAAACTGCCCAGACTGCACTGTACCTGCAAACGCAGCGGCACCAGTCGCTCGCCAATGCTCGGCTCATTGTCTTTCTGGTGGGCTTGCTCATCAGTTTGATCGCTGCAGCATGGTCAGGTTATGCCAGTGTGGCGGTGGCTGTGGTGTTCCTGAGCGTCTTCGCTGTTCTCGTCGCAAGGTATCGGCAAGCGGTAGCAGAAGCAGATGCCCAGCAGGCGATGGTGAATTACTACCAGCGAGGCATCGTTCGGCTGGAAGATCGCTGGTCGGAACTGAGCCAGGAACCACTGCACAACCCAGCGGATAGCCATCATCCTTATGCCGCTGATCTCGATCTGTTCGGTATGGGTTCCCTGTATGAACTGCTGACGCTTGGCTGGACGCCGATGGGCAGGAATACGCTCAGCCATTGGTTGCTGCATCCAGCAGATCGGGTAACAGCTCTCGAACGACAGTTGGCAGTGAAAGAACTGGCACCACAGAGCGATCAACGGGAAGCGGTTTGTATTCGGGCAGTAGGTCTGGCTGAATTGGAAGAGGATAGGCTGCGTACCTGGGTGAGCGAGAAGCCACCGACATGGGAAGCATGGGAACGTTGGGGCACAGATGTGGTGGTGGTTGCCAACGCAGTGTGCCTGGCAGGGTGGTTCGCAGGGTTTCTGCCTGGACTGATGGCAACCGCTTCGGTGTTGGTGATGATGTTGTGGGCAAGCCGTTTGTCGAACAAGACTTCAGCTGCCCTTCGAGGGTTGGAACGTCAATCAGATCGACTGCAGACGCTTTCGACACTTTTGCACTTCGTGGAACAGCAGTCGTTCACTTCACCACTGCTGTTGCAGTTGCAGAACGACTTGAAGTCAGGCGAAAAGGCATCATCAGCCATTGCAGAACTGAGCCAGTTAGCGGAACGACTCGATTGGCCTCGCAATGCCTTCTTCATCCCGATTGCCTTGCTATTACTGTGGTGGACGCGATTGGCATTCCGGGTGGCAGACTGGCGAACTCAACATGGTGAACATGTTCAGCGCTGGCTGGATGCCTTGGGTCAGTACGAGGCGTTGCAGTGCTTCGCCAATCTCTCGTTCGAGCGGCCTCAGTACATCTTTCCGGAGATCATCGCAGAAGGCCGGTCACTGGAAGCGACGCAGATAGGTCATCCGCTGTTACCTTCTGACAAGTGCCGCTGCAATGATGTGACGCTGGGTAAGGAACCGCAGTTATTGTTGATCAGTGGTTCCAATATGTCGGGCAAGAGCACACTGTTGCGGACGGTGGGTATCAACGTCGTCCTCGCCCTTGCTGGTGCCCCGGTGAAGGCAAATACCATGCAGCTTTCCGAACTCTACCCGGGTGCCACGCTACGAGTGCAGGATTCACTGCAGTCAGGCATCAGCCGATTCTATGCTGAAATCCTTCGTCTTCGGCAGTTGCTGGATCTGGCACAAGAGAAGCCTTTGCTCTTCCTTGTCGATGAAGTGCTCTCAGGCACCAATTCCGCAGAACGCCGCCAAGGGGCAGCAGGCATTCTCGAAGCGTTGCTGGAACGTGGTGCCATCGGTTTAGCCACCACTCACGATCTGGCCCTTACCGAGATAGCAGAAACATGGAAGCCCCGGGCCATCAACAAACACTTCGCTGACACGTGGAAGGACGAGAAGATCAGCTTCGACTATCAACTGAGGCCAGGCGTAGTGAGCCACGGCAATGCACTGGCCCTGATGCGAGCAGTGGGGCTGAAGGTGTGATTTGGATTGTAGTCATCACGATTGTAGTCATCACGCTCCGTCGTGATGACAGCGACGGTGAGAGTCCTTCCACACTAACCCGAAGCGTGAGCGAGGGAACGCCTCGCGACATTGGTGCGTCATATCCTTCGTAAAGAGATGGCTTCCTGCCATCGCGCGCTCTCCCCTCGCTCGCGCGTCGGGCTGGTATGGCAACGTACTCTCACCGTCGCTGTCATCTCGGCGGAGCGAGATGACTACTAACCAGACCTTGTCCTCCCTTCCTAACTCTGGCATACTCTAGGCGTCTTCTCCAGGGAGGGAGTCTTGCATGATCCTTTCAACGTCTCGAATTATTGCTGGTCTGCTGTTCACAGGTCTGTGCAGCCTTGTCGCATGGGCTCAGCCGCCACAACCACAGGAACCAATGCCTGCGGTGGAGAACATGCATCCGAGTCATCGGGTGCTCTACTTCGTGATGCGGCGAGGCACCGAGTGGCTGGTGCAGGCGCAGCAGCCTAATGGGCTGTTTCATCAAGGGCTGAATGTCGCCATCAATGTACAACTGGAACCTGCACACTTCCTGCATCAGGCAGAAGCAGCAGCGGCACTGGCCAAGGTGAGTCGGCTTACGTCTAATGCCCGCTATCATGCTGGGGCTCAGCAAGCGATGCTGACTCTGCTCTCCAGCACGAAGGCTGATCAACAGGATGCGAAACTCCGATACACGTTCCTGCCTGAATCATCGCTGAATCGCATGGCCAGTGCAGGGGCGCTCATGCGAGTGGTTCACGAGTTGCCTGTGCCGGTGGAACTGCGACTGAAGGAAGCAGAAGGATTGGCAGAATTCGTTCGCACCCTGCAGCAGCCGGATGGTTTGCTGCAGAATGGTGGAGCAGTTCAACAGGTAGCTGCAACGAACGATGGCATGCAACGCCAATACGAAGGGCTGGCTCTGGAAGGGCTGGCCATCAGTCAGACCTATGCAGCAGCACCTTGGAAGACGGAAGCACTACAGAAGGCAGCCAAAGCCTATGTGCAGCAGCAATTGACGCTCGTCACAGCACCCAGCTTTATTACTTGCTTCGCCGAGACCTATTTGCGAACCAAGGATCAAGGTTGTGCTGTCGCAGTATTCAACATGGCTGATGCACTTTGCAACGCCCAGCGGGCTGCTGAAGCAGGCCGAGTCGAGTGGGCAGGAGGAATCATGCTGAGCGTCGCGAAAACATCTGCCATTGCCCCCGGGGCCAGCGAGACCGCCCGGGCTGTGAGTGCACTATGCGATGCCTACCGGGTAGCCAAGCTGGCAGGCGACACCGTGCGAATGGAAAAGTTCAAGGTAGCAGCAACGGCTGGGGTGCAGTTCCTGACATCGCTGCAGTTCACTGGCAATGGCGTGGAGCACTTTGCGGAAGGGTATCAACCCCGTGTTCTGGGGGCATTTCGTACTTCTCCCGGCGAAGGCATCATCCGACTGCAGGATACCGCTGAATGCGTTTTGGCTGTCAGTACCTACCTCAGTGATGTCTGTGGTGTGGCCCTGGCTCCGGTACAGGCTCAGCCGAACAAGTAATGAAGACTTGGCAGAATCCGTCAGCACCTGATTGACGGTAGAGAACTTACGGGTTAGCCTGTAAGTATGATTAAGCGCATTGGTTCTTGCAAATCCAGTGTGCTTGGCATTATCTTTGCACAATGAGCAATCTGTTAGATTGCATCATTGAACAGAGCCATACTCAAGGAGCTCCCTATGGCCCGCTTCCCCGAGCAGCGCCGCCCCGGATTCACGCTGGTGGAATTGCTGGTGGTGATTACGATTATTGCGTTGTTGATTGCCTTGCTGTTACCTGCGATTCAAAAGGTTCGTGAGTCGGCTAACAGCATGAGCTGCTCGAACAATCTGCGAACCATCGGTCAAGCGGTGATTGGATTTGCGGGGGATAAGGCGTTTCCATCAGCGGGATTTCATGCGACAGGCACTCTGCCAGCCACCTTCACTCCCGGAAATGTTATCGGTTCGCCTCCAACTCTGATCTCACGTAACAATCCAGGGTTTCCTGCAGGTGTAAATGGCATGAATAATGGGGTTCCATTTACACGTTATAATCAACCGTGGGGTTTCTTTTACCAGATACTGCCGAACATTGAGAATGATAATTTGTTTAAGATGGCTACCAGCGTGGCAGCAAATCTCGCGAGAGAAGCAGAGATCAGAAATGCAGTTATTCCCACTTACTTCTGCCCAAGTCGTCGAGGTCCACAATCATTGTTGGACAATGTGACTGGAAGTTCAGGGTCTATACAGCAATTGGGAGCTTGTGACTATGCGGTAAATATGGGACCTAATCCGAATCCGCCAGCACCGTTGCCGGTTACAACTTCGGGTATCGATTACTACGGTGTTGCAAATCCATCACAGGTATACACTGGTGGTCCTTCACTATTTACTCCAGGTGCTCCAGTTAAAATCAGTGATATTACCGATGGTGTACAGTACACGATTCTTGTCAGCGAAAAGGCAATGGATTCAGATGAGGTTACCCATAACCCAACTAATGGCACACAACAATTTGGTGATGCCTATGGCTTCACCGCAGGATTTGACAAATTCGAGACTACTCGATTTGGTAACGTAGCCCCTATTCGTGACGTAGGCTGGCCTGATCCCAAGTTCCCTGCTGCTCCTAGCCATATACTTTATCAAGGCTTTGGTTCAGCACACTTGCAATCGATCAATGCTCTGATGTGCGATGGTTCTGTCAAGCAAATAAGCTTTGCAGTCACTCCTATAGTCATGCAGAGACTTAGCAACCGCAGGGACGGCTTTACTGTTTCGCAATCTGATATCGATCAGTAAACACTCAAGCAAACACCTGTTATTTGACCCATGATCTTATCATGGGTTTTTTAAGGCCTACACAGTTGCCAAGTTTCAGAAATCATTGAAAATAGTCTCTGGCCACTCCAGCGAGATACGTCCATGCAAGACCCCAAGCTTATCCCTATCCGTGAAAAGGTGCTTCGTCAGGAAAGACTGTCCTTTGATGATGGAATGATTCTGGAAGCATCATCCGACATCACCACCATTGGTGAACTCGCCAACATGGTTCGTGAACGCAAGCATGGCAAGAACGCTTACTACAACGTCAACGTTCACCTGAATCCGACCAACGTCTGCGTTTACCGCTGTAACTTCTGTGCCTTCCGGTCTGATCTGAAAGACCCTCGCGGTTACCTCATGAGCGATGAGGAGATTCTGCATCGTGCTGCTGAAGCTGATGGCCGTGGGGCTACCGAGATGCACATCGTCGGCGGGCTGCATCACAAGATGCCATACGAATGGTATCTCAATGTCGTGCGAATCATTCACAATGCCTACCCACGTTTGCACCTGAAGGCCTACACAGCAGTCGAATGGGATTGGTTCGTTCGACTCACCAAACGGCCTATGGCCGACATCCTGGCTGAGTTCAAGGAAGCAGGGCTGGGTTCGCTTCCTGGTGGTGGTGCGGAGATATTCCACCCTGAGATTCGTAATCAGATTTGCGAACACAAAGCTGATGCGGAAGAATGGATCAACCTGCATCGCCTGGCCCATCAAATGGGGCTGCGTTCCAATGCCACCATGCTCTATGGCCACATTGAACGGGCGGAACACCGGATTGATCATCTGGTTCGTCTTCGCAATCTGCAGGACGAAACGCAAGGCTTCCAGACGCTCATCCCGCTCGCCTTCCACCCCGACAACACCAAGCTGGCAGCACTGCGGAATCTGAAGAAGCCTAGCGTCTTGATGGACTTGAAGACGATGGCCATCAGCCGACTGATGCTCGATAACTTCAGCCACATCAAGGCGTATTGGGTGATGCTCGGCATCAAGACCGCGCAAGTTTCACTGCACTATGGTGCAGATGACATCGATGGCACCGTGGTGCATGAAAAGATCTACCACGATGCAGGTTCGACCATGCCTCAAGAAATGACCGTAGCAGAGCTGAGGCAACTAATCGAAGAGACAGGCCGCATTCCCATTGAACGGGATACCCTCTACCGTGAAGTACGCAGAGAGCAGGGGACATGGAAGTTGGGTGAGACGTTGCAACCCACGCTGACGTTGAAGGTATGATTCTTGTCCCCGGTCTCCGACCGGGGACGCACTGTAGGCCCGGCTCCGCCGGGCAGCGGCGAAGATATCTTGTCACTTCCCTGCGATGAAGAGAAGTACTCTCACGATTGCAGCCTGCCGGAGGCAGGCATGCGGTGTGT
>WBZX01000461.1_pt1 | contig 37101 bp, 32 predicted proteins | sample 5204211 | NCBI WGS metagenome assembly WBZX01 (sample SAMN12344362, study PRJNA552823) | activated sludge metagenome | biome: Activated sludge suspended growth; feature: Nitrification reactor; material: Wastewater; isolation source: activated sludge from nitrification reactor of wastewater...
TTCTCCGTGTGGCTCGGGCAGCGCACGCGGTGGCTCAAGGGGTGGATGCAGACGTGGCTGGTGCACATGCGGCGGCCGTCCTTGCTGCTCGCCGAGCTGGGCTGGTGGAAGTTCGCGACGCTGCAGTTGCTCTTAGCCAATCTCGTGCTGTCGCCGCTCATGCATCCCTGGCTCTACGCCGGTCTGATGATGGCCTATCTCAACGGAGAGCCATTCGGGCCGCCCGAGGACCGGGCGGGGGCGGCGCTCTTCTGGGTCTCGGTGGTCAACATCGGGGCCGGCTATGCGGCGGCCGCGGGTCTCGCGGCGATGGCCGTCGCCCGGCGGGGCTGGCCGCAGCTCATGAAAACGGCCGCGACCCTGCCGTTCTACTGGCTTGCCATCTCGCTCGCCTCCTACTTGGCGCTGATCCAGCTCATCCGGGCGCCGCATTTCTGGGACAAGACCGAGCACGCCGAGCGCTCGCGGCCGCGGGCCACGTCCCGCAGCGGCTCGTGATGGACAATCGGGGGGCTCCCCACTACCAAGCTAGTGTTGCGTCACTGACGCTTGGTCCCCGGTTGCTGCAAAGTGGTCTGCCAAGCGTCAGTGACTAAAGCAACACTAGGATCATAGAGTTGCTAGTGTTCCTGATGTCCCAGACATTTGCTCGAAACCTAGCTGCAGAGGGAAGCAAATGTCTGAGACGGAATACTGGCGGGCCGGCAAGGGCGAAACGGTGATCGAGCCACCGCTGGCGGCATATGTGCATTCGCGCTCAGAGATGGGGATGGCGCATGAGACTGGTGCGGTTCGGAGCTGTTGGCGCGGAGAAGCCGGGGCTGGTGGATGCGGAGGGGCGGATCCGGGACCTGTCGGGGCACGTCGCCGACATCACGGGGGCGACGCTGGCGCCGGAGAGCCTGGCGCGGCTCAAGGCCCTCGACCTCGCCTCGCTGCCGCTGGCTCCCGAAGGCGTGCGGCTCGGGGCGCCGGTGGCCAGGGTGTGGAATTTCATCGCCGTCGGGCTCAACTTCACCGACCACGCCAAGGAGATCGGCTCGCAGCTGCCGCCGGAGCCCATTCTGTTCAACAAGCTCGGCAACTCCATCGTCGGGCCGAATGACGACATCATCACGCCGAAAGGCTCGCTGAAGCTCGACTACGAGATCGAGATCGCCTTCGTGATCGGAAAGCGCGCTCGCTACGTGGACGAGGCGGACGCGGCGGCCCACATCGCCGGTTACACGATCTGCAATGACGTCTCCGAGCGCCACTTCCAGGTCGAGCGGAAGGGCCAGTGGATGAAGGGCAAGTGCTTCGAGACGGCGGGGCCGCTCGGGCCGTGGCTCGTCACTCCAGACGAGATCGCCGACGTCGACGGGCTGGCCATGCGCACGGAGGTCAACGGGGAGGTCCGCCAGAACGGCTCCACCGCGGACATGATCTTCCGCATCCCGTTCCTGCTCTCCTACATCTCGCAGTTCATGGTTCTCGAGCCCGGCGACGTGGTGACGACCGGCACGCCGGCCGGAGTGGCGCTCGGCATGAAGCCGCCGAAGTGGCTGGTCCCCGGCGACGAGGTGCGGATGACCATCGACGGGCTCGGCGAGCAGCGGCAGAGGGTCGTCGCGTTCGGGGGGTAGTCCGTTGTAAGCCATATGCTATTGTCGCTCCACGGAGGGCCGGGCGAGCCGGTCGGACGGGGAGTTGCTCAATGGCCAAGACACCATCCATCGCCCTGTTCGGAGGTCTGCTCCTCGTGGCGGTGCTCGCCGGGGCGGGGATTGGTCTTGTCAACCGTGACGCCGGCCCGGGCGCCGTTCGCACTCCAGAGCCGCAAGCGGCCGTGGCGCCGAAAGAGGTGCCCGCGCGCGAGGTCGTGACGCTCAAGCCGGCGGCTCCGCCTCCTGTCGAGGTGTCCGATCCTGACCGGGCGGCGTGGGAAGCGGCGGTGGCTCGCAATACGCTGGAGGCCTTCCGCCAGTATGTCGGCTCCCATCCGGCGGGGAAGTTCCGGCGCGAGGCCGACGCCCGCGTCGAGGCGCTCGCCGACGAGGCCGACTGGATCTTGGCGTCGAAGTCGGGGCGGGCGCTCGACCTGCGCACCTACCTCGAGCAACATCCCAACGGGGCGCATGCCGCCGAGGCGCGGTCACGGCTGACGTCCCGCGCTCCGGCTGCCGTGCCGGCGGTCATCAAGAAGCTAGAGAACCGTGAGCTCGAGGGCGATGCCTACGCCGTCATCGGCGAGGCGACCTTCGAGGAGTGCGCGGCCCGCTGCGCCGGCGAGGAGCGCTGCAAGGCCATCGAGCTCTACCGCGAGAAGAGGAGCTGCGGGCTGTTCGATGGGCTGCCGCTGCAGGCACCGAAGCCGGCCATCGACGTGGGCATCAAGCTGGCCGCGTCCAAGGCCGGGCTCGTCGCGACCCTTCCCGCCAAGACGAAGCTCAAGGTGCTGAAGCGACGCTCGTCGCCGGGAGAGGGCTTCGACACCACGTTCGACAGTGATTATGCCTCGTGCGAGGCGAGGTGCCTTGCCTCCGAGCGCTGCCAGATGATCGAGCTCTACAAGCCGGACGCGAAGTGCAACCTGTTCGACCATAAGCGGACGGAGGCCAACGCCGAGGACGACACCATCGTCGCGGTGAGGTGAGGTCGCCCCGGCTATGGGCCGCTCGCGCGCCCACTACCGCGCGGCAACGTGTCGGATTGGCCGTTTCAGGAGAATTTACGACCTTGCGGCTCGGGATCGAGCACGCGGGGGATCACCTGACCACGAAACGCGAGCAGCCGGCCGTTGGCGCAACGATCGGCCGGTGGGCAGGCAGCCTGGCCGCCATCCGGCGCTATCTCGGGATCGAGCTGGCGCCCGTCAGCCACCTGGAGCGCGCCGTGTGCACAGCCGGCGGTATCGTCGGCATCTTCGTGCTGATGGCCTCCGAGCGCGAGTTTCTGGGCGAGACCGGGGCCGCCTGGGTGGTCGCGTCGATGGGATCCTCGGCCGTCCTGCTCTATGCCGTTCCGCATGGCGCGCTGTCGCAGCCGTGGGCAGTCATCGTCGGCCACGTCGTCTCGGCGCTGGTGGGTGTGACGTGCGCCAAGCTCGTGCCCGATCTCACGCTCGCGGCCGGCCTGGCCGTCGGGCTCGCGATCGGGGCCATGCACTATCTGCGGGCGATCCATCCGCCGGGGGGCGCCACGGCGATGACGGCGGTGGTCGCAGGCTCGCAGGTGCACGATCTCGGCTACCAATTCGTGCTGACGCCGGTTCTGGCCAATTCCGCGATCATGGTCGCCATCGCGATCGCGTTCAACGCGGCCTTTCACTGGCGCCGCTACCCGGCCGCGCTGGGTAAATCGCGGACGGCATCGGGCGCATCGGGCGGAGCCGCGCAACAGATCTCTCACGCCGACTTCATGTCCGCGTTGCAGCGCATCGGCACGTTCATCGACATCGACGAGGACGATTTTCTCCGCCTTCAGCAGTTGACCCAGGAAGCCGCCGACAGCCGTCGCATCAAGGTCGAGAGCATCCGGCTCGGCGGCTACTACTCGAACGGCGCCTTCGGGGCGGACTGGGCGGTTCGGATGATCGTCGACGAGGATGCCTCGGGCAACGGCGACGTCATCTGGCGCTGCGTCGCCGGGCGCGACCGTAACAAGACAGGCCACTGCTCGCGGCCCGACTTCCAGAGCTGGGCGGCTTACGAGGTCGTGCGCTCGGAAAGCGCCTGGGTTCGCCCGGCGGGGTCTTCCAGAGACGGCGAGCAAGCGAGGCATGACCACTCGATGCGGGTCTGATCGCGAGGCGGCCGAGGCCGAGCTCAGGCATTTTGCCTTTAATGGGCGCAGACGAGCGGATGGCCTTCTCCCGCCAGCCGCTCCAGCTCGGCGCGGGCGAAGGTACGGGCCGCGCGGCGCAGGTCGTCGTGGCGCTGCCAGTCGAGGTGGCCGACACCCTCCGGCATCGGCGGCTCGAGCAGGAGATCGTCAGGGCCGAGGGCTGCTTTCAGGTCGCAGCGGTTGAGCATCAGGCCGCGCATCAGAACTGATTGCGGGCTCGGGCCGGGCGGCAGCGCATCCTTGGCGGCCCACAGCCCAGTCAGCGTGTGCCAGATGAGCTTCGAGCGGTGAGGGAGGTCGGCGCCGCTCGCTGATTTCTCCTCCTGCTCCGGCACGGCGAAGTCGACGACCACGTTCGGTCCGCATTTGAGCGCGTGCATGGTCTCGACCGGCACGTTGTCGATCAGGCAGCCGTCGACCAGCATGTCGCCATCACCGGTGAACATGGGCGGCAGCAGCGCGGGGACGGCGCTGCTCGCCCGGATCGCCTGCCAGAGTGGGCCACGGCGGTGACAGTGCAGACGGCTGCGCGACAGGTTGGTCGAGACAGCGAAGAAGGGCGTCCAAAGGTCCTCGATCGGGATCGCCGTGTAGTGCTCGGCGAGGGCGGCATCGAGCACGGTATGGTCGAGCAGGGAATAGCGCGGCCAAGTCCAGCGCCAGAAGGCGCGGCGGCGGACGAAGATGTCATGGGTGCGCCGTGCAATCTCGTCGGGGTCCGTGCCGAGCGCCAGGGCCGCCGTCATGGCGGCGCCGCCGCTGGTTCCGCCGACGATGTCGAACTCCATGCCACGCTCGCGGAAGGCATCGAACATGCCGATGTGGGCAGCCGAGAAGGCGCCGCCGCCGCAAGCGACCAGACCGACGGCGGTGCCGCTCAGGAAACGGTAAAGGCGTTCGTAGTCGGGGCCGTGCGACAGGGCGACGTGGTAGTGCGCGTGCAGCCATGGGCGGGCGTCCAGCCAGCGCGCGGTGCCGGCGATGGGGCCGCGGCTGCCATGAAGCAGCACGAGGCGGAGATTGGCGGGCTTGTGAATTCCCGCCGCGAACCTTTCCAGCTCGTTCACCGCGCAGCCGGCCGCGCGCAGGGGGCCGCCGTGCTCTCCGACCAGAAGCACAACATCGGCTTGACGGATGGCCTTGCGAGACCAAGCGTCGAGCTCCGGCCCGGCGATGTAGACGGTGAAATCGTGGCGGCTCTCGATGTCGTTGAACCAGCCGGTTCCCTCCTCGGAGAGGAGATCCGCGGGGGCGCCCGGCAGCGCCTTGGCCGCCGCCTCGTCTAGGAACAGGCAATCGGCATGGGCGGCGAAGGTTTGCCGCAGACGCTCGATGAAGCCGGCAGGCAACGGTCCCGTCCCGGCACGCGCGATGCCGATGGTCCGCGGGCGGGGCCGACGCTGGACCTTGTGGCCAGCGGTGGTGGCGGCGAGGCGGCGTGCCAGTGTCGCCGTGATCGTGCGCCACGTGCCCGGTGCGCGGGCGGCGAGGCTCTCGAAGTCGTCGCGGGTGAGGCGCAGGACCAGGCTGTCGCGCTCGGCGATGACGCTGGCGGTTCGGCGGCAGCCGGCGAAGAAGGCGATCTCGCCGATGGGGCGGCCCGGACCGATCTCGGCCACCGGCTCGTCGTGGCCGTCGAGGCGGACCTCGAAGCGGCCGGAAAGCACCAGGTAAAGGGCGTCGCTCTCCTCATCCTGGCGGATGAGCGTGTCGCCGCGCGGGACGGTGAGGCGCGTCAGGCGTTGCTCCAGGGCCGCTTGCTCCTCCGGGGAGAGATCCCTGAAGGCCTCGACCATGGCGAGAGAGGACGTCCGGCGCGCCATTGCAGGTAAGCTCCGCAGCTCGGCCAATATCCTAGGCCGGAGCGAAGGCTTCAACCAGGGGGCTGCTGTGCGGTGCGTAAACGGGCGCGAGCCGCAGGGTCTCAGCTCGGCTTGCGCTCTTCGGCGAACTGCTCCTCCAGCGCCTGCTCGAGGTCAACGAGGTCGGCCGGCAGCGGCATGCCGTAGGCCTTCATCTCGTTCAGCTTCTCCATGACGACGAGATAGAGCTCGTGGGCGTCCTCGGGCTCGTTCTGCATACGCGTCAGGAGCAGGCCGATCTCGGCCTTGATCGCGTCGAAAGCCATCGTATTCCCCTTTCAGGTTCCGAGGGGCGAGTCTAAGCGGACGGGCATCGGGGTCCTAGCGGCCAGATCAATGCCTCCGCCCGGGTCGTCAGGTCGTGATGCGGTAGACGCCGCGGAGCGGGGTGCGAAGCTCATCGCCTTCCTGCTGCTCGGGGCCGGGGTCGTCGGGTGCCCTCGGCGGCATGAAAATGCGTGAATCGGCGGGCTTGCCAGGGGGGCGAGCACCTGCTTCGGGCTTTGCGGTTGCCGTCGTCACGCCCGCCGCCGCCATGGATGCAGCGGGCCTCGCATCGCCTGTCGGGGGCCGGACGCCGCCGCTCGGTGTGCTGGCCGGCTTGGTCGAAGCCGTTGCGGCTCCCTCGGAGCTTGGTTTGACGGGACAAGCCTTCACGCCCGAGCCCGGCGTGGTTTCGCCTGTGGGCGCCGGGGATGCGGAAGGCTTGGCCGCAGGTGCGTGGGGCTTGGCCGGCGAAGTGGCCTTGGCCGGTACCGATACGGCCACGGGCTCGATCACGGTCGCTGTTTCGGGCGACTTTGCCGCCGGCTTCTGGGCGGCAGGCCTCGCCACCGCAGGTTTCAGCCCTGCCTGAGGCACGGGCTCGATGACGGCCGGACTGTCCGTCGCGGACGGCTCGGGCGTGGCACCGAGGGCGACCAGCTCGTCGAGCTTGCGGGCGATGAGGTCGCCCTCGCTCCTGTCCATGGTCTCGACCGGGACGCCCCACTGGAAGGCATCGAACTGGCCGGTCACAGGCGAGATCGGGGCCCAGCGGTCCGAGACCACGCCGTCGGCGATCCAGGCGGGATCGCGCGGAGCGTTGCCGGCGCGCGCCAGCCACTCGCGGACTCGGCCGCGATCGCCACTCTGCTCGCTCTCGACGCGGGCCATGAGCAGGCAGACGCGATGGGTCATGCGGCCGTCGCGCAGGCCCTCGAGGGCGGCGCGGGCCGTGTCGTAGTCCTTGGCATCGATGGCGGCCTTGGCGACGGCGACCGAGCTTTCGGCAGAGTTGGGGTAGAGGGCCGCGAGCTGCTTGACGCGGACGAGGCGGTCGCGCGGGCTGTCGCCGAGGCGGGCAAAGGCATAGGCCTCCGCCAGATCAGGATGGGGAACGCGCTGCCAGGTTCTCTGCAGGATCTTGGCGGCGCGAGGCGTATTGCCCCGCGAGGCGAGCATGCGGCCGGCGATCGCCGCGGCGGGAACGAGATCGGGGGCAAGCCCGTGAGCCTCGAGCGCGAGATTGAGGGCTCGCTCGGGGTCGCTGTCCTCGGCCGCCTGGGCCTGGGCGGCAAGCAGAACGGCTCGGCGGCGGTCCGCCAGGGGCTTCTCGATCTGGTTGTGCTTCCTCGCCGTGGCGAGCGTCTCGAGGGCGCCGGCCCAATCGCCGGCGCGGCACTGCAGGTCGAACAGTGCCTCGACGGGCCAAGCGAGCTTGGGATTGAGGCGCAGCGCGCGCTCGGCAAACTGGCGGGCGGCTTCCGGCTCGTGCTCACGCTGCGCTTCGAGGAACAGGCCGCGCAGGCCCAGTTGCTCGGTGTCGGGCGAGCCGAGCATGGCCTCGAAGATGCGCCGCGCGGTGGCCTTGTCGCCCGATAGCTGGGCCGCCTGAGCGCGAAGCAAGTGGGTCATCGGCTCGTTCGGTAGCGTCTTCCTCGCCTGCACCGCATAGCGCGTAGCCAGCGAGCGGTCGCCGGCACCGACGGCGATCATGCCGGCCGAGAGCGCCTCCAGGCCCTTCTTCTGGCGGCGCCGGTTGATATAGCTGCCGACGACCGCCGGGCTCATCCAGAGCTGGCGGAGCACCGAAAAGATCGCGATCAGCACGGCGAGCACGACAGTGAAGATGACCACGGCGCGGAAGACGCTGGTCTCGATGCGGTAGTCCTGCCAGTTGACGACCAGCTCGCCGGGGCGGTCGGCCAGCCAGGAGAGCCCCACGGCGAGAAGCGCGACGCCGAGGAGGAAGAGGATGAGACGCACCATGGCCGCGATTCCTCAGTTCTTGCTTTTTTCGGCGGGCTCGGGGACTCCGGCGAGGGAGGCCTTGAGCTGGCCTTCGACGGCGGCAATGGCGTTGTCGACCGACTGGCGCGCCTCGGCGCGCGTCAGCCAGGCCTGGGCGTGAGAGACGAGGCCGGGCGGTAGCGTCTTCAACTCCTTCAGCGCGCGCGACAGCTGGCCATCGCGCAGGGCCGCTTCGATGCGGGCAACGACGGCGTCGGGCGAGTTGTCGTCGGCCGCGTAGGTGGTCTTGCGGACCCGCACGACCGACTTGGCGCCAGACAGCAGCCTGTCGACCACGCCGCCGGCCGAGGGCTCTGTGGCGGCGTCGAGGATGCGCTCGGCGACGGGGCGGAACTCGCGCTGCAGCTCGGCGACGGTGGCGACGCCCTTGTCCTGGAAGCGCTCGAGCATTCCGAGATCGATGCGTCCGGCGGCGGCCTTTTTCACCGCGGCCAGCTCGGTGGCGTAGGGCTGGCCGCGCTCGGCGACGCGCTTCAGGTTGGCGAGCTCGAGAGAAAGGACGACGCGCTCGGCGTTCGAGCGCCGCGCATCCTCGCTCATCACGACGCCCTGGACACTGCCCTCGAGAGCGGCGAGGCGGCTCGCGAGCGGAGAGACGGCGGCGGAGACATCGGCGGGCTTGGCGGCGGACTTGATGCGGCTTTCGAAGTCGCCCTTCAGCCCATCGACGATGCTGCGGACCTGGCCCGTCTCCTCCTGCACCACGCGCAGCGCCTCCGCATTGCGCTCGTTATCGGCCTTCTGCGTCTCCAGTCGCTGGTTGATGCGGGCCACATCCGTCTTGATGGTGGACAGATCGCGGTCGATGCGCGCGGTACCGGAGCGTGCCGCCTCGCTCGCCTCGTTGATCGGGCTCAAGCGGGCATCGAGCTGCTCGGCCACGCTCTTGCGCATGACCTGCATCTGGCTGGCGAGGCTCGCCTCGAGATCAGAGAGGCGGCCAGTGAGGCTGGCGAGCTGGGCGACCCTGCCGGCCTGGGGATCGTTGGCGCCTGCGGAGGTCAGATCGCGCAGGCGCTCCTCGAGCTTGGCGACCCGCGCCTCGACACCTTCACCGCCCGGCGGACCCGCCTTCTCGCCGAGCGCGCGGATCTCCTCGGCGAGGCGTGTCTGCTCGGCACCTTGGGCCTTGACCGTCCGATCAATCAACTCGTCGAGGGTGCCGACGCGCTGGTCGAGCGCGGCCACACGGCGTCCCAGCTCCTCGTCGCCGCTGGCGGTCTTTCTCGCCTCGAGATCGGCGATGCGCTTCTGCAGCTCCGCCGTGGTCTCGGTCAAGTGACCGCTGACGGACGGGAGGCCGAGCTGGCTCAGTTGCGGGGCCAGCTTCGGTCCGAACGTGTCGGCGCCGAGGAGCGCCAGGAAGCCGCCGACGAGCCCTGCCGCCAGGTGGGTGAAGAAGCCGCCGACGCCACCCGACCGGCGCGGCGCGGAGGCGGCCGGCTGGTCGGACCCTGCACCGGGGGCGGATGAGGGCTTCGAGTCTGCCTTCTGGTCGGGCTTGGGGTCCGCCTTGGGAGCGGCTTTCGGATCGGCCTTGGGATCAGCGGTCCTCGACTCGGCGGCTTTGGCATCGGCAAGCTTGGCGTCGGCGGGCTTGGCATCGGCCTTGGGGTCAAGCTTCGAACCCGCCGGTGCCGCGGCCGGCGCAGGGGCAGCCTTGGGGTCCGTCTTGGGATCGGGCTTGAGGTCCGGCTTGCTGGCGTCCTTGGCGGCTGCCTTCGCCGCATCCGCGGTGGACTGGGGGCCGGCAGCGGGCTTGACCTCGGTCGCCTTCAGATCGAGCGTCGCGTAAGGGCGCTTGGCGCCCGGCGCCTCGGGCGGGCGACCGGCGTCCTTGCCCGCGCCATCCTTCTTGTCCGTCATGGGAAGTCGAGCCCTCCAGATACAACGCGGCGCCCTGACCGAGCCGAGCTCCGCACACGCGGCAAAGGCCGGGGCGAAGGCGCGCATGAGCTTGGTCCCCTCAACGGGCCAAGTCGCTCAAGCTCGTGTGGGTCTTGGCGGGGATAGTGCCGCCATCCCTGCGACAAGGGCAAGCATTTCTTGTGAATTCGGCCTCGCTGGAACGGCCGTGGCGACAGCGCCCAAGGCCGCCAGGGGACGGGCTACCGCCTCGGACATACAGACGTAGCGCGGGCGTGATGCCGCACGGTCGAGCCCGGCCGCCGTGACGAGCCGGACCCAGGCCTCGGCGGTGCGGGGCGACATCACGAGAACGAGGTTCAATCTGCCATCGGCCAGCAGCTGCCTCGTCTCGGGCCGCAACTCCGTGGCGGCCATAGAGCGATAGGCGGTCACCTCGCGCAGCTCGATGCCGGCCTCGCTCAGTGCCGAGCCGAGGTCGAAGGCGACATGATCACCGCGCAACTGCAGCAGGGGGCCGAGAGCGCGGTCGTGGCGGGCGATGATGACCGGCGCCAGCTCGCGGGCGGTGGCAGCCCCTTCGATCACGGTCGAAAATCCCAAGTCGCGCGCCAGCCGCGCCGTGGCCGGTCCAACGACGTAGAGGGGGAGCCCGCGGGCATTGGGTAGCGACGGATGTTCGCTGAAGGCTTTCAAGGCATTGCGGCTGGTGACGACCAAGCCTCCAATGCCGGCGACGGACAGGCCGCCCGGCAGGCAGGGCTCGATGCCGAGCAGCGGGTCGACGCTGACCTCCAGTCCCATGGCGGCCAGCTCGGCGGCGAGACGGCTGGCGTCCGGCTCCGGTCTGGTCACCAGGACGTGCATCAGCCGGTGTGCGCGGCCAGGAACCCGGGTCCGGCTTCAGCCAGTAGCTCGCCGGCCAGCCCGTCTCCGATCGCGATCGCCTCCGCCGGGGCACCGGAGCGCGTGCGGGCGTAGCTCTGCGAGCCGTCCGGCTTCAGGATCTGGCCGCTCATCGTGAGCTGACCGTTCTCGAGCCGGGCCAGACCGCCGATCGGGGTGCGGCAGGAGCCTTCCAGGCGGGCGAGATAGGCGCGCTCGGCGGCGACGCAGATTGCGGTCGGCTGGTGGTCGAGCGGGGCGACCAGATCGGCGATGGCCTCGTCGTTGGAGCGGATCTCGATGCCGACGGCACCCTGGGCCACGGCCGGGAGCATGTCGCTGACCGGCACCATGGCGGTGATGCGGTCGGCCATGCCGAGACGGCGCAGTCCGGCGGTGGCCAGGAACGTGGCGTCTGCCACACCGTCCTGCAGCTTCTTCAAGCGGGTCTCGACGTTGCCGCGGAACTCGACCACCTGGAGGTCGGGGCGCAAGCGGCGCACCTGGGCGCGGCGCCGCAATGACGACGTGCCGATCACGGCGCCCTGAGGGACCTCGGAAAGGCTCTTGTATTTCAGTGATATGAACGCGTCGCGGACATCCTCGCGCTCGAGCACGGCGCCCATGCCGAGGCCCTCGGGAAGCGCCGTTTGCATGTCCTTCATCGAATGCACGGCGAGGTCGACGGCGCCGGACAGCAGCGCCTCCTCGAGCTCCTTGGTGAAGAGGCCCTTGCCGCCCACTTCCGACAGGGGCCTGTCCTGGATACGGTCGCCGCTGGTCTTGATGACGACGATCTCGACGCGGTCCTCGGCAAGGCCGTGGGCTGCGATGATGCGGCGGCGGACATCGTTAGTCTGGGCCAGTGCCAGCGGCGAGCCGCGGGTGCCGATGCGGATTGTGCGTGCTTGCAAGTGCCGTTCTCCGGGTGGTACGCCGCGCGGGCGGGTTCTGCGCCGGACGCATGTATGCCCCCCGTCCGGCAGGAACGCAAACGTCCAGGTCAAGGACTTATGTGACAGGTATGCGCATGGCGCAGGACAGGCCGGCGGGAGAGACCCTGACTCTCGGGATCGAGACGAGCTGCGACGAGACGGCGGCCGCCGTGGTGGCGCGGGGTCCGGACGGGCGGGGGCGGATCCTCTCCAACATCGTGCGCTCGCAGTGGGAGCAACACCGGCCGTTCGGCGGCGTGGTGCCGGAGATCGCGGCCCGCGCGCATGTCGAGTGCCTGGACGAGCTGATCGCAGCGGCGCTGGCCGAGGCCGGCGTGGGGTTCAAAGATCTGTCGGCGGTCGCGGCCACCGCAGGGCCGGGGCTGGTCGGCGGGCTCATCGTGGGGCTGATCGCCGGCAAGGCCATCGCGCTGGCGCATGGGCTGCCGCTGGTGGCGGTCAATCACCTGGAAGCGCATGCCCTGACCGTGGGGCTGACGGAAGGCCTGAGGCCGCCCTACCTGATGCTGCTGGTCTCGGGTGGTCATACGCAGACGCTGCTGGTGGAAGGCGTCGGGCGCTACCATCGCATCGGCACGACCATCGACGACGCGCTGGGCGAGGCGTTCGACAAGACGGCGAAGCTGCTGGGGCTCGGGCTGCCCGGCGGGCCGAATGTCGAGCAGTGGGCGGCCAAGGGAGACGCCTCGCGCTTCGACCTGCCACGGCCGATGCTGGGACGCGAGGAGCCGCATTTCTCGTTCGCGGGGCTGAAGACCGCCGTGCGGCAGCGGGCCCTCGAGCTGGCGCCGCTCTCGGACCAGGACGTGGCCGATCTGTGCGCCGGCTTCCAGGCGGCGGTGACGGCCGCGGTCATCGACCGGGTTGGGCGGGCCGTCGATCTGGCGCAAGCGCGACTCGACGACGGAAAGCTCGGCCACCTCGTCGTGGCCGGCGGCGTGGCCGCTAACACGCGGCTGCGGGCAGGGCTGGCGGCGCTCGCGGAGCGGCGCGGGCTCATTCTGTCGGTGCCGCCTATAGGGCTGTGCACAGACAACGGCGCGATGATCGCGTGGGCGGGAGCGGAACGGCTGGCGCTGCGCCTGATCGACGACCTCGACGCGCCGGTCCGGCCGCGCTGGCCACTCGACGCCGACGCCGCTCCCGCGATCGGGGCAGGAGTGAAGGCCTGAGGCGCGGCTTCAGCCGTGCCAATGCCTTCGTCCGGCAGCCCGTCAGGCATCCGGTTGCGAGCATGAAAAGGGGCGCGGGGTGGCTTCCGCCGGCCTTGGTCTTGGATGGGGATGTGGCGTTCACCACCCCGCCGATCCCAGCCGTTTGCCGAGTTGCGCCCGCCGGCTATCCACGTCCGGCGGTTACGGGAGCAACCCCGGAGGCGCATCGGCACGGTCCAGCTGATGGGTGTCCCGCCGGCGACCGGGCCTTCCGCCGCCTCAGGATCCCAGCTCGAGCCCGAGCCCCATACGCGGCGAAACGAAGCCACTGTAAGCGCGACACAATCCACCGGGGATAAATCACGCCAGGATCACCTTGGCGAACCTGAGTGTTTTTCGATGATTCCGAGCCAATTCGGGCCGATTCCTCCCCGCAACGGGCGGGGAGCACGGAGGGGGCTGGGCGGCGCCGGGCTCAGAACAGCTTGAGGCCGGGGGGGAGGGGCAGGCCGCCGGTGACCTCGGCCATCTTCTCCTGCATCATGGCCTCGACCTTGGACTTGGCGTCCTTGGCGGCGGCGACGATCAAATCCTCGACGATCTCGGCCTCCTCTGGTTTCATCAGCGAGGGGTCGATGCGCACCCGGCGAAGGTCGCCCTTGCCGTTCATGGTCACGGTGACCAGGCCGCCGCCCGACTGGCCTGCGATCTCCATGGTCTCCATCTCGGCCTGCATGCGCTCCATCCGCGCCTGCATCTCGCGTACCTTGCCCATCATGCCCATCAGGTCTTTCATGCGCGCCTCCTCGCGAGCTGTGTCTCTGTATGCGCGCGGCGGCGCGCTTCGTTTCGAGCTATGGGACAACGCACGAGCGGGGGCAAGGGGGTGTGGGCGGCGGCAACACCACGCCGCACAGCCTGCGGGCTGAGCTGGCGGAGCCGATGGCGGGGAAGGCCACCGGCGAGCGTCGCCGTGGGCCGATGCAGCCCAAAAAACTGAAATCTTAACGTTCCGACGATATCGTCACTGGGCTGCATATTTGGGCTTGATGGCATGCGACCTGTTTTCTGGAATCCCGAGGAAGGTCAGGCCTTCCAAGGGGACATCGTGCTGATGAAGCTTCCCGAGGAGATCGTCGTCGCGCGGCATCGCGTTCTGGTGCCGCCAACCGAGGCACGGGTGGTTCTGCAAGAAGGTGAGCTGACCGGGCACCTGCACCGCATCGCCAACGGCGGAGGCCTAACCTTCTTCCGAGACGATGGGCTGGCCCGGGACCTGCCTCCGGCCGATGCCGTCGAGCCGTGCGCGTCGCGACGAGAAGAGAAGCCGCGCACTGGGCGTGCCGGCCTCTATGAAGACTTCGTCGCGCTGCAGCAGATGATCGACTCCGGCTTGCTCCGCCGCGGCCTCTGCTCGATCGGCTTCCTCGTGGTCGAGGGCGGCCCCGTCGTGCTCGAGCACGAGGAGCATGCGCCGATCCTGATCCCTGCCGGCGCGTACTATGTCGGCGGCCAGCAGGAGTTCGACGCGGCGTCCGTCAAGAGGGTGTGCGATTGAACAGCCGCGATCCCCTGACGGTTACCGAGCGCAGCGCTCTGAAGGCCATCACCGAGAGCTGGATCGGCGCGCTGATGTCGCGAGACGCCGGCGACCCCGACGTGCTGCGCAGCGCCCTGGCGAAGGTCTATCGGCATCACGGCTGCGAGCCGCCACCGCGCATCGTCCTCGCTCCCTCTCCCCTGGCCGCCAGCATCGCCTTCAAGATCGCCGGCCGCGCCTGGTGGATCGGCGACCACCCCCAATGCCTCGCGGAAGAGTTCCTCGACAACTACCTCGATGAGAGGGTGCGGTCCCAGCTCGTTCCGATCGACTTGTCGATAGACGTCGCCGCCTGCGATTTCCCGAGCGGCTCGTTCGACCCGACCGTTCATTTTCGCGATGATTGCCGCATCACGATCGCGCGGTCGAACTGGCGGGCAACGCAAGTGACCGCAATCCGCGCGCCGGTCAGAGCGCACTACGACGCCGAGATCCGCGCGGTGAAAGTCGATCGCGTGTTTCCGAGCGCGCAATACATGCGTTTCGGCGCGGACACCTTCGACGCAGCCCTCGCCGCCGTGCGCCGCGCCATCGGCGAGATCGGTGACGAACTGCCCTTTGCTCGCCAGTGGCCGATATTCCAGACCCTGAAGGGCGCGACGGGAATCCCGGACACGACCGGAAAGAGCTTCGAGGAGGTCGTGGCGGCGTTCAAGGCTGTCGAGTGTGAAATCAAGCCGTGGCGGACGACTATCCTCGGCCGTGTTCCGACCTTCCGGAAAGCCGACTACCACGAGTGGGCGCGGCCGAAGAAACTGGAAGCGGCGCTCGGGCGCCGGCTCGGCCATCTGACGCATGAGCTCCTGAGCTATTCGGCGGTGCATTCCTCGCCGCCGTTCGACTCCGAATACTTCACCCATCTGCCCATGCTACAATTGGCGTGCGAAGCGCGTGGCCTGGAACTGCACGAGGTCACCCGCGCTGCCATGGACATCGCCCGGCATGCCGGTGTGCATTGGCGCCATCGCCGCTTCTGTATCATCTCCGAGCGTCCCCTCGAACTCCATGTCGACAATCTCGGCCGGGCTCATTCCGCTGCCGGCCCCTCGCACCGCTGGCGGGATGGATTGGCGCTCTATCATTGGCACGGCGTGCGGATCCCTGCGTCCCTCATCGAAGGGCGGCAGAGCCTTACGGCGCGAGAGGTGCTGTCGTACGACAATCAGGAACAGCGGCGCGCGGCGGTCGAGCTCTACTGCGAGATGCGCGGCACCGAGGCTCTGCTCGATGATCTCGGCGCCCGCGTGTTGGCTCGGGACGAGACACACGGCCTGCCGCGCGAGCTGCTCGAGGTTGCCGGCGTGCGCTACATCAGGGTCGTCAACGGCACGGCCGAGAGCGACGGGACGCGGAAGAGCTTCCTTCTGAGCGCGGCGGAGGAGGCCGCTACCCCCGCTGCCGCCGTCGCCGCCAGCTACGACCTTCCGGCGTCCGTCTACCGGGAAGCGGTCAGAACGTAGGGTTCAACCTGTCGTCCGGCGTGGCGGCTTCCATCTCCCCGTCCTTACGGGGAAGGGAGAGGCACCAAGGCTCACCCCGTCCCGGTCTCATCCTCATGCCTGGGGGCGAAGTGGCGGATCTCGGCGATCTTGGCGTCGGGGAACTCGGCGAGGATGGCAGCAACGGCGGGATGCTTCTTCAAGGCTTCGAGCTCGGCGGCCTCGCGCTCGCGGCGGACCTCGGCGACCGGACGCTCGCCCATAGCCTTGGACAGCATGACGACCCAGCGCTCGGCGGTCCACTTGTTGAGCTTTTCGCGCAGCTCGTTGGCGATCTCTGGTGGCGCCTGAGGCAGAAGGAAGAGGTCGATCGAGCGCGCCGTAGCGTCGAACTTGACCAGGCTCACGTGCTCCTCGAGGTGAACCTTCAAACGGGCGTCGCGCTTGGCGCCGACGAGGGTGATGACCTCGGTGAAGGATCGCGGCACGTGCTGGAGCACGCCGGGTCCAGCCGAGGGGCCGATGGCGTCGCCCGGATCGGCGCCTTCCTCGCCTTCGGCGAAAAGGTCGTCGGGGTCGATGGCGTGGTCGCCGTCGTAGCTGTCGACGGGCGGAAGCGGGGGGCCGTCGTCGATGCTCGTGGGCCGCGTCTCCCTCTCCCCCTGGGGAGAGGGCGGGGTGAGGGGGCCTCCTGCCGGGGTGGTCGCGGGGCCCGAAGGCCCCCTCAACCGGCCTTCGGCCACCCCGGATCCAGTCCGGGGCAAGCTCTTCTCCCTGAGGGGAGAAGGACCGCCGCTTCCAGGCGCCGCGTTGAGTGGCCCGGTTGGCTGCGATGGCGCCGGAGAGGCGGGGCGGCGCTGGGCCGCGGAGACGGAGCCGCCGCCGAGCGTACGGATGATGTCGTCGGGGGAGGGCAGGTCGGCCGTATAGGCGATGCGGATCAGCACCATGTCGGCGGCGGCGAGCGGGTCGGGGGCGCGCCCGGCCTCCTCGAGCCCCTTCACCAGCATCTGCCAGGCGCGCGACAGGAGTGCCACGGACAGGCGGGAGGCCAGCGCCGATGCGCGGCGGCGCTCCTCGGCGGACAGGTCCTCGGCGGCGGCCTTATCGCCGACCACCTTCACGCGGCTGGTCGCGTGCACGGCCTCGGCGAGGTCGGCGAGGATCTGGATCGGATCGCCGCCATCGTGATGCAGCGCGGACAGCGCCTTCAACGCGCCCGCCGCGTCGCCCGCGAACAAGCAGTCGAGCACGTCGAAGATGCGGCCGCGGTCAGCGAGGCCGAGCATGTTGCGCACGGCGGCGGCGGTCACCGTGCCGGGGGCGTAGGCGATGGCCTGGTCGAGGATCGAGAGGCCGTCGCGCACGGAGCCCTGGGCGGCGCGGGCGATCAGCGTCAGCGCCTCGTCCTCGGCCTCGGCGCCCTCGTTGTCGACGATGCGCTTGAAGTGATCGGCCAGCGCCGGAACATCGACGCGGCGCAAATCGAAGCGCTGGCAGCGGGAGAGCACGGTCACCGGCACCTTGCGGATCTCGGTGGTGGCGAAGATGAACTTCACGTGCTCGGGCGGCTCCTCCAGCGTCTTCAAGAGCGCGTTGAAGGCGCCCTTGGAGAGCATGTGGACCTCGTCGATGATGAAGACCTTGTAGCGGGCGAGGATCGGCTTGTAGCGCGCGTTCTCGATGATCTCGCGGACGTCGTCGACACCGGTGTTGGAGGCGGCGTCCATCTCGACGACGTCAGGGTGGCGGCTCTCCATGATCTCGGCGCAATGGCGGCCGAGACCCGGCATGTCGATGAGCGGCGCGTCGACGCCTTCGGCGGCGTAGTTCAGGGCGCGAGCGAGGATGCGGGCGGTGGTCGTCTTGCCGACGCCGCGCACGCCGGTGAGCATGTAGCCCTGGGCGATACGCCCCGCCGCGAAGGCGTTGCGCAGCGTCTTGACCATGGCCTCCTGGCCGATCAGGTGCTCGAAGGATTGCGGGCGATACTTGCGCGCGAGCACGACGTAGGGCTTGGCGGGGGCACTCGGCGCCTCGGCCGCCTTGTCGTCGCTGGATGATTTCCTGGTGGCCATCGCTTGCCCTGGTCCACGTCTCCGGCCCGAAGGGCCGAGGGAGCAAGGCGACCCGCGGCTGAGCCGCGCCCCCGCGGAGGGCGCCGGATCGCGTTCTTGCGATCCGATCAGCGCCCGTGAGCGAATCTCATAGAGGCTGGCGAACGACCCGTGTTCTGATCGTTAGGGCTGCTTCCTTCCGGACCTGACCCGGTTGGCGAGGAACCCGTCCGCCGCCAGCCCACGCTCTTTATGGCGTCTCGCGGGGCGGATGACAACCACCGATCTGCGAGGCTAGGGTCGGGCGATGAGCCTGCCCTCCCGGCCTGTCCGACACTGCGCCCGGCCGCGGCCGCCGATGGCCTATGCCGGCCAGCGGATCGGGCTGATGGGCGGCAGCTTCAATCCCGTGCACGAGGGGCACCACCAGGTGGCACGGACGGCCCTGCGGCGGCTTCGGCTCGACCACCTGTGGTGGATCGTTACGCCAGGCAATCCTCTGAAAGAACGAGGCGAACTGGAAAGCCTGTCGGCGCGGGCGGCGGCGGCGCGGCGGGTGGCGCCCGGGCCGAAGGTGCGCGTGACGACGTTCGAGACCGGACTGGGGACGAGCTACACGGTCGATGTCTTGCGCTTTCTCCTGCAATCTCACCCCGGCGTCCGCTTCGTCTGGGTGATGGGCGCCGACAATCTCGCCAGCTTCCACCGCTGGAAGAGCTGGCGGCTGATCGTGCGCCTGATTCCCATCGCCGTCATCGACCGTCCGGGCTGGCGGCTCCGTGCGCTTGCCTCGCCCATGGCACGCTCACATTCCGCACACCGCCTACCGGAGGATCGGGCTTCCGGGCTCCCCGGGGCGAGGCTGCCGGCCTGGACGCTGATCACCACGCGCTTGTCGCCACAGTCCTCGACGGAGATCCGGGCGCGGCGCAATTCGGCCACGCGGGGCCTCCAATCCGCCGTTGCTCCAGCAACTCGTTCAGCCGATGTCCCCGATGCCCCCTTGCCGAAGTCCGGCGGGCTGCCTATCCTGTGAACGTGTCGGGAAACTGGATTTCCGCTCCGGGGATGCGGTGCACGCGTAGGACGCGCCGGATCGCCGAACATCAACAGAGGCAATGCCGGCTTGTTTGCACCGGAAACATGGGCCGATGCCGAAAGGACGACCGCACCCGCATGAGAACCTCGACCGAGGCTGCCCCGCGCGGCACGCCTCTCGCCGATCACGTGTCTGAAGCTCACGGATCGGCTGCGCTGCTCAAGGAACTCGTTCACTGGCTGGACGAGGCCAAGGCAGAGGACATCAAGGCCATCGACCTCGATGGCAAGTCCTCGATCGGCGATTTCATGGTCATCGCCAGCGGTCGCTCGGACCGCCATGTCGGCGCCATTGCCGACCAGCTGCAGAAGAAGCTCAAGGAAGCCGGCCACCGTGCCCGCGTCGAGGGCATGGAGACCTGCGACTGGGTGCTGATCGACACCGGCGACATCATCATCCACGTGTTCCGCCCCGAGGTTCGCGAGTTCTACAACCTCGAGAAGATGTGGTCGGCGGAGCGGCCGGGCGACCAGACGGCGCACTGAATTCGTCTCATCCGCCGCTTGTGCTGGCCTCGGCCTTCGTGAGGTGGCGTCGCGTTGCTGGCCGTCATGCTGCACTGTGCACGGGCGAAAGCTGGTGCGCTGCATGAGCGGTGGCGCGCAGGGGATGCTTGCCGATGCGCATCGACCTCATTGCCATCGGCAAGCTGAAAGATGGTCCGGAGCGTGAGCTCTACGCACGCTATGCGGATCGCTTCACGGCGCTCGGCCGGGGGCATGCGCTGGGCCCGCTCAAGCTCACCGAGCTGCCCGAATCGCGCTCGGCCAATGCCGCCGAGCGCAAGGCCGACGAGGCCAGCCGCGCGCTCAAGGCCGTAGGCGCCACCCGCCGTGTCATCGTGCTCGACGAGCGGGGCAAATCCCTCACGAGCCAGGCGTTCGCCGAGGTCATCCGCCGCGAGCGGGATGCGGGGAGCGAAGCGCTAGCCCTGGTCATCGGTGGACCGGACGGCCACGGCGAGGCGATGCGAACGGCAGCAATGCTGGAGCTTTCGCTCGGCGCCATGACCATGGCCCACGGCCTCGCCCGCGTCGTCCTCGCCGAGCAGCTCTATCGCGCGGCGACAATCATCGCCGGGCACCCGTATCACCGGGTGTGATGGCGCGCTACCGGCCGGTTCCCGTCCGGAATCTACAGCTTACGCTCAAGGACGTGCTGATGCATAATTCTGGCTGATTCCAGCAGCGGTCAGGCGATCCAATGAGTCCGGCAATCGGAATTGATTTAGGCACGACGACCTCCAGAGTCGCCATTCTACACATGGGCAAGCCGGTCATCATCGAGAACAGCGAGGGAGAAGGCACAACGCCGTCACATATCGCGGTCACCGACGATGGCAAGCGGCTTGTGGGAGAAGCGGCCCGTAGGTATGCTCTGCAAGCCCCGGAAAGCGTAGCGTTTGCGGTCAAGCGGCTGATCGGCAGAAGGTTTTCCGATGATGTTGTTAAAAAGATCGCGCGATATGTTCCTTACAAAATTGTGGAGGCTGATAATGGTGACGCCTGGGTCGAGCTAAGCGGCAAAAAATTCGCGCCAAGTCAGCTTTTGGCACTCATGCTTATGAAGATGAAGCAAACTGCCGAGGAGTTTCTTGGGGAGCCTGCGGGTAAAGCCGTTATTACAGTACCGGCATTCTTTAATGAAGCTCAGCGTCAGGCGACGATAGATGCGGGCCGAATCGCTGGTCTGGATGTTCTGCGCATTGTTCCAGAGCCCATGGCTGGAGCCCTTCATTATGGCTATGGGCGCTCCAAGGAGTGGCAATTAATTGCCGTTTACGATTTGGGTGGGGGCACCTTCGATTTTTCCATTCTTGAAATCAGCGATGGAATCTTTGAGGTTAAATCGACCGCTGGCGACACGTTCCTAGGTGGGGAGGATTTCGACTACGTACTCGCGGAGCACCTCGCTGACCGCTTTAGGCGGTTGTACGGCGTTGATATACTCTCAAACCCATTTGCTCAGCAGCGCGTTAAGCAAGCTGCGGAAACGGCCAAAATTGATTTGTCTTCCAATCTCATCTCTAGGGTTGATCTGCCATTTATCGTTTGCGACAATAATAGGTTCCTTCATCTGGCTGATATGCTGGATCGTGCGACTTGCGAGTCGCTGTTAAGGCCGTTTATTGATCGGACTGTTATTATCTGCAACCAAGCGCTAAAGGACGCGGGTTGCAAGCCAAGCGAAATTCAAAGCGTAGTGCTGGTGGGCGGCAGCACTCGCATGCCTATCGTTAAGCAGCGACTGACAGAGCTTTTTGGCAAACCGCCCATTGGGGGCTTGCGCCGGGAAGATGCGGTGGCGCTGGGAGCCGCAGTTCAGGCCGCCGTCTTAACAGGTAGCTTGAGAGATGTTTTGCTGCTGTCGGCTACATCTTTCTCGCTTGGGATCGAAACTTTGGGCGGCGTTTTCACAAGATTGGTTGATCGCAATACCACCATTCCAACAAAGAAGGCGCAGACCTTCTCGACTGCGGAAGATAATCAGGAGGCGGTCACTATTAGGATACTCCAGGGTGAGCGCGAAATGGCGGCCGACAACGTGTTGCTGGGAGTTCTAGAATTGTCGGGCATCCCGCCTGCCCCACGGGGCGTTCCGCAAATCGAAGTAACATTCTCCGTGGGCCCGGATGGAATGTTGGAAGTGTTTGCTCGTGATGAGACGAGCAAGCAAGAGCGGTCGGTTCGTATTCGGGCCAACAGCGGTCTTACGGAAGACCAAGTTTTTGCCATGTCTCGGGACATGGTAGTGGCAGGTGTGGCGAATTTTGAGGTTCGACCGTCTTTAAAGCATGAGACCTCACAAGTAGTTGTGCGCGAGGAACCCAATGAGCCGCCCTCAAGTGGAGTTCCGTCGTCCGGCGGTCCTTCTCCGCGTAAGCCGAGCATTTTTGTGAGCTACGCCAGGGAGGATAAGGCGTATGCAGAGAAGCTGCTTAAGGCCTTTGCTCTTTCAGTTCGGGAGGGCCAAATGGACATGTGGGCTGATAGGGCGATCGGGGCAGGCGAAGAGTGGGAGAAGAGTATTTTTTCTGCGATACAGTCCTGTAATGTAGCTATCCTGCTCTTATCGATGGATTTTCTTGAGTCAGAATTCATTGCAAAAAAGGAGTTGCCGTCCATTCTCGCTGAGAAGGAGCGACGTCAACTCCTTCTGTTTCCAATCGTTGTGAGGCCATGTCCTCTTGAGATGCATGGGCTACTGGCGAAATTCCAGCTGTTCAATCTGCCCGAACACCCGTTCGCCAGCCTTAAAGAGTGGGAGATGGAGGCTGAACTCGTCAGGCTGGTGAGAGAGATCGCCAAGGCTGCGGCGTAGCCCATGCACGGCCTCGCCCGCGTCGTCCTCGCCGAGCAGCTCTATCGCGCGGCGACAATCATCGCCGGGCACCCGTATCACCGAGTGTGACCGGGTACGCCTTTCGCCGGCAGCGTCATCCTTCATCAGCGGGCGCCCAGGTTGAGGGCATTGCGCTCACAGGGAGGGCAAATCCGACATACAGCAGTATTCCGCGCGACAATCCGCACCTGCGAATGATCCAAGTCATCGGTGACAGGTGCGCCGCCTGTGAGATATCCGAGCTATCTCAGTTGCGGTGCACAATAGCTCGTGTGCAGAGAATAAGGAGATCATGATGCTCGGTATCGGCGACAAGCTTCCGCGGTTCACCATCACCGGCGTGAAGCCCGGGTTCAACGACATCTACGAGAATGGCCAGAGCGCCTTCGAGCCGCTCGACAACGACAGCTTCAAGGGCAAGTGGAAGGTCGTCTTCTTCTACCCGAAGGACTTCACGTTCGTCTGCCCCACCGAGATCGAGGAGTTCGCGCGCCTGAACGCGACGTTCGAGGAGCGCAACGCGGTGGTGCTCGGCGGCTCGACCGACAACGAGTTCGTCAAGCTCGCCTGGAGGCGCGAGCACAAGGGTCTCAACCGTCTCGGCATCTGGCAGTTCGCCGATACCAATGGCTCGCTCGTCGACGGCCTCGGCGTTCGCTCGCCCGACGGCGTCGCCTACCGTGCCACCTTCATCGTCGACCCGGACGGCGTGATCCAGCACGTCTACGTGACCAACCTCGACGTCGGCCGCAATCCGCAAGACACGCTGCGCGTGCTCGACGCGCTGCAGACCGGCGAGTTGTGCCCGTGCAACCGCGAGGTCGGCGGCGGCACGCTCAAGGTCGCGGCGTAAGATCCCGTCCCTGGAGACGGCATGGAAAGGCCCAGCCCCGCCCGGGGCTGGGCCTTTCGACTGCTTGCACCAGCCCGGCGCTTGGAGCTGGGCCTTGATCCTCCTATGCTGACGCATCATTCAAAGCGCAGGAGGAGCACGCATGTCCAATGCACCGGGACTCGAGCAGGCCGAGGCCGTGGGCCGCGAGCATCCGACACGACGGGCGGCCCTGGGACTGGCGCTGACCGCGGGCGCGGTGGTGGCCGCTCCGGCGCTGGCAGCGGACGAGCACGCCGGGCATGGGGAGCATGCGCACCACGATCACGCGGCCGGCCCCAAGCATCAGAAGCTCATCGATGCGGCACTCGCCTGTGTCGGACGCGGCGAGGTTTGCCTCGACCATTGCATCCAGCTTCTCAGCGCGGGGGACACTTCGCTCAAGAACTGCATCCGCACGGTCTCGGCGATGCTGCCGATGTGCGGCGCGCTCTCTCGGCTGGCCGCGCTCGATGCGCAGCGGCTGAAGGACGTCGCACGCGTCTGTCTCGACGTCTGCGCCGACTGCGAGAAAGAGTGTCGCAAGCACGAGGATCATCACGCGGCCTGCAAGGCGTGCGCCGAGTCGTGCGCCGAATGCATCAAGGCCTGCAAGGCCGTTATCGGGGCCTGACGCGAGCGCGCGGATGGCGCATTGTGTCCCAGTGGCACCAGACGCGTGCGCATCACCTTGCGGCGACGTCATCGAGAGTTGCGGCTGCGCCAACCGTCTGCAAACCTTTGCTGGCGAGATCCCTGGGGGGAGTGCCGGGCCGCGTCGGGGGGCGCAGCCCGGCAATCATGAAACCGGTCCGGCAGACGCCGGGCCGGTTTTTTGTTGGCGACATCCTTCTTGTTGGTGACATCCGTCAGTGGGCGTGGCGAAACTGCCACGATCTGGCCAAAATCCGTGCAGCCGCCGCTTGTCGGCAAAGCATTGCGATTGTGGTGTTGCGGGCACAATCGCTAATGTCGCGTTCAGCACTCTAGTGCCGGAAGCTCGGCACCCAGGAACAATAAGGCGAGGAACGGGGGCACTTCATGGCTCGGGTCATGTACTCGAAGGCGGTTCTGAAGGGCACGGTCGCGGCTCTTGCGCTCGTGGCAACGGTCGGCACGGCCGCCGCGGGAGGCTTCGGCATCCGCGAGCAGTCGGCGCAGTTCCTCGGCACCGCTTGGGCGGGCACCGCCGCGGGCAACGGCTTGAGCTCGTTGTACTGGAACCCGGCGACGAGCAGCCAGGTGACCGGTTTCACGACGGAGACCAACCTCACCGATCTGCTGCTGTCGATGCACGACCATGTGACGGCTGGCACGCTGGTTGGCCTCGGCGACAGCGGAGATCTGGGCGGCAATGCCGTTATTCCGGCGTCCTATGTCGCAGCTCCGATCACCAAGGACCTGTTCTTCGGCGTGTCGATCAACTCGCCGTTCGGTCTCGCTACCGAAGCGAACCACAACTGGGCAGGCATGACGCAGGCTCGCACCTCCAAGATCTTCACCCTCAATGTCACGCCGTCGCTCGCCTACAAGGTGGCACCGGGCATCACCATCGGCGCCGGCCTGCAGGTCGAGTACATCAAGGCCCGGCTCACGGCTGCTGCGGCTCCGTTCGTGCCGGCTCCGTCGACCGAGACCCGCGCCGACGACACATCGATCGGGTTCACGGCGGGCATTCACTTGAACCCCTTGCCGGGAACGCAGATTGGTGTCGGCTACCGCTCGTCGGTCGACCACAACCTGCATGGCGCGATCACCGTGCCGGCCTTGAGCACGACTGTCGTTCCCGCGATCAACGTGCCGCTGGAGACGCCCGACAGCGTGACCGTGAGCTTGCGTCAGAAGCTCATGCCGCAACTCGACTTTCTGCTCACCGGCGAGTGGAACAACTGGAGCAAGGTCGACGCCCTGCGAATTTACAATGAGAACGGTGGGGCGCTGGTCAGCCAGAAGACTCTCAACTGGCACGACGGCTACCTAGTGGCTGGCGGTCTCGAATACCAGTTCAGCCCGGTGCTGCTGCTGCGCGGCGGTGTAGCCTGGGAGAAGTCGCCGGTTCGCAGCGCGTCGGAGCGTCTCGTGTCGCTGCCCGACAGCGACCGCATCTGGTTGTCGGCCGGCGCCGGATACAAGTGGAGCGAATCGATCTCGTTCGACTTCGGCTATGCGCACATCTTTGCCGAGGAAGCTTCCATCGACCGTACGGAAGACTCGACGTTCAGGCACCCGCGGACCGGCCAGTTGGTCACGGTCCCGGTTCGTGTCGCCGCGGACACCAGCGCCCACGCCGATGTCTTCTCTGTCGCCATGAAGATGAGGTGGGGCGGTGCCGTTGCGCCGGTCGAGCCGCTGAAGTAATCGGCCGGCATACCGTGAATAGCAAAAGGCCGCCCTCGAGGCGGCCTTTCTGCTTTCAGAGCGCGCCTGCTCCAGCGCAGATGCCTACGGCTGCCAGGGCTTCCGCTCGGCGCCGGTCTCAGCCTCCTCCTTCGTCTCGGAGCGGCCGATCTCACGGGCGAGGGCGAACAACACTTCCTTGACGCCGAGGCCCGATACGGCGGAGAGCACGAGTGGCTTCTTGCGCGCGGCCTTCTTCAGCGCCTCGACACGCTCGGCGACTGCCGCCTCGTCCAGAGCGTCGCACTTCGATAGCGCCACGATCTCCTTTTTCTGGGCCAGACCGCCGCCGTAGGCCTTGAGCTCGCGGCGCACGGTCCGATAGGCGCCGGCGACGTCCTCCTCGGTGGCATCGACCAGATGCAGGAGCACGCGGGTCCGCTCGACATGGCCGAGGAAGCGCGTGCCGAGGCCGGCGCCCTCGTGCGCGCCCTCGATGAGGCCCGGGATGTCGGCGAGGACGAAGTCCTGCGAGCCGGCGCGGACGACGCCGAGATTCGGGTGCAGGGTGGTGAAGGGATAGTCGGCGATCTTCGGCTTGGCGGCGGAGACGGCGGCGAGGAACGTCGACTTGCCAGCGTTCGGGAGCCCGACGATGCCGGCGTCGGCGATCAGCTTCATGCGCAGCCAGATGGTGAGCTCCTGGCCGGGCTGGCCGGGGTTCGCATGCCGCGGGGCCTGGTTGGTCGCGCTCTTGAAGTGGGCGTTGCCGAAGCCGCCGTTGCCGCCCTTGGCGATGAGAGCGCGGTCGCCGACGTTCTTCAGGTCGGCGATCAGCGTCTCGCCATCCTCGGCCAGGATCTCGGTGCCGGGCGGTACCTTCAAGACGCAGTCGGCACCGTTGGGACCGGCCCGGTTGCGGCCCATGCCGCCCGTGCCGTTCTTGGCCTTGAAGTGCTGCTGGTAGCGGTAATCGATGAGCGTATTCAGGTTGGCGACTGCTTCGGCCCAGACGTCGCCGCCCCTGCCGCCGTCACCGCCATCGGGGCCGCCGAACTCGATGAACTTCTCGCGCCGGAAGCCGACGCAGCCGTTGCCGCCGTCGCCGGAGCGAATGTAGATTTTCGCCTTATCCAGGAATCTCATGATGCCAGTCCCGTCAGCAGCGCGCTCACGGGCCGGCGGCGCGCGTAGGTGATCGTCTCGACCTCCATGCCGCGGGCCTCGCACCACATGCGGCCATTGCCGGTGCGCGTGAAGCCGAGCTTGGCGATGATGCGGGCGGAGGCGGGGTTGTCGATGAAGTGGCCGCAGGTCAGCCGCTTCATTCCCAGCGGCCCGAAGGCATAATCGACGAGCGCCTGCGCGGCTTCCGTGGCAAAGCCCTGGCCCCAGTACGGCTTGCCGATCCAGTAGCCGATCTCGGCCGAGCGCTCCTGGCCGTAGACAAGCCCCACGGCGCCAATCAGCTCGTTGCCACGCAGAACGGCGCGAACCAGCTCGCAGCTGTCGATGCTGGCGATCCACTGGTCGGCGGCGACGAGGGTGTAGGGGTACGGCACGCGGGCCGTCATCGCGGCAACGTCATAGTCGCCAGCCAGCTCTGCGACGCGTGCCGCGTCGGCCGGGCGCAAGGCGCGGAACTCCAGACGTTTCGACCTCATGGCCTTAGCTTTCCGCTGTAAGCCGTCCACCCAGCCACGTATCGACGGGCTCAACGAAGAAGGGGGCGACTGAGCGCCCCCATCGTAATCCTTGCCAAAACCGTCTGTCGACCTGAAGGCCGGAGGCTACTCGGCGGCCTCGAGCTTCTGCGGCAGCACGGAGATATAGATCCGGCCGTTGCGCCGGGTCTTGAACTCCACCGTGCCTTCGGCTGTGGCGAAGATGGTGTGGTCGGTGCCCATGCCGACGCCCGTACCGGGGTGCCACTGGGTGCCGCGCTGCCGGCAGAGGATGTTGCCGGGGATCACGTGCTCGCCGCCATAGCGCTTCACGCCGAGGCGCTTTGCATGCGAGTCGCGGCCGTTCTTCGACGAGCCGCCTGCTTTCTTTTGTGCCATGGGTCAGACCCTCAATTGTGCGAAGCGGCTGTTCAGCCGATGATCTCGGTGATGCGGACCTTGGTCAGGTCCTGGCGGTGGCCCTTCTTGCGGCGCGAGTTCTTGCGGCGGCGCTTCTTGAAGGCGATCAGCTTGGGGCCGCGGGTCTGCTCGACCAGCTCGGCGACGACCTTGGCGCCGGAGATGAAGGGCGAGCCGACCTTGGCGCTGCCTTCGCCACCGACCATCATCACCTCGGGGAACTCGATACGTCCGCCCGCGTCGCCCTCGAGGCGCTCGACGGTGAGGACGTCGTCCTTGGCGACACGGTACTGCTTGCCGCCCGTCTTGATGACTGCGTACATGTCTCTCTCTTCTCATCCGTTGCGCCGGGTGGACAAGCTGGAGCCTATCCTTCCGGCCGGGTTGGCCGCGCCCTGCGGCGCCGCTGGCGAGCCACTCTCACATCCAGATCGAGCTGGGCGGGTGGGCCGGCGGACTTCGGAAGCCGGTCAAAAACCGGCAGGAGCCTCGGGCAGCGCATTATGCGCGGTCGACGGGATGCCGGCCGCGAAGGCGCGCAATATCATCGAGGGACCCCGGAATGTCAATGCGAAGTTGGGGCGCGAAGCTGGGGGCGTGGACGGTCAGCCCTCGCCCCCCTGCGTGGCCCCCCTTTTCCGAAGCGGGTCCAGGTGCGCCTTCCTACCTGCGGCCGCGGAAGCCGCCAAAGCCACCGCCGAACGACTTGCCGGTGCTCATCCTTGCGGCGCCCGACTTGAATGAGCCGGCCTTGAAGGTGCTCGGCTTGCTGCGAGGTGTGGCCTTGAAGGTCGAGTGCTTCACCGTCGTGTGCTTGACGGACGACGTCTTGTGGCGGGTCACCTTCTCCACCTTCGGCGTGTGGGTCCGCTTGACCCGGTGGGTTTTGACCTCGACGTCCTTCTTGCGGACCACGGTGGTGTCGGTCTTCCTGGTAATCTTCAGCTTCCCGTCCTTCATGCGGCGCAGGATCGCGGGGCCGTCACCTTTGCCCGTTCCGGCCGTCGTGCCCTTGCCATCCGTGCCGTAGGGCGGCTTGCCGTCGCTACCGGGATGCTTGCCGCCGCCCGGCCATTTGCCGTCGCCACCGGGATGCTTCCCATCGCCGTGACCCGGCGGCCAGTGCGGGCGCCGCGGATGGCGGGGCCAATAGATGATCGGGGGAAGGCTGACGCCCGAGACGATCTCGTCGGTGAAATCAGGGATCTCGGGGGAGATGCGGGTCGGCCGCGAGAAGAACGGGTAGGCTCGCTCGAACTTGATGTCGCGCTTGCCGGGCAGGCTCTTCCACTGGGTGGGCTTGCCGACGTTACCCGCGTCGTCGATGCGCACGAGCTTGCCGGGCTCGTCGAGCACCTGGCAGCGGCCACGATCGTTGCAGACCCGCACGGAGCCCTCGATCAGAAGCAGCCAGGCGGCGCCGTCGTCCTGAACGAAGACGTCGAAGATGGTGCCGCGCACCGAAATCGAGGCGTGCGGCGTCTTGATCTGGTAGGTCGGCTTTGCGGCGACTCCGGTGATGAACCGGAAGGTGCCACGGACCAGGTTCATGACGATCGATCCGGCGGTCTTGTCCGGGTCGTAGACGTACTTGTCGAGGATGACGCGCGAGCCGGCACCGAGGGCCAGCTTGGTCTGGTCGCGAAACTTGAGCTCGCCGAGGCTGTCCTCGCCGACCTCGATCAGCTCGTTCTGGCGCACGGGGTCGCCTTCGGACAAGCGGCGCTTGTCGCGGTCGAGCTCGGCGGTGACGACGTTGTTGACCGTGATGGCGGAGCCGATGTCGTCGGCCGCGCGGGCCGTGGCGACAGGCATGAGCGTGAGCGCGAACGCCGACGCCGCCAAGGATGACAAGAGACTGCGCATGCTCGAAACTCCGCGTCGTCCGGCCGAAATGCCCTACCCCCAGGCTGCAATGCGACCCCACTCTAGCCCAATCACAGGGAAAAAGCGTTGCCGCCGGCGCGAGGGGGCGTCCGGCCTCACTTCAAGGTTACGAGCCCTTTTCCAGGCCATGGCGAAGGATAGCTCCCGCCTCGCAGGCAGTCTGTCACCCAGGGAACTGGTAGCGCCGGGTGGTGGCCATGTCGCGGAAATGACGGACAAGCCGCGGTAGGGAACGGCGGATGCGATTTTACTTCCCCGATGTGCCGCCACTGCCGCTGCCCGCCGGGCACCGGTTTCCGGTGGCCAAGTACCGGATGCTGCTCGATGAGACCCGGGGAAAGGAGATCCTCGGTCGCGCCGAATTGTTGCCGTCGCCGGTGGCCGTTGACGAGGATCTCGAGCGGGCGCACGCGCCGGGCTACGTTCGGGCGTTCCTCGGAGGGGAGCTCAGCCTTGCGGATCAGCGCCGCATCGGCCTTCCCTGGAGCGAGGTCCTGGTCGAGCGCGTGCTGGCGACGGTCGGCGGGTCGCTGGCGGCGGCGAGGACGGCGCTGGCGACGGGGGTGTCGGGGCAACTCTCGGGCGGCACGCATCACGCACGGCGGGCGCGGGGCTCGGGGTTCTGTGTGCTCAACGACCTCGCGGTAGCGGCGCTGGCGCTCCTGGCGGAGGGAAAGGTCGCGCGGGTGGCGATCGTCGATCTCGATGTGCACCAGGGCGACGGCACGGCCGACATCCTGGCCTCGAATCCGGCGGTTCTCACGGTGAGCGTTCACGGCGCGAATAATTTCCCGCTCGACAAGGTACCCTCGGACCTGGACGTCGCGCTGCCGGACGGGACGGAGGACGAAGACTATCTGGCGGCTCTCGGTCCGGTGCTCGAGGCCGTGGATGCCTTCCGGCCGGACCTGGTCCTCTATCTTTCGGGCGCTGACCCTCTCAAAGGAGACCGCTACGGGCGGCTGGCGCTGACGCACGGCGGGCTCATGGAGCGGGACCGCCGCGTGCTGGATCTGTCCCGGCGGCGCGGCTGGCCGGTCTCGATCGCCACCGGCGGCGGCTACGCCGAGCCGATCTCGCTCAGTGTCACCGCCTATGCAAATACGTTCCGTGCGGCGGCGGAGGTGTTCGGGCTGTGACGCTTCTCCCTCTCCCCATGCCGAGCGCAGAGGCATGGGGAGAGGGAGAAGCGCTGCCCGTTGCGCCCGTTCCTTCCCGCCGCTAAAAGCCGCCAATGAAAACAACACGTCACAAGTCCGGCCGCCCGGCCGTGCCGCCGCCGGCCATCCGCCGCCTGGAGCGAACAAGCAACACGCCGAAGGTGGGGTTCGTGTCGCTCGGCTGCCCGAAGGCGCTGGTCGACAGCGAGCGCATCATCACGCGGCTGCGCGCGGAGGGCTACGAGATCGCGCCGAGCTACGACGGCGCCGACGTCGTGGTCGTCAACACGTGCGGGTTCATCAACTCGGCGAAACAGGAGAGCCTCGACGCCATCGGCGAGGCCATGGCCGAGAACGGCCGTGTCATCGTCACCGGCTGTCTCGGCGTCGAGAAGGACCGCATCGTCTCGGAGTATCCCGGCGTGCTGGCGGTAACGGGGCCGCATCAGTACGAGCAGGTCGTCTCGGCGGTGCACGAGGCGCTGCCGCCGCTGCACGATCCCTTCGTCGATCTCGTGCCGCCCGAGGGACTGCATCTCACGCCCAGGCACTACGCCTATCTGAAGATCGCCGAGGGCTGCAACAACCGGTGCACGTTCTGCATCATACCGAAGCTGCGCGGCGATCTCGTCAGCCGGCCGGCGGGGGACGTGCTGCGGGAAGCCGAGCGGCTGGTCAAAGCTGGCGTGAAGGAGCTGCTGGTCATCAGCCAGGACACCAGCGCCTACGGGCTCGACCTCAAATACGCGGCGAGCGAGTGGCGCGGCTCACCGGTCGAGGCGCGGTTCTACGATCTAGCGAAAGCTCTCGGCGATCTCGGCGGCGTGAAGGGGGGCGCCTGGGTGCGGATGCACTACGTCTACCCCTATCCGCACGTCGACGATGTGGTCGAGCTGATGGCCGAGGGCAAGATCCTGCCCTACCTCGACATCCCGTTCCAGCACGCGGCACCCGCGGTGCTCAAGGCCATGCGGCGGCCGGCGGCGCACCTGAAGCTGCTCGACCGCATCGCCAACTGGCGGCGCATCTGCCCGGATCTCGCGCTGCGCTCGACGTTCATCGTCGGCTTCCCCGGGGAGACGGAGGAGGACTTCGCGCTGCTGCTCGACTGGCTGCGCGAGGCGAAGATCGCCCGCACCGGCTGCTTCCGCTACGAGCCGGTCGAGGGCGCGCCCGCCAACGAGCTGCCCGGCGCGGTGCCCGACGAGGTCAAGGACGAGCGCTGGCACCGCTTCATGGCCGTGGCGCAGGAAGTGAGCCGCGAGCTGCTGGCCGAGAAAGTCGGCCGCACCATTCCGGTGATCGTTGACGAGGCGGACGAGGAAGGCGTGATCGGCCGCTCGGTGTGGGACGCGCCGGACATCGACGGCTCGGTGTTCCTCAACGGCGCCTCCGGCATGAAGCCCGGCGACATCATCCAGGCTCGCGTCGTCCACGCCGACGAGTACGATCTCTGGGCCGAGCCGGTGTGATCGTCTTCCCTCTCCCCATGCAAGCGCAATGCATGGCGAGAGGGAGATCTCGCTACTTCCTTGCCGGGCCGTAGCTGTGGAGCTCGGGGCCGTGACGGGTGAGCCAGGCGCGGGCGTCGTCCATGTCCGGCATGGCCTTGCGCACGAGAGCCCAGAAGCGGGGGCCGTGGTTCATCTCGGCCAAGTGGGCGACCTCGTGCGCCGCGACGTAGTCGAGCACAAGCGGCGGTGCCATCACGAGGCGCCAGGAAAATGACAGCAGACCCGTGGTCGAGCAGGAGCCCCAGCGGCTCGCCTGGTCGCGGACAGCGATGCGGTGCGCGCGCACGCCGAGGGTCCGGCAGTGGACGCCAACACGAAGGTCGAGATCGCGGCGCGCCTCCTCGACCAGCCAGTCGGTCAGGCGGCGGGCGAAATGCTCGGCGCGTCCGCGAACGCGCAGCTCAGGGATGTCATCGTCTCCGACGTGTGCCGCAACGATCGGACCCGGTGCCGATGGGGTGGCGGCTGCCAGACGGTGCATCTCGCCGCGCATCGGGAGGTACGAGCCATCACAGAAGGGGACATGATTGGGCAAGAGGCCGACGCGCTCGCGGACCCATTCGGCATGCCGGACGAGGAAGGAGCTCGCCTCGCCGAGGTCGCACTGCAGCGGCAGGGTCACGATGATCTGGCGGCGCGTGCGGCTGACGCGAAGTGTCATGCGGCGGGCGCGGGCGTTGCGGCGCAGCTGGATCGGCGCCCCGAGATCGGGTAGCGCGGATTCGTCGTCGGCTGCAGGCGCACGTCTCTGCCGCATGTCGTCCCTGTCAAACGCTGGAAACCCCGGAGGCCTACCCGGCGGCGCGACCTCTCGAGGCTGCGCTTTGCCGATGGCGCGCGGCGCAATTGAGGCACCGCTCACTTTCCCTATCAGGGCGATGCGTCACACCTCCAGAGCAATCAGGTCGGGATGCGAACGGCGGCGTGGAACTGTTGCGCTTGGGAACCAGACCACCGCGCCGGCGCGCGGCCATCCCTGCTTGCCGCGTGCGTGCGTTCAGAATTGCGCGCGCAGCGGCGCGCGACATTGACCGCTCGCAATGACGATCCGCTCAGCCGGCGTGGCGCGCATCGCCACCGGCGAGCGTCGTCGCGGGCCGGAAGAGCGTATCGATCATGAGATTGCCGGCGATGGCCCACCATCGGAACGCCATCGAGCGCGGGGCGGAGCGCTCGCCAATCGACGGCGGCGCACCCGCGCCGAGACGATGCTCCTTGAGCCTGGCCGCCATGGTGTCCGGCGCGCTGTCATTGGCCGCCGCGAAGGTGAAGGCGACCGACGACGGCTCGTGCGTGTAGCCTCTGGCGCGCGCCGCGGCCTGCGCCTGATCGATGGGTGGCATCACCGCGATGTGCTCGGCGCGGGGATCCCATGTGCGGACGAACTGAGCAATGCGAGGGGCGATGTCGCGGCGGAAGCGCGAGCCGTTGAAGATGCCGTAGTGGCCGACGCTCGGGCACTCGTAGTGGTACTTGCGATCGGCCGAGAGGCCGGAGCAGAGTTCCTGGGCGGCGCGGCACTGGCCGAGGCCGGTGATGTCGTCCTTCTCGCCCTCGATCGTCATGAGCGCGACGCGGCGGATCGCCGACGGATCGACGGGCATGCCGCGGTGCATCAGCTCGCCCTTGGGCAGCGCGTGGCGCACGAACACGGTGTCGATGGTCTGCAGGTAGAACTCAGCGGTCAGGTCCATGACCGCGAGATACTCGTCGTAGAACTCGCGGTGCTTCTCGGCCGAGTCGCCGTCGCCGTGGATCAAATGGCGGAAGAGCTGGCGGTGCGCGTCGACGTGGCGGTCGAGGTTCATGGTCATGAACCCGGTCAGCTGCAGGAAGCCTGGATAGACCGGACGGCCGCAGCCGGCGAGCGGCCACGGCACCGAGGTGATGACGTTGTTGCGGAACCAGTCGATACCCTTCTCCTCGGCGAGCTTGTTGACCGCGGTCGGGGAGACGCGCGTGTCGACCGGGCCGCCTGCCAGGATCAACGACAGGGGGATGTTGGGATCGTCCTCGGCCTCCATCACGGAGACGGCGGCGAGCACCGGCACGGACGGCTGGCAGACCGCGAAGACGTGCACGTCGCCCTTGAGGTGACGCAGCATGTCACGGATGTAGTCGATGTAGTCGTCGAGGTCGAAGGCGCCGAGCGTGACCGGCACCTCGCGGGCGTCGAGCCAGTCGGTGATAAAGACCTCGTGGTCCGGCAGCAGCGCCTCGACCGTGCCGCGCAGGAGTGTGGCGTAGTGGCCGGACATCGGTGCCACGAGCAGGATGCGCGGGTCGCGGGCGGCCCGCTCCGCGGGGATGTCGCGCTTGAAGTGGACGAGGCGGCAGAACGGGCGATGCCAGACGGCTTCCTCCTCGACGGAGACGAGGCGTCCATCGACGGTGGTGGCGGGGAGGCCGAACTCAGGCTTGCCGTAGCGGCGCGTCGTGCGCTCGAAGACCTCGCAGGCGGCGGCGGCATGGCGGCCGACGGCGGTGTGGGTGAGCGGGTTGAAGGGGTTGTTGAAGAACAGACGGCAGCCATCGGCTGCGACGCGCGCCGGCTTCACGGCCGCGTGGCCGAGTTCGTACCAGTGGTAGAGCACGCCTGGAGCCCCCCATTCGATTTCGACGGATTGTGTGGAACGCGACCCCAAAAAGGTGCGGCTCGAGGGGCCGCCGGGGAGAAATCCCCCGTTTTCATCCTTTTTCCTTATTGGTGATTCTGCACTGATTCGCGGGGGAGGGAAATTCGCCTGCTCCTGGCCGGAAGACTCGTTCGGGACACAGCGAACGCAGTACGGCCGGACACGCCTCTCGAAGCGTGACCGGCCATGACGCAGAGCGACGAGGGTTCAGACGACGACCTGATGGTTGTGGAGCAGGTCGTCGACGGTCAGGTTGTGGACGTTGTCGAGCACGACCACGTCCATGAAGTGGCCGCCGCCGACATCGGCCGAGACCACGGTTCCCGCCGATGTGTCGACGACGTGGACGAGACTGGCGATGTCGGCCGGATGGGTGTTGTTGAACAGGCCGGTGAAATCGAGCCGGTCGGTGACGCCGAAGTCGGTGATGTGATCGAGACCGGCCGAGGTGCCGTTCGCATTGACCACGTCAGAGCGCATCCAGCCGAAGGTGTCGGCGAAGTCGCCGCCGAGACCATTGCTCTGCCCGCCGGTCATGGTGTCGTTGCCGGCGCCGCCGAAGATGACGTCGTTGCCACCGTCGCCGAAGACGCGGTCGTTTCCATCGTTGCCATAGATGGCGTCGTTGGCGCCGCCGCCGTAGATGCCATCGTTGCCGTTGCCGCCGTAGATGGCATCGGTGCCGCCACCGCCATTCAAGGCGTCGTTGCCGTCGCCGCCGTCGAGTGTGTCGGCGCCCTCGCCGCCGGCGATGGTGTCGTTGCCGAGGCCGCCCGAGAGGACGTTGGCGGCGGCATCGCCGGTGATGCGGTCGGCCAAGGCCGAGCCCGTGACGTCGATGGCATAGTTCACGTCGCCGGCGGCGTTCGTGGCGGTGTGCGCGGAGAGGTCGACGGTCATGGCCGAAGTCGCCGCCTGCGCGGCTACGAGCTTGCCGACCGTGGTCACGGAGACGATCTGATCGACCAAGCCGCCGTGGCCGTCGGATGCCGAAACCGTGAAGCTGTCGGTGCCGGCGAGGCCGTCCGAGAGATAGGAGTAGCCACCGGAGGCGTCGGCCAAGGTGACCGTGCCGTGCTGGGCGCCCGACACGGAATACGTGAGAATGTCGCCGTCGGCATCGGTGGCGACGAGCACGCCGCCCATCGGCTGAACGCCGCGAGCGATCAGGGACTGCGTGGTCAGCGCCGTATCGATAGCCGGGCCGGTGTTGCCGACATCGACCGTCACGGTATGGGCGGTGAGCCCACCGTACCCATCGGCGACCTCGATGGTGAAGCTGTCCGAGCCGAGGTAGTCGCCGGCGGTGTAGGTGTAGTGACCCTGCGCGTCAGTGAACGTCACGGTGCCGTGGGTCGGACCGGCGGCGAGGCTGAACGTGAGCGCGTCGTTCTCGGCATCCGTCGCGGCTACGGTGCCCGAAACGGTGTGGTTGTGCGCCACCGCCAGCGTGGTGTCGGAGGCGGGGTCGATCTCGGGCGCGGTGTTGGGGTCGGTGACGGCGACGGTCAAAGTGGAGACGCCGCCGTGGCCGTCGGAGACCTCGATCGTAAAGCTGTCCGTGTCGAAGGCGCCGTCGGCCTGGAACACCCAGTTACCGCCCGTGCCGGTGAACGTCACAGTGCCGTGCTGCGGTTCGCCGACCACCGTATAGGTCAGTGCGTCCCCATCGGCGTCGGTGGTCACGACCTGTCCGGCATAGGCCTGGCCATGTGCAACGTCGAAGGTAGTGGTGCTTGCGCCGGCGTCGATGGCCGGGCCGGCGTTGGTGAGGCCGACGTTGACGGTCTGGGTGGTGGTGCCGCCGTGGCCGTCGGAGACCTGGATGGTGAAGCTGTCGGAGCCGACGTAGTCGCCCGCGGCGTAGGTGTAGTGGCCGTTGGCGTCGGTGAACGTCACGGTGCCGTGCTGGGCGGCAGTAGACACTGAGTAGGTGACGCTGTCGCCGTCGGCGTCGGTGGCGGCGATCTGGCCGGTCACGGTCTGGCCGTGGGCGACCGAGAGCGAGGTGTTGGTGCTGCCGGCGTCGATGGCCGGGCCGGCGTTGGTGAGGCCGACATTGACGGTCTGGGTGGTGGTGCCGCCGTGGCCGTCGGAAACCTGGATGGTGAAGCTGTCGGAGCCGACGTAGTCGCCCGCGGCGTAGGTGTAGTGGCCGTTGGCGTCGGTGAACGTCACGGTGCCGTGCTGGGCGGCGGTGGAGACGGAGTAGGTGACGCTGTCGCCGTCGGCGTC